>Ga0335085_10001871_pt1 | contig 41949 bp, 37 predicted proteins | sample Lox_Sample_45_FD_206712 | JGI IMG/M metagenome (GOLD analysis project Ga0335085, IMG submission 206712) | Soil microbial communities from Loxahatchee National Wildlife Refuge, Florida, United States - Lox_Sample_4.5 | ecosystem: Environmental > Terrestrial > Soil > Wetlands | place: USA... | reverse complement strand
ACGGTCGCCTGCGGCTCGATCTTCAGGACCGTGCCATCGAACGGCTTGTTGGGATACGCGTCCACGGTAATCGTGACCGGCATCCCCGGCTGGATCTTCCCGATGTCCGTTTCGTCCACCATGCCCTGCACTTGCACCGTGTCGAGATTGGCCATCTGGAACAGCGTGGTGCCGCCGCTCACATCGTGCGTGGTGCTCGCGATGACCGTGCCGATGTCCACGCTTTTCGAGATGATCGTCCCGGAGATCGGCGCGACCACCCGGGTCTGGTCGTAAGCGATCTGGGCATCCTGCAGATTCGAGCGGGCGTTGACGAGCGCCGCCTTGGCCTGCTCGAACGCCACCTTGGTGTTCTGATACTCCTGCTCGGCCACGACCCGCGCCTTGAACAGGGTGTCCTCGCGCGCCAACTGCGCGGCGGCATAGTCGTACTGCGCCTGGGCCTGGTCGAGTGACGCCTCCGCCTGGTCGAGCGCGCTCTTGGGGAGCCGGGGGTCGATCAGCGCCAGCAACTGATTGGGACGCACCTCGTCCCCCGTCTGGACGTGCATCTCCGTCACCTGCCCGGAGGCCTGCGACTTGACGCTGATGTTCAGGATCGGCTGGATCGCCCCAGCCGCAGAGGCGGTGACCACGATGTCGCGTCGCTCCACCGGCACCTTGATGTACACGGGGGCGGGCTCCGCCTTCTTGCATCCGGCGGCGGTGATCGCGGCGATGGCTGTGGCAATCAGGATGCGCTTCACGTGCGTTTCTCCGTCTGAATGTCCCGCTCGACGATCCCGTCGCGCAGGTGGATCTGGCGGCGCGCGTGCGCCGCAATGTCTTGCTCATGGGTGACGAGGACGATCGTCTGTCCCGACGCCCAGAGCTCGTTGAACAGCTTCATGATCTCCTCGCCCGTCGCCGAGTCGAGGTTGCCCGTCGGCTCGTCGGCGAGGAGGATGCTGGGGTTGTTGACGAGGGCCCGCGCGATGGCGACGCGCTGGCGCTGTCCCCCCGACAGCTCGTTGGGGCGGTGCTCCATGCGGTCGCCCAGCCCGACGCGTTGCAGGGCCTGCGCGGCGGCCTCGCGCCGCTTCTTGGCGTCGGCCCCGGCGTAGATCAGCGGCAGCTCGACGTTGTGCAGCGCGTTCGCGCGCGGGAGCAGGTTGAAGGTCTGGAAGACGAACCCGATCTCCTTGTTGCGGATCCGCGCGAGCTCGTCGTCGGAGAGCTCGCTGACCTTCTGGCCGTTCAGCCAGTATTCCCCCGCCGACGGGGTGTCGAGGCAGCCGATCAGGTTCATCAGGGTCGACTTGCCCGAGCCCGAGGGACCCATGATCGCCACGAACTCGTTGCGCTTGATCTGCATGTCCACGCCCCGCAGCGCGTGGACGATCTCACCGCCCATGTCGTAGTCCCGGGCGAGATGGTGGGTCAGGATGATGATGTCCGGCAGCGGCGTGTCGCCGGTGCGGAAGGCGACGGGGAGCGCGGCGGTCATAGCGCGTGCCCCACCAGCGCGATGAGCTGCGCCCGGGAGATGACGTAATTGAACCGCGCCTGCACGAGCGTCACCTGGGCCTGCGTGAGCGTCGCCTGCGCGGTCAGGACGTCGAGGATGATGCCGGCGCCGACCTTGTACCGCTCGGTCTGCACCCGCAGGGCCTCCTCGGCGGAGGCCACGTTCGCCGCCGCGATGTCGATCTGCTCCCAGGCCGTGGCGAGCGCGGTGACGTCCTGCGTGAACTGCTCGTTCACCTGGCGCCGGGCGTCCGCGGCTTGCGAAGCGGCCACGTCGTTGACGACCGAGGCCGAGACCTGCTGCTGCTCCCGCGCGAACCCGTTGAACAGCGTCCACGATAGGCCGAACCGCCAGCTGTAGGACCGGGGGTAGAGGCTGTCGGTGAAGACGTTGCTGACGCTGGGCGACGCGATCCCCTGCCGGTTATCGCTGTACGACACGAAGATCGACGGGAAGTATTGCGACCGGGCCGTCCAGATCCCGGCGTGCGCCGCGCGCGCGTTGGCGTCGGCCTGGGTGACGATGGGGGCGGCCCCAAGCGCCTCGGCGCGCAGGTTCGCGGTGTCGGGGAGTGCCGGGAGCGCCGTATCGGCCAGCGCCCGGACCGGCGTATCGATACCGATCTGACGGCCGAGCGCGGCCTCCGCCGTCGAGAAATTCGCCTGAGCCTGAAGCAGGGTCAGTCGCGCGTTCCCGAGCGCGACCGCCGAGGTGAGGGAGTCGGACCGCGTCGCCGAGCCGGCCTTGAGCTTCTGACTCGAGATGTCCAGCTGCTGTTGGGCCTGCGCCACCTGAGCCTGGGCCACGCGTACCAGCTCCTCGTCCGCCAGTACGGCGTAGAACGTCTGGGCGGTTTGCAGCATCGTCGCGTAGCGCTGACTCACCACCCCGGCCTCGGCGGCGTCCTGGTTGGCGGTGCTCGCCTTGTAGTTGAAGATCCGCTGCAGCCCGGTGAACAGATTCAGGTTGGCCGAGATGCCGAAGGTGTAGCTGTACCCCGCCGGCACCGGCCGCCCCGTCGTGGGATCGATGCGGTTGTTGTTTCCCCGGACCGCGGACCAGTTGGTCGACAGCGAGGGCAGGAAAGTGCCGATCGCCGAGCGGGTTCCGGCCGCGGCGTTGCGCTGATTGCCGACGGCCTGCACCATCGCCGGCTGCACCAGGAGCGCCCGGTCCATCGCCTCTTTCAAGGTCATGGGTCGGGCCGTCGTGTCGGCCGGTTCGCCTTGAGCGGCGAGAGACGCGCCCGAAAGGGCCGCGAGAAAAATCGGAAGCCACCGCATGCTAGGGATGCCCTGGTTGGGGGTGTGCGGGGGTCGAGTCGCCGCCCCTGGTACGATGCCGGACGTCGGCCATGAGTTGCGCGTAGTGCTGCCGCTGATCGGCGGTGAGCAACCGGCCGATTTCCTGATCCAGGACGCCGCGGAGCGAATCGATGCGGGGACGCACCGCGCTCAAGATCCCTTCCATATCGGGATGATGCCGCTCGAGGATCGCGCGGATGGGATCGCGCACCGCTACGGAGAGGTCGAGCTGGCGGGCGAGATACGCCGCCATGGCGTCGGGCCCCCGGAGGGGGCGATCCGGCCCCCGGCGCCAGTTGGCGGCCAGCCACCCGCCGGCCCCCCCCGCGATGAACACCGCGATGAGCAGCACGGTGGCCCAGGCTTTCGATCGACTGAACATCGGATTAGGTCGCTCCTCCAGGACTTAGCGTTCGGGCCACGACGCGAGTACCACGCTCGCATCCGGGGTCCGGGCGGCGAAGACCGCGCCCGTTTCCCCACCCGACAGCGCCTCCTCGACGGCCGCGTTGGCGGGGGTGTTGCGGTGCAGTGCGAATCCGGCGGCGATCGCCGCGAGTACCGCGGCGGCGATGCCCACCCGCGCCCAGCGGGCGAGGACGTCCAGGGTCGGCGCCTCGCGCCGCTCCACGACCGCCATCACCCGGGCGACGAACGCCGCGTGATCGGTGGGCTCCAGGGCGGCGCGCAGCAGCGCGCCGAGCTCCGGGTCGGGACGGTGGTCAAACGAAGTCATGGCTACCTCCTCCAGGCATCTCCCAGAATCTCGCGCAACCGCCGGCGGGCGTGAAACACTTCCGAGCGCGCCGTGCCTTCCGGAATCCCGAGCAGCTCCGCGATCTCCGCGTGCGAATAGCCCTCGACGTCGAACAGGACGACGGCCAGCCGCCGCCGCTCGGGGAGCTCCGCCAGCGCCGTCCGGAGCCGCTCGCCCAGCAGACGGCGCTCCGTCGTGACATCGGGCATGCCGCCTCCGCCCGCGAGCTCTGCGTCGAGCGGCTCGGTGCGGCGCACCCGGCGCCGGCGGCGGCGATCGGCGGCCGCGTTCGCGACGATGCGCATCAGCCAGGGGCCGAACGGCCGTCCCGGATCGTACTGATCGAGCTTCACCAGCGCGGCCAGGAACGCATCCTGCGCGGCGTCGTCGGCGTCGTCGGGGTCCTCGAGCACCGCCCGGGCCACGCGTCGGGCCTGCGGCGCGAACCGCTCGACCAGGGTGCCGAAGGCCGTCCGGTCTCCGCGGCGGGCCCGGGCGACCAGCGCGGCCTCACCCAAGTCTTTCATACGCGCCGGGTCCGTCGAACGTTGACGGTCATTCGGCATCGTCGGGCCCGCCCGCGTGGCGTTTGCGCAGGCTGTAGGCGCCGAAGCCGAGGGCCAGCCAGAAGCACCCGACGGCGAGGATCGCGCCCATGACATGCGGAAACAGCAGCTGCGACACGCCGAGCGTGACACAGGTCAGCGCCGCGGTGGCGGCCAGGCTGCGGCGCAGTCCCCCGGCCACGCGACGCAAGGCCACGACCGCCACGGCCCCGAGTTCGTATCCCGAGCGCTTGTGCAGGGGAAGCGGCGTTCCCGGCACCGGGGCCACGACGGGCTCGTGGACGAGCTGGGGTGGCAGCATCGGACGCCGCGGCCGAAGCAGCACCTCAGTGGCGGAATGGAGATCGCGGCGGAACTGGTTCGCGAGTACGTCCGCCGCGGCCGCATTGTCGGCCAGCAGGTCGAGCTCGTAGTTCCCGAGCAGGCTCGACACGTTCAGGTTCGACGACCCGAGCCGCGCCCAGCGCCGATCGGCCACCAGGGTCTTGGCGTGGATCATCGGCCCGCGCCACTCGAAAACCCGGACCCCGGCGCGCAGCAGGTCGCGGTAGCCGACGCGGGTGACATTGCGCAGGACCGGGAGATCGCTCGCCCCGGGGACGAGCACGCGGACATCCACGCCCGCGCGGGCCGCGTCGCGCAGCGCGGTATAGAGCGGCGCCGGCGGCACCATATAGGCGTCGGTGATCCAGAGCCGCTCGGTCACGGCGGCCGTGATCACCTGCACGGCGCGGAACAGCCGCGCCTCGAAGGGCACGCCGGCCACCACCTGCACGGTGGTGGTCCCGCACGGCTCGGGGTCTCCCGTCAGCTCGTCGTCGGGGAGCGGCGCCCCCGCGCTCGACCAGATGTCGGCGAACGTGTGATCGAGCGCCGCCGCGGCGGGGCCGCAGACCACCGCCATGGAGTCCCGCCACGGCAGGCGGTGCCGCGCCGGATCGCCCGCCCATTCGTCGCCGATGCACAGGCCGCCCGTGATCGCCCGGGTCCCGTCGGTGACCAGCAGCTTGCGGTGGTCCCGGATGAAGAGGTCGAACGGCTGGCTCGACAGGATCGGGTGGAAGGGGCGGACGTCGGCGCCGGCGCGCCGCAGCGCGCGCCAGAACGACCGCCGGGTGCCGAACGAGCCGAGCGCGTCGTAGAGGACCCGGACCCGCACCCCGGCCCGCGCGCGATCGATGAGGGCGTCGGCGAAGCGCCGGCCGGTCCGGTCGCTGCGGATGATGTAGTTCTCGAGATGGACCCAGCGGCGGGCGCCGCCGATGGCGTCGAGCATCGCCTGAATCGCGGCGGGGCTGTCGGCCAGGTGTTCGAGCGTGTTGCCGCCGATAGGGCGCGCATCGGCGGCGCGCTCGACGGCGTGAGCGATCGCGTCGGGAACCGGACGAGTCATCCCGCCGGCACGGGGGGCGGCACCGGACCGAGACCCAGGCTCCGCTCGACCGGGCGCAACGCGGCGATGCAGAAGGCGATGTGCTCGTCGAGCGGCACCCCGAGCTCCGCCGCGCCCTGCTGCACCTCGTCGCGGTTCACGCCGCGGGCGAACGCCTTGTCCTTGAGCTTTTTCTTGACCGACGACACCTCGAGATCGGCGAGGCTCTTGGAGGGACGGACCAGGGCGCAGGCGACCAGAAAGCCGCACAGCTCGTCGACGGCGAAGAGCGCGCGCGCGAGCGACGTGTCGCGCGGCACGCCGGTGTAGTTCGCGTGGCCGAGGATCGCGCGGCACAGCTCCTCGGGCAGCCCCCGCTCGCGCAGCAGCCGGACGCCCCACGACGGATGCCCGTCGGTCGGGGAATGCTCCTGGTTGGGAAACGCCTCGTAGTCGAAATCGTGGAGCAGCCCGACCGTCCCCCAGACCTCGGGGTCGCCGTCCAGCCGCTTGGCGTAAGCCCGCATCGCGGCCTCGACCGCCAGCATGTGCTGACGCAGGCCGGGGGAATGGGTATGCTGCTCCATCAGCGCGAGGGCTTCGGTGCGATTCATGACGACTCCACGTTCCAACGTTCGGCCCAGCGCTCGGCCATGAAGAGCGGCCAGAGCCGGCGGGCATGGTTGCGGCGACCGCTCCGGTGCTCGGCCAGCAGCGCGGCGGCGTTCGCCTCCGGGAAGAGGCGCGGCCGCGCGAACCGCCGCTCGGCCTCCGCCGCGAGACCCGTATTGAGCCAGCGGGCGACCGGCACCGAAAGGCCGCGCTTGCGCCGGTCGATCACGTAGTCGGGCACGAGCCCGCGCGCCGCCGCCTTCAATATCGCCTTCGTGGTGAACCCCCGCACCTTGAGCGCCGACGGTGCCGGCAGCGCCAGCTCCATCACCTCCCGGTCGAGGAACGGGGCCCGCGCCTCGACCGAGGCGAGCATCGTCGCCCGGTCGACCTTCACCAGCAGATCGTCCGGGAGATACGTGAGGAAATCGAGCCAGAGCATCTGGTTCAACGGGTCGCCCGCGGGAAACCCCTCCAGCCGTTCGCGGGCGAGCGCCACGGCCGCCGGGCCCGGGCCCAGGGCGCCGAACCAGGCGAGATGGCGCTCGAGCGGCGGCCGTTCCGCGGCGGCCACGAACTGCTTCAGCAGGAATTCCAGGGTGACCTTGCCGGTGGAGCTGGGAAGCCAGCCGACCAGCGCGGCGACCGCGCGGCGCACCCCCCGGGGCCAGCGGTCATAGGCGTGCGCGATGCGGTGCCCGAGGTAGGTCGGGTAGCCGCCGAACAGCTCGTCCGCGCCTTCTCCGGAAAGAATCACCTTCACGTCCGCCTGGGCGACCAGGGCGAGCAGCGTGGTCGGGAGAATCGCCGGATCGCCCAGAGGCTCACCCATCTTGTCGGTCACGAGCGCGAGCGCCCGGGCGAGGGACTCGTCGTCGGCCGTCACGACGTGATGCACGGTGCGGATGTCGTGCGTGACCGCCTCGGCGTAGCCGCTTTCGTCGTAGCCGGGCTCCACGAACCGCACCGCGTAGGTGTGGATCCGCTCGAGCGGGTTCACGCGGGCGGCCGCGGCGACCAGCAACGACGAGTCAAGTCCGCCGCTCGTGAACACCCCGACCGGTACGTCGGACATCAGCTCGCGCTCGACCGCCCGCAGCAGCACTTGGCGCAACGTGTCCGGAAGGTCGAGGCGCGATGGCGCGGCGGCGACCCGGGCGGGGTCCCAGTAGGCGCGGGTAGTGACCGCGCCGCCACCTCCCTCGGCGACGAGCAAGTGGCCGGGGAGGAGCTTGTGAACCCCGGCGAACATCGTGAGCGGCCCGGGGACATACCCGAGACTCTGGTACAGCGCGACGGCGGCGGGATCGAGCCGCCGCCGCTGGTCCGGAAAGACCAGCAGGGCCTGAATCTCGGACGCGAAGCGCAGCTCGCCCCCCTGCTCGGTCCAGAAGAGCGGTTTCTCGCCCGCGCGGTCGCGTGCCAGCACGAGGCGGCGGCGGCGGTCGTCCCAGACCGCGAGACCGAACATCCCGTCGAGGCGGGCGACCGCTTCGGGCCCGAAGCGCTCATAAAAAGGAACGATGTTCTCGATGTCGCCTTTGGAGCGGAACGGATACCCCCAGCCGGTCGCCTCGCGGCGCAGGGCAGGGGAATTGTAGATCTCGCCGTTGCACACCATCCAGATCGAACCGTCGGGATTCTGGAACGGCTGGTCGCCGGTGGTCAGGTCCATGATGGCGAGGCGTCGCGCCCCGAGGCGCGCGGCCTGGTGTCCCACGATGCGCTCGCCGTCGGGTCCGCGGTGAGCGAGTGCCTGCGCCATGGCGGGAATGCAGTCCGGATAGGCGAGCGCCCGGCCGTCGAGCGAGACCGCCCCGAAAATGCCGCACATCAGCGGGTCGCCCTCCCCCCGGGGGAGCAGGGACCGAGCGCCGCGTAGCGGTCGTCTTCGTAGAGCACGGGGAGCGACGCCAACGCGGCCCGCACCGTCCGGTTGCCGGCATCGACGACGAACACCGTGGGAGCGCGGCATTCGGCCGCGACCGGACGCCAGCCATCGGCTGGAAGCAGGGGCGACCCCGGCGCGCTGCGGTATCGCAGGGCGTTATCGGCGATCCAGTTGCTCGTGAGCTCGCTCCCGGTCGCCGTCGCGATGGGGATGCGGCGCTGCAGGTAGAAAGGGAGCGAGGTTGGATAGACGCCGACGAGCAGCACGTCCGGGGTCGGCGCGGCCGCTCCCCGGATTGCATCGGCGAGGGGGCCGGCGGAGCGGTCCTCACCCACCTCGTGCATCAGCGGCTTGCCGGCGAACGGAACCGTCAAGATGACGAGGGCGTAGGCGGCCGCGGCGAGGGTCAGGCTGCCGCGCCGGGCGGCGAGCCAGGCGAGCGCCGCGGAGACGAGCAGCACGGCACCGAGGATCCGCGCGACGAGCGGGATCTCGTGGCGCTCGCCGGGGGTGAGCACCGTCGGCGGCGGCAGCCAGTGCTGGAAGGTGAAGAAGGCGGTCGCGAGCAGGACCGCGGCGACGAGGTAGGCGGTGGCCCCCCACCCGGCTGCGGCCAGGCGCTCGCGCGTCAGGTTCCGTGCCGCGGCGAGCGCCAGGGCCGGGGTGAGCGGCAGAATGTACTGGGGGAGCTTCGACTGGTTCAGGGAGAAAAACAGCAGCGGTCCGAGCACCCAGCAGGCGAGAAAGATCGGCTCGCGGGCGGCCGGGTTGACCCGGCGCGCGAGCCAGGTCCAGCGCAAGCGGCCGGCCCCGAGCCGCGCCAGTGCCGGCACCGTCCAGGGGAAGGCCGCGACCGGGAGAATCGGGAGGTAGTACCACCACGGTCCGGTGCGATGAAAGCTCGTGGTCGTGACGCGCTGCAAGGTTTCGCGGACGAACACGTAGTGCGGGAAGTCGGGGATCCGCGCCGTCACCGCCAGGAACCAGGGCAGGGCGACGATCCCGAACGTCGCGAGCCCCGCCCACGAAAACAGGCGTCGCGCCGGCTGTCCCGTGAGCAGGCGGTAGGGGACGAGCGCCGCGAGCGGGATGAGGATGGCGACGGGGCCCTTGGTGAGCGCGCCGGCGCCGACGGCGGCCCAGGCGAGGGCCGGCCGCTCCTCGAAGAACGCCAGGATGGCGGCCGTGACGAAGCAGGTGAGCGTACTGTCGAAGATCGTGGTGCGGGCGTAGGCGAGGGTCAGCGGCATCGTCGCGAGGGCGATCCCGGCCACCCATCCGGCGTCGGGGCCCCAGCGCCGCCGGGCGAACCCGATGACGAGCGCGATCGTGGCGAGGGTGAACACATAGGCCGGGAGCCGGGCCGCTGTTTCGGTCGATCCCAGAGCGGTCATGGTCGCCGCGGCCGCGGCGAAGTACACGACCGGCTTGTCGAGGTAGGGGAGCCCGTCCAGGTGTGGCACGAGGTAGTCGTGCGTCTCCGCCATTTCCCGCGCGATCTCGCCGTTGCGTCCCTCGTCGGGGTCGAGGAAGCGGTGTGCCCCCAGGTCCCACCCCAGGGCGAGCACCGCGAGGAGGCACAGGGCGCCGAGGCGGAGCGGGGTGGCGGTGGAGGCGGTGGTGGCGGGCACGGGGGTCCGGGGTGAGCCGCCCGGAATGCTAGTGCAAAGTCGGCGAAGGGGGGGGGGAACCCTGGGTCCCGGGCTGCGCAGCGGCGGGCGGCGGCATCTGCGTCACCGTGATCGGGACCTGGGCCGCCCGCTCGCCGTCGAGGGTGATCTCGAACCGATAGGTTCCGGGGTGCGGAAACGGCACGTCGAACACGAGGATTGCGCCCGCTTCGATTTCGGTCACCCCGGCCGGCGGCTCGGCGAAATTGACGCTGCCGTTGCCGCCCAGGATCTCGACGTCGCCCTCGTCCAGGAGCCGGATCCTCACGCCGTGCTCGCCGACCTCGGTACGCTTGCCCTTGAGACGCAGCACGAGGTGCAGCCGCGGGTGCATCGCCGGGAACTGCTGCACCCAGATGTGCTGGAAGATGCCCAGAACGGAAATCTTCCCGTTCTGATCGACCAGGGCGTAGTCGGCGACGACGGCGAAATCCAGATGCATCTCACTTCACCTTGACCGACTTGATCTCGTCGTTCTGCTTGATCGCGTTCACCACGTCCTGGCCCTTGGTCACTTGTCCGAACACGGTGTGCACGCCGTCGAGGTGGCGCTGCGGCGAGTGACAGATGAAGAACTGGCTTCCCCCTGTGTCCTTGCCGGCGTGCGCCATCGACAGGGTACCCGCGACGTGCTTGTGGACGTTGCGGTGGGTTTCGCACTTGATCGTATAGCCCGGGCCCCCGGTGCCGACCGGGCCTTTGCCGGTCTTCGAGTACGGGTCGCCGCCCTGAATCATGAAATTGGGGATCACCCGGTGGAACTTCGTGCCGTCGTAAAAGCCGGTGTTGGCGAGCTTCTCGAAGTTGGCGACGGTATTGGGGACCTCTTCGGCGAACAGCTCCAGCTCGATCGTGCCCTTCGAGGTTTCCATCACGGCGGTCTTGTTCGGCATCATGGCTCCACGGCAGCGGGTTAGGAGGGCAAAGTTAGCGGGTCGCGAGAAGCGCTTCGAGGGCTGCGGGTGACCCGACGGGGAGGGAGCAGGTGGTGCCCACGCACACGGTCGCGGCGGGCGCCGGGGCCTCCCGCCGGACCACGACCTTGCGCGGCCGGTAGGCCCGGAGGGCGAGCAGATGCATGGCGCAGGCGGGCCCGTCGCCGCGCGGCCCCGGGACGTCGATGCGGGTGACGGGTTGCAGCGCCCAGTCGAGCGCCCGCAGGATCGTCGCGCCGTGGAGGGAAAGGTCGGCGGCGACGCCGGCGAACGCCGCGAGCTGGCGGTCGAGCAGCGAACGCCACGCCGGGTCTCCGGTGAGCGCCGCCAGGCGCGCCAGCACGAGCGCGGCGACGCCGTTGGGGGATGGGGTGGGCGCGTCCTGGACGGGCTTGGCCGGGGTCGCGAGGTAGGTCGCGCCCTCCCCGCGACGGTCGCGCGCGAGGTCGAAATAGCCTCCCGCCGCCTCGTCCCAATGGGCCGCGGTGCCGTAGCGCATGACCTGGGCCGAGCGCTCCAGCCATGGCGGGTCGCCGGTCGCCTCGTAGGCGTCGAGAAAGGCGGCCGCGGCCTGGACGGCGTCGTCGAGCATCCCCCGCGGCTCGGGGCGCCCGATGACGTGCGCCATCCCGCGTGACTCGTCCCACGCCTGGCGCCAGATCCGATCCAGCACCTGGAGCGCGATCGTGTTGCAGTCGGGGCGGTCGAGCACCGCTCCTGCCTGGAGCAGGGCGCCGGCCAGCATCGCGTTCCAGCTCACGTAGGGCGTGCGGTCCACGAACGGGGCCGGTCGCGCGTCGCGCGCCGCCTTGAGCTTCGTCATGGCATTCCGCAGCGCGGGGAGATCGGCCGGTGCCGGCTCACTGGCGCGCCACAGCACGTTCTTCGCCTGGTTGTGGTGCATCTCCCCGCGCGGCCCGATATCGAAGGTCGTGCGAACCAGCTCGAGCTCCCGGGCGTCGAGGAGGCTCCGCGCTTCGTCGAGGGTCCAGGTCCAGTAGTCGCCGTCGTCACGGGGACCGACGTCGGCGTCCTGCGAAGCCGCGAACTCCTTGCGCGCCGGGTCGGTCAGGACCTCGAACACCCAGCGGACGATCTCCTGCGCCACGTCGCGGAATCGCGGGTCGCCCCAGGCGGCACCGGCGGCGCAGTAGGCCCGCAACAGGGCGGCGTTGTCGTAGGACATCTTCTCGAAGTGGGGCACGATCCAGCGCTCGTCCACGGCGTAGCGGTGGAACCCGCCGCCCAGGTGGTCCCGGATGCCGCCGCGGGCCATGGCGAGAAGCGTCTTCTCGACGATCTCGCGCGGCCAATCCTCCCGTGTGTCGTACCAGCGTCCGATGAGGAACTCGCAGGCCGCGGGGTGCGGGAACTTGGGGGCGCCGCCGAACCCGCCGAACCGGATGTCGAACGCGCGCGCCATCTGATTCGCGCCCGCCTCGAGGAGGGCTGCGGTGACGGCGCCGGTCTTCGACTCGTTCAGGAGCTCGGACAGGTGCTCGCGCACCGCCCGCGCGTTGCCAAGGAGCTTGTCGCGATCCTCGCGCCACAGGCCGGCCAGGTGCAACAGCACCGATCGGAAGCCGGGGCGGTTATAGGGATTGGGCTCCGGGGGGAAGTAGGTCCCCCCGAAAAAGACGTCGCCGTTGGGAGTGAGAAAGGCGGTGAGCGGCCAGCCTCCCTGGCCCGCGAGGGCCTGAACCGCCCGCTGATAGCGGGCATCGACGTCGGGGCGCTCGTCGCGGTCCACCTTCACACAGACGAATTCGCGGTTCAGGATCTCGGCGACCGCGGCGTCCTCGTAGGACTCGCCGTCCATCACGTGACACCAGTGGCACCACACGGCGCCGATGTCGAGCAGGACCGGCTTGTCCTCGGCCCGCGCCCGGGTGAAGGCCGGCTCGCCCCAGGGCTGCCAGTGCACGGGCTGATGGGAGGCGGAACGCAGGTAGGCCGAGGGTTCGGCGCCCAGCAGGTTGGCCATGTGGTGGGGAATGTACCTGCGCGGTCCCGAACGCGGCGAACCCCCGGTGAGGGACCGGGGGTTCCGAGTGGCCGACGCAGCCGGCGTGTGAGTCGTCAGCAGATCGCGTCGACCGGCTCCACTGCCGGTGTGTCACCTCGGCGGTCGCCGGTTTTCGCGGCCGCGGTCGTCTCCTCCTCGACCTGCTCGAGGAGGGTGTAGTAGTCCGGCCGCTCGCGCAGATGGGCGAGGGCGATCTTGCCGGTCAGGATTGGGTCGTCGTGGGTCACGTCGGTCGCGGGATCGTCGCCGCCGTGCTCCCGTTCGACGTTCAGGCCGCGCAGGAACTCATGCAAGTCGACGTGATGCCAGTCGACGCAGAGCTGCGCGCCGATCTGTTTGGCGTCGAGCAGCGTGAAACGGTGCGACATGCCGGCTCCATCGGTCGAAGTCCTGGAGCCAGTGTACGCGGCGGTCGTGCTCGGGGAGATGAATGTCGCGTGAAGGAGCGTTACCCACCCGCGAGAAATCGAACGGCCGTTCGAGAGAGCAGCTCGGCCCCGATCACGAGGGCCTCTTCTTCGATATCGAAGGTCGGGCTGTGGTGCGGTGAGGAAGTGCCGTCGGCCCGGGCCGAGCCGACGAAGGCGAAGCAGCCGGGGACACGCTGCAGGAACTCGGCCATGTCTTCGCCTCCCATCGTCCGGAAGCCCTCCCGGACGTTGCCGGGGCCGACGATGTCCGCTGCCACCGCCTTCATCAGGGCGGCCCTTGCGGCGTCGTTGATGAGCGGCTTGGACAGCCGCTCGAAGCGGACCTCGGCCCGGGCACCCAGGGCGGCCGCGATGCCGGTTACCGTGTCTTCCAGGAGGCGCGGGGCCGCCTTCCAGAACTCCCCGCCGAAGGTCCGCACCGTCCCGCGCAGTACCGCCGTTTCCGGGATCACGTTGAAGGCATCGCCCGCCGCAACCTGGGTCACCGAGACGACGCCTTCTTCGAGCGGGTCGCGGCGCCGGGAGACGAGAGTCTGCAGCGCGGTGATGACATGCGCCGCCACGAGCACCGGATCGATGGCGTGATGCGGAATGGCGGCGTGGCCGCCGCGTCCCGTGATCGTGATTTCGAACTCGTCCACTGAGGCCATCATCGGGCCCGCGGTCACGCCGATCGTCCCGACGGGGAGCTCGTTCCAGAGATGGATGCCGAATGCGGCGGTCACCGGCGGGTGCTCCAGCGCGCCGTCCCGGATCATCGCCGCGGCGCCGTCGCTCGTTTCCTCCGCAGGCTGGAACGCGAACTTCACCACGCCCGGCAGGGACACACCGGCGAGCCGCCGCGCGACCTCGAGCGCGATCGCCACGTGTCCATCGTGGCCGCAGGCATGCATCTTCCCGGCGTTTTGGGAACGGTAGGGAACCTGATTCGCTTCGGTGACGGGGAGCGCGTCCATGTCGGCGCGCAGCAGCACGCAGCGGCCCCCCCCACCCCCACCCCCAGCGCCGCGCTGCGCGAGCACGCCCGACCTCCCGACGCCGGGCTGCACCGTGTAGCCGAGCCGTTGCAGCCGCTCGGCCACGACGCCGGCGGTGCGGGGGAGGTCGAATCCCAGCTCCGGATGCTGATGCAGGTCGCGCCGCGTGGCGACGAGCGCCTCGCGGTCGACGGGAGGCAGGTTGGTCGCGGTCATACGCTGGAGCTCGGGCACCACCGGTTGATCACGCATGCCTCGCATTGCGGCCGCCGCGCGATGCAGACGCGGCGCCCGTGCAGGATCAGAAGGTGCGAGAAGATCGTCCATTTCGGGCGGGGCACCAGGGTCATCAGGTCCTGCTCGATTTTCTCCGGCGTCCGCTGTCGCGTGAGCTTCAAGAGCCCCGCGATCCGTTGCACGTGGGTATCGACCACGACCCCTTCGTTCTTCCCGAATGCGTTGCCGAGCACCACGTTCGCCGTCTTGCGGCCGACGCCGGGGAGCCGGATCAGCGCTTCCATGGTGTCGGGGACGCGGCCGCCGTGGCGTTCCACCAGTCCCTGGGCCATTCCGATGATCGACTTCGTCTTGTTGCGGAAGAATCCGGTGCTCTGGATCTCCCGTTCCAGCACCCGGGGATCGGCCGAGGCGTACGCCTGGGCGTTTCGGTACTTCGCGAACAGCGCCGGCGTGACCATGTTGACGCGGGCGTCGGTGCATTGGGCCGAAAGAATGGTGGCGACCAGGAGCTCGAGAGGAGTGGCGTGGTCGAGGGCGCACCGGGCGTCCGGGTAGGCTTTCTCCAGTCGCCGGATGATCGTCCGGGTCCGGGCCTTCTTGCGAGTCGCGGTTTCAGTCGCCACGGCTGGTAAGCTAGGCCGTGGTGTTCGTCATTGCGAGACACAACACGAGAGGGATATTGAGGGCAGATGCGAATCCCTCTATGCGCGGCCGCGGCGATGCTCGTCGCCGGTGCCGCCACCGCGCAGCTCCCTTCCATCGCCGCAAACGACAATCGCTCGCCGGCGGGGAAGCTCAAGAACGGCGTCTTAACAATCCATCTCGAAGCGCGCCAGGGGATGTGGCATCCGGAGGCGGAGACCGGGGTCGGGATTCCGGTCGAGGCGTTCGCCGAGGCGGGCCATGCGCTGCAGAATCCGGGGCGCTCGTCCGGGTCCCGCAGGGGACGGAAATACGAGCGACGGTCGCGAATCGCATCCCCGGCCGGCCCCTCATCGTGCACGGGCTCGTGTCCGCTGCTCGTGCTGCCGCCCGGGCGCCGTCTTCGATTCCACGACGGATCACACCGTCGTGATCAGCGTTCACGAGTACCCGGACAGGACCGAGGTGCTCCTGAACGGCAGCACCAAACCCGCGCCGCTCGTACTGCGGGCCGGCGTTGCCAACCGGATCCGCATCATCACGATTCCGTCGGCGGGGTCGGGGGAGGTGGTGCTGCTGGCCGACACGACCCCCGTTGTGTGGCGGGCGATCGCCAAGGATGGAGCCGACCTCCCCGCCGCCCTGGCGACGGAACGGCCGGCCCGCCAGGCGGTGTCGGTGGGCGAGATCCACGATTTCCTGTACACGCCGGCCGCGCCGGGAGAACTGCGACTTGAGCTGCGGGGCGGACCCGTCGTCTACGCCACGCTACCGATCCGCGTGCGGTAGGAAGCCGTCGAGCGCACGCACGAACTCCTCGGTAGCCTCGACATGCGGGCAGTGACCGGTGGGGACTTCGATCAGCTCCGCCCGGAGCAGGGCCGCGAGCTCCCTCGACCCCGCGATGGGGATCGGGTCGTCGGTGCCGTGAATGATCCGGGAGGGGGGAGGGGAGAGACGGGTGAAAGTCTCCCGCAGGCGCGGGCGCAGATCGAACGCGCCGAGGCTGTCCCAGACCGCGTGCTGGGTTCGGGAGGTGACGCGGAAGGGGGTCAGGTTCCGGGCCTCCGCGGGATCCCGGAAGTATCCCGCCACGGAGAGCTCGAAGGCCCGGCGTTGGTAGGCGGCGGGGTCCCGTTCCCGCAGGCCGCTCTGGCGCAGGGCCTCCCGGGCGGCGACGATCGCCGGGGCATTCATTCGCCGGGCGAACTCCCGCTCGAACTCTTCCCGGTCGGCGGCGGTGATGGAGGCCGGGGCGACCAAGGCGAGGCGCGCCACCCGGTCGGGGTGTTCCAGCGCGTAGAGCACGGCCAGTAGCCCCCCCCAGGAGTAGCCGCACAGGGTTAGCTTGTCCTGGGCGAGGGCGATCCGCAGCGCCTCGAGGTCGGCCACCTGCTCGGTCCAGCCGACGGGGGTGTCGCGGTTTGCCGGGGAGCGTCCCCCGCCGCGTTGATCGTAATAGAAGAGCGACCGCGCTGTCGCGAGCCGGTCGAACTGCGGGAGCAGATAGTCGTGGTGCGCGCCGGGGCCGCCGTGGAGCACGACGACCAGCGGTCCGGTTCCCACGCGGCGCGTGAACAGATCCACTCCGTTGACATGTACGAGCATTGCGCCAAGATAGCGTGAGCCTGCTGCGCCGACTTCCGATCGGCGACCTGGTGGTCGTCGGGCTGCTTGCCGCCGCCCTCGCCGCGACGATCGGATTCGCCCGCGAGTTTCGCGCACCCTACGCCCAGGCCGTGGTGATCGACCTGTCGCCTATGGCGCTGCCGCGCTACACGTTCTACTCGCTGATGCGCGGCACCATTGCGCTCGGCATTTCCTATCTCTTCGCTTTCGCGTTCGGTCTCGCCGCCGCCAGCTCCCCCGTGGCGGAGCGGCTGCTGCTGCCGGTGCTCGACATACTGCAATCGATCCCCGTCCTGGGATTTCTGCCGGGCCTCGTGCTCGGTCTGGTGGCGCTGTTTCCGGGACGCACCGTGGGGCTCGAGCTGGCCGCGATCCTGATGATCTTCACCGCGCAGGCGTGGAACCTGGCCCTTTCCTTCTATCAGTCGCTGAAGAGCATGCCGGAGGATTTCCGGGCCTCCGTGCGGCTGGCGGGGTGGCCGCGCTGGCGGTCGTTCCGCGAGCTCGAGGTGCCGGCCGCGGCCCAGGGGCTGATCTGGAACGGCATGCTGTCGATGGCCGGCGGCTGGTTCTTCCTCATGGTCAACGAGGCGTTCCAGCTCGGCGGCCACGATTTCCGGCTCCCCGGCGTGGGCGCGTACATGAGCGTGGCGGTCGAGCGCGGCGACACGGTTGCCATGGCGCTCGCGATCCTGGCCATGGTGATCATGATCACAGCCGTCGACCGCCTCTTCTGGCGGCCGCTCGTGGTGTGGGGGCAGCGTTTCCGCATGGACGACTCGAGCGGCGAAGCGCCGGCCACGAACTGGCTGGTGGAGCTGCTGCGCCGCTCGCGCCTGCCCTGGCACACGCGACGGCTCGGCCGCCGCGCGGTCCGGTCGGTGCGGCGCGCCGCGCGGCCGCTGCGACGTCCCCTCGCCTCGGCCAACCGCGTGTTCCGCTCCCTCCCGCTCTCGAACGCGCGGAGCGGTCCGCCCCTCGCCGCCAGAATCGCGGGGGTAGCCGCGCTCGCCGTGCTGACGGCGGGGGGCGCCTGGGGGGCCTGGCTGCTCATCGACCTGATCGCGCGACTCGACGGCGGCGCCTGGAAGCAGATCTTCGAGTCCGCGGTGCTCACTTTCGCGCGCGTGATGCTGGCGGTCCTGCTCAGCACCGCCTGGGCGTTGCCCGCGGGTATCCTGATCGGGCGTACCCGGTGGCTCGCCGAACTGCTGCAACCGGTGATCCAGGTCGTGGCGTCCTTTCCAGCGCCGATGCTGTTCCCCATCGTGGTGCTGTTGCTCGAACGCGTCGGGGTCGGGCTCGGGTTCGGGTCGGTCGTGCTGCTGATTCTGTCGTGCCAGTGGTACATCCTGTTCAACGTCATCGGCGCGGTGGCGGCGCTGCCCCCCCAGCTCAAGGAGGCCACGGACATGTTCGCCGTCACGGGGTGGCGGCAGTGGCGCAAGCTCTACCTCCCGGCCGCGTTCCCTGCCCTCGTCACCGGCTGGGTCACCGCGGCGGGCGGCGCCTGGAACGGATCGATCGTGGCCGAATACCTGCAGGCCGGTGGCCGGCTGCAGGAGGCGCCCGGGCTCGGGAGCCTGATCAGCGAAGCCACGGCGGCGGCCAACTTCCCGCTCCTCGCGGGCGGCATCGTCGTGATGAGCGCGATCGTGGTCCTGTGGAACCGCTCGGTGTGGCACCGCGTGAGCCGCCTCGCGCAGACCCGCTTCGGGACGACGCAGTGACCACGGCCCCTCCGTCGGCCGCCCCGGCCGCTCCTCCCGCCACCGGCGCCGTGCTGCTCGAAGCGGAGCACGTGACCCAGCGCTACGCCCTCCCCAACGGGGAGAAACTCGAGGCGCTGCGCGACGTCAGCCTCACGGTGCGCGAGCGCGAGGTGGTGGCCTTCGTCGGCCCCTCGGGGTGCGGCAAGAGCACCCTGCTGCGGGCGATGGTGGGCTTGAACCGGCCCACCGAAGGGAGCATCCGGTACCGCGGGCAGCCCGTCGACGGGGTGCTCGCCTCCGCGGCGATGGTGTTTCAGTCGTTCGCGCTGCTGCCGTGGCTCACGGTCGAGCAGAACGTGGGCATGGGGCTCGAGGCCCGCGGCCTCTCGCGCACCGCCCAGCTCGAGGCGGTGACCCGCGCCATCGATCTCGTGGGACTCTCGGGATTCGAGCAGGCGTATCCGCGCGAGCTTTCGGGAGGGATGAAGCAGCGGGTGGGATTCGCCCGCGCCCTCGCCGTCGAGCCCGAAATCCTGTTCATGGACGAGCCGTTCGGGGCCCTCGACGCCCTCACGGCGGAGAACCTGCGCTCCCAGGTGGTGGACCTGTGGCAGGATCCGGCGACCGGCGTCAGCACGCTGGTCGTGGTGACGCATAGCGTGGACGAGGCGGTGTTCCTCGCGGGTCGCATCGTGGTCTTCGGCACGAACCCGGGTCACATCCGGGAGGTCATGGAGAATCCGCTGCCGTACCCGCGCGACATCCGCAGCCCGGCGTTCGGCAGCATGGTCGACCGGCTGCACGCGATCCTCACGGCGACGCTGCTGCCGGAGGCGGAACGGGCTGGCCCGGTGGCGCGGCTGGTCCCGTTGCCGCGGGTGCACGTCTCCGAAGTGCTGGGGCTGCTCGACCACCTCGCTACGCTCGCCGAAGCGAGCGGCTCCGTGTTCGACATCGCCGAGCAGCTGGCGGTCGACTACGACCGGATGACGTCGGTCACCCGCGCGGCCGAGCAGCTGGGCTGGGTCGTGACGCCGGGAGAAATCGTGCGCCTCACGCCCGCGGGGCGGGCGCTGGTCGCGGCCGACGAGGCGGATCGCAAAGGCGTGGTGCGGGGCCGGGTGCAGGAGCACCCGCTGTTTCAGCGGGTCCTGGGCATGCTGCGGGAGAGCGAAGAGGGCGCCATCGACGACGACGAAGTCCTGGCCGACCTGACGATCATGTTCCCGTTCATCCGGCCGCAGGGACTGTTCCGCACCGTAGTCGAGTGGGGCCGGTTCGCCGAGCTCATCGATCACCAGACCAAGGCGGGCCGTCTGGTGCTGCGGGTCCCCGAGGGGGAGCCGCGGGAAGGGGCCGTGGCCCCGCCCTAGAGCAGGACCGCGAGCGCGTCCGCCACCTGCTTTACCTCGGCGTGCTCGCGCTCGCCGAACCCCGCCGGCACGTCGGAATCGATGTCGATCTGCCCCAGGATCTCCCCGCCGCGCCGGATCAGCACGACCAGCTCGGACCTGGTGTCGAGGTTGCACGCGAGGTAGTTCCCGACCGCGCCGACGTCGGGGACGTTCTGGTCGCGCGCTTCGGCCACCGCTGTGCCGCACACCCCGCTGCCGACGGGGATGCGCACGTGCTCGGTGTCGCGGCCTGCGTGCGCCTCGAGCTCCAGGGTGTCGCCGCGCAGCATGTAGGCGTAGACCGAGGTGTAGGGAGGGCCCCACCCGCGGATCCGCTCACAGGCGAGGCGCAGCAGCTCCGCCCGCGGCGCGTCGTGCAGGTGCGCCGCCCGCAGGGCGCGCACCACGGCCACGGCGTCGGGCCGGGACGAAGCCGTCACTCGCGCTTGCCGAGCACGACGGTGAGGGGCACGGCGGCGCCGTTCCGCTGCACGACGATCACCAGCGTGTCGCCGGGGTGATGGGCGCGGAGCACGTCGGTCATGTCGTAGAGATTCGCCACCACCTGATCGCCCATTTTCGTGATGACGTCGCCGCCCTGGAGGCCGCCGGTCTGGGCGGGGCTCCCGGCGCGCACCCCGGTGATCCGTACGCCCCCCGGCGACTCCGACATGTCCGGGATGGTACCGAGGTAGGCGCCGTACCCCGAGCCCGAGGCCGTCTGCTTCGGAGGCGGGGCATCGACGAAGGTGAGTGGGCCCGGCCGGTTCGCGACCGCGGTGGCGACGTCCGCCACGTAGTGGGCGACCTGGACCATGCCGGGAACGTTGATCTTCTCCCAGTCGTCGGTGGTCCGGTGGTAGTCCTCGTGGAGATCGGTGAAGAAGTGCAGCACTGGGCGCTTGGCGGCGAAGAACGACGCGTTGTCGCTCGGGCTCCACCCGTCCCCCGAGGCGCGCAGATCGAACTGCGCGCAGCTCGTCGCGATCGCGGACGCCGGGCAGTGCGTCGCGTTCAGGGAGTCGAGGATCGCCGGGAACTCCTTGGCGGTGGACGCGCCGGCGACGATCAGCTTGGCGTTCCGCAGGCGGCCCACCATGTCCATGTTGAGCATGGCGTAGATCGAGTCGACGACGCCGACGGTGGGATGGCTCACGTAGTACTCCGACCCCAGATCGCCCTCTTCCTCGGCGCTGAAGGCGATGAAGACGACGGTGCGGTCGAGGCGGCGGTCACGCAGCAGGCGGGCGACGTCCATCAGCGCGGTCGTCCCCGAGGCGTTGTCGTCCGCGCCGTTGTGGATCTTGCCGGTGGAGTCGGGGTGGTCGAGCGCAAACGGTCCGCCCAAACCGAGATGGTCGTAATGGGCCCCGATCACGACGATCTCGCCGCGGCGCGCGCTGGAGCGGCCGGGGAGCACCGCGACGACGTTGCGGACCGACTTGCCGCCCAGGTCGGTGTGCATGACCCCTGGGGCGGTGGGCGAGATGGTGAAGGGCTGGAAGTAGCCGTCGGTCCCGGCCGGGGTGAGCCCGGCTTTTTGGAACGCGGCGGCGACGTAGGCCCCCGCGTCGATCAGTCCCTGCGTGCCGACGCCGCGCCCTTCCCGGGCATCGGCGGCGAGATACTGGACGTCGGCGCGCAGCTGCCGCCCTTCGGGGGTCAACGAATCCTGGGTAACGATGGCGGCGACGAGCAGCAGAGGAGTGGCGATCATGGGGGAATATCTACCGTCGCGGCGCCCCGCATGGAAGGCGAGCGCGGGGGCGGCGGCCGCGTTGCCGGGTCCGGGAGCGCGGCCTAGATTCGGACTTCTCCTCATGATCAATCCCGTCGTTTTCGCGACCCACCTCTCACGCGTGCTGGATCTCTTCCGGGATCCGGGGCGGAAGGACGACCAGAAGCGGGAGTTTCGCGCGCTGGTCGGCCTGCTCAAGTTCGCCGGCGTGGAGCTGCGGGTGCGTGCGGGCGCCCTCGAGGTGAACGGGCAACGGGTCGACGCGCCGGAATTCGGGGCCCTCGTGCATCGGCTCGAGCTGCACGGCGTGCACGAGATGACCATCCCGAAGGACGCGCCGGTCGGTGAGCTGTTCGAGCTGCTGCGGGCGCTGGCCGAGCCGCCGGGAGGGTCGGGCGACGTGGCCGCCCGGTTGCACGCCTCGGGCGCGTATCGCGTCTCGGTCATGGTCGCCCGGTTGAGCGAAGACGCGGTCCCCGCGGAGACCGCACCGCCCGAGGACAGCGGGCGGCCGTCGCTCATCGCGGTGCCACTCCCCCCGCCGGCGCCGGGGGATCAGCTGGGTACGACCGGCGTGCTGCGGGGCGAGCCGCTGAAGGACATCGCCTCCGGGGAGCCGCGGCCGCGCGATTCCCTCGTGATCGAACACATCGACTCCGCCGAATCGGACGCCGCTACTTCGTTGCCCCAGGTGAACGCCGCCACGCCCCGCGCCGAAGCCGTCCCGGAGCTGCCGGCCGAGTATGCCTCGGTGCCCGAGGACGAGGAGGCCGACGTCGAGCCGCCCCCTCCCGAAGCCGCCGCGGAGGCTCCCCTCGCGCCGGCGCCCGAGGCTCACGCCGCCGAGGTCCCGGCCCCGGTACCGGAGGTCGAGCCCGAGCCCGAGCCTGAGCCCGAGCCTGAGCCTGAGGCCCCGCCGGCTCCGCCGCCTCCACCCGCCGAAGTCGAGGCCGCGGCGCCCCTCGCGCTGATGCCGATCGCGGGTCCCCCACCGGAGCCGAAGCCTGAAATGCGGCCCTCCAAGCCCGCGATCGCGCAGGGCGGCTCGGCGACCTTCGCTCCGCAGGAAGCTCGCACCAAGGAAGCGGCCGAAGTGTTGTCGGCGCTCGAGAGGAATCCAGCAGGGCCAGCCATCGGCGACACGCTGGCCGTGCTCAATCGACAGGTCGAGGGCGCGCTGCGTGCCGGCAAGATGGAGCAGGCGGTGGAGATCGTCGCCGGGGTGGTGGCGGTCGAAAAATCGATCGACGACGCGGCGCTGCGCCGCCAGTACGCCATCGCGCTCAAGCGGATGATGACCAAGCCCCTCCTGGACGCTCTCAGCAAGCTGGTGCAGGACCCCGAATACGAGACCCGGGCGGGGGCGGTGCTGCAGCGCGCGGGGGCGGATGGGGCCGAGGTATTGCTCGACCTGCTCGTGACTTCGGCTACGATCCAGGAACGGCGTGGGGTCTACAGCATCCTGATGCAAATGAAGGAGAGCGCCGACCAGCTGGTGCACATGCTCAATCACCCGCAGTGGTACGTGGTGCGCAACGTGGCCGACCTGATGGGGGATCTGGGGCTCGATTCGGCCGTCCCCGCGCTCGCCAAAGCGCTCGAGCACGGTGACGAGCGGGTGCGCAAGGCCGTGGCACTGGCGCTCGCCAAGATCGGGACGCGCCAGGCCGCCGAGCCGTTGCGTCGCGCCTTGCGCGACAAGGATCCCGGAGTGCGGATGCAGGTCCCGCTGGGCGTGGGGGGCCGCAAGGCGAGTCCGCTCGCGATGCCCCTGGTCGTCGCGCTCGAGGAGGAGAAGGACGCCACCGTGGGGAAGGAGCTGATCCTAGCCCTGGGGCGGATCGCTTCCCCGGACGCGGTTCAGGCGTTGATCAAGATCGCGCAGCCCGCGGGGAAGCTGTTCGGCCGCAAGCCCACCGCGCTGCGTCTGATCGCCGTGGAGGCGCTGCGTCTCTCGGCGACCCCCGCGGCGCTCGGGACGCTCCAGGGGCTGTCCAATGACGGCGACAAGCAGGTCCGCGCCGCCGCGCAGCAGGCCTTGCAGGACCTCCGAGCCAAACCGACCTGACCGTCACTGCGGGACGAAGTTCGTCTCCGGAGTGAGTCTGCGCGCGAACGCCGCCAGCAGCGCGGCGGTCCGCTCCAGGTCCACCATCGATACCATCTCGTTGGGGCTGTGCATGTAGCGGTTGGGGACCGACACCAGCCCCGTCGGGATGCCGCTGCGTGCGTTGTAGATCGCGTCGGCGTCGGTTCCGGTGTCGCGGGGGGCGGCCTGAATGGTGTAGGGGATCTGCTCCGCCTCGGCGCACGCGACCAGCAGGTCGAAGACGACAGGGCTCACCGCCGAGCCGCGGGAGAGCACCGGGCCTCCGCCCAGATGGTGGTCGCCCGCCAGTTTCTTCTCGGCGCCGGGCCAGTCGGTGGCGTGGGTGACGTCGACCACGAGAGCCGCCTGCGGGTCGAGGCCGACGGCACTGGTGCGGGCGCCGCCCCCCGTCCAGGCGATCTCCTCGCGCGTGGTGGCGACGGCGTAGACCGCGGCGTGCGGCGGCTTGGTTTTGGCGAGCAGGCGCAGCGCTTCGGCGACCACGTAGGCGCCGATGCGGTTGTCGACGGAACGGGAAACGATCCGGCCGTTGGGAAACTCGTAGCTCGAGGCGTCGATGACGCCGGCGTCCCCGACGCGGACGCGCTCGGTGGCCTCGGCCTTGGAGGCGGCGCCGATGTCGATCCAGAGGTCGGAGATCTGGCTGACCTTGTCGAACTCCTCCTTTTTCATTAGGTGCGCCGCCTTCTTGCCGATCACGCCGCGCACGCTGCCGGCGCGGCCGAGCAGGACGACCCGCTGCCCCACGAGGACCTGCGAATCCCACCCGCCGATGCCGCCGAAGTAGAGGTACCCGTCGTCGTCGATGTGGGTGATCTGGAGCCCGATCTCGTCCACGTGGCCCGCGAACATCAGCCGGGGGGCGCCTTTCGGATTCACGCTGGCGATGCTGTTGCCGTGCGTGTCGGCGCGGACCTCGTCGGCGAAGCGGCGGACTTCTTCCCGCCAGACCCGGGCGGGTCCGATCTCGAAACCGGACGGCCCGGGCGAATCCAGGAGCCGTTTGAGGAAATCAAGGGATGAAGCGGTCATGGCAGTCTCGTCATGAGGAGGATGGGCGGCGCGCTCGGGACGCCCGTGCGCCGGTGCACGCTGTCGGCCGCGGATCCACGGATCAGCTGGGCCTGGTACCCCGCCCGGACCGGCGTCAGGGCCGCGGTCATCAGTCCGTCGGGCCGAACCGTAAAGCGGAAGATGGCCGAGAGCCCCGTCCACGGGGAGCTCTGCCAGAACACGAAGTTGCCGAGCGAATACACGATGGGCCGGTGATGATACCACTCCATCGGCTGGAGCACGTGGGGGTGATGCCCGAGGACCAGGTCGGCGCCGGCGTCGATTGCGCCGCGAAACAGCACGCGCTGCCAGGCGCGCGGCTCCGCGTCAAGCTCCACGCCGCCGTGCACGCTGACGATCACGAAATCGGCCTGCCGGGCCGCCTTGACCTGGCGGATGGCGGGATAGAGCCAGGCCGTGTCGGCCCAGGCGATGTGCTGGGCGGCCGGATGCGTGGCGAAGGTGTAGGGGGCCGGATTGAAGGTGCGGGTCGCGGCGAACACCGCCACCCGCCAGCCGTGGACTCGCAGGATGGCGGGGCGCTGCGCCGCTTCGCGGGTGCGACCGGTTCCCGCGTGCGCGACGCCGGCGCGATCGAGCTGGCGCAGCGTTTCGACCACGCCATCCTCCCCGGCGTCCCAGGCGTGGTTGTTCGCCGTCGAGACGACCGAAAAACCGGCACGGTGCAGCGCGGTGGCCGCGAGGGCCGGTGCCGTGAACACGAAGCTGCCGGTATCCTCCACGAGGTGGCGGGGGGGCGCGATTGGGCTTTCCAGGTTGCCGAAGACCAGGTCCGCGCCGTGCAGGGAATCGACCAGCGCCTCGAAGGGGTAGAGGGTGTCCCCTTTCATCAGGTGCTGATGCGCCACGCCGCGCCCGAGGTTCAAGTCCCCGACCGCCGCGATCGTGAGCGGCCGTCGCGCCGCCGGCGCCTGGGCTGCGGCCCAGGCGAGGGCGAGCCGGACCAGAAGGATCGTCCCGGGCACGATCAGGAACGGTACCGGGGGGGCATCAACGCAACATCAACGGCTCACGCCTTGCGCAGGCCGATGCGGTAGAGGACGAATCCGAGCACCGCGAACAGCGCGAGCGCGGTCACGTTCGAAGTCGCGAACGCCCCGAGGGAGTGATAGATCCCGACGGTATCGGCAAGCCAGTCCGCGCTCCCCTTCGCCCCGGCGATCCCGGCCACCACGATTCCCGCGATTGAGCCACCCGCGATGAGGCCGCTCGAGAACAGGACGCCGGGCCCCGAATCGATCTCGGCCATGGAGCGCTGCTGGGAGGCGAAGCGCCGCTCCACGAGCCAGCGGATCACGCCGCCCGCGAACATCCCCGCCGACGTGGAAATTGGCAGGTACACGCCGACCGCGACCGGCAGCGCCTGAACGCCCATCAGCTCGATCGCGATCGAGAGGAACACGCCGATCAGCACGAGACCCCAGGGGAGGCGCTGCGTCAGGATCCCGTCAGCGATCAAGGCCATGAGCGTAGCCTTGGGGGAATCGAGGCGTCGCAGCTCCCGGCCCTGATACTCGTGAATCCGGCCGCCGATGCCCGGATCGACGACGTAGCGGATCTGGTGTGAGGCGGGATCGATCAGATACTTCCCGGGCGGCACCCCTTCGGTCTCCACGTACACCCGGGCGATCTGGTAGGAGGCGGTGTCGATCGCCGTCGGGCTGCCGGCGACGTGAAAGCTGGAGACGCGCGTGTCGAAGACGACGACATGTCCGTCGGGGGTCGCGCCGCTCGCTGGCGCCGTGAAGGCCGCGTGCGCTTCGGGCACCTCGTACTGGTAGGAGCGGTTCAGGAACGTCAGGGTCCATCCGACGGCCAGCGCTGCGGCGATGGCTCCGATCAGGATCGCGATCTGCTGCCGGCGCGGGGTGGAGCCCACGAGGTAGCCCGTCTTCAGGTCCTGGGAGGTGTTGCCGCCGTTCGCCACGGCGACCGCGATCACGCAGGCGAGGGAGATCGCCTGGACCCGGTGATCGATTCCGGTCCAGCCGAGCGCCAGAAAGACGAGCGAGATCCCGATCAGGGAGGCGATCGTCATGCCGGAGATCGGGTTCGCCGAGCTGCCGATCTGTCCACAGATCCGCGACGACACCGTCGTAAAGAAGAAGCCGAAGGCGATGATCATGATCGCGCCGAGCAGGTTCACGCCCACCTGGGGGAGAAAGGCGAGCACCAGGGCCAGCGCCGCGGAGCCGAAGATCGTGAGGCTGATCGGGAGGTCGTCCTCGGTGCGCAGGCGCGCGGCCACGGCCTGGCCCATCCGGCTCGCCTTCATGTCGGCGAAGCCGGCCTGGAACGCGCTGACGATCGTCGGCATCGCCCGCGCCAGCGCGATGATGCCGGCCGTGGCGACGGCGCCGGCCCCGATGTAGAAAACGAACGCGGCGCGGACTTCTCCCGCCGACATCGCGGAAATCAGCTTGGTCGCGGGGTAGAGCGGGGTCGTCATCGTCTCCCCGAACAGCTTGATCGCGGGGATCAGCACGAGGTAGGCGAGGCAGCCGCCGGCGAACAGGAAGCCCGCGATCCGGGGGCCGATGATGTAGCCCACCCCCATCAGCTCGGGGCTCACCTCCATCTGGATCTCGGCGCTCTTGAACCAGGTCAGCACCTGCCGCGGCACGTCCACCCACAGCTTCAACGCCGTCATCAGAAACTTGTACGCGAACGCGAGGCCGAACGCCTGGAACACGGTCTTGGCGTGAATGCCGCCCTTTTCTCCGGCGATCAGCACCTCGGCACAGGCGGTGCCTTCGGGGTAAGGGAGGTTGCCGTGCTCTTTGACGATGAGGGCCCGTCGCAGGGGGATCATCATCAGCACGCCCATCAACCCGCCGCAGACCGCGAGCACCACGACGCGGCTGATTTCCAGGTCGTAGCCCATCAGCAGGATGGCGGGGATCGTGAACACCACCCCGGCCGACACCGAGTCGGCCGCCGAGCCCGTCGTCTGGACGATGTTGTTTTCGAGGATCGTCGAGCGCCCGAGCGCCCGGAAGATCGTGATCGAGAGCACGGCGATCGGGATCGACGCGCTGACGGTGAGCCCGATCTTCAGGGCGAGGTAGACATTGGACGCGCCGAAGATGAGCCCCAGGATCACGCCGAGCAGCACGGCCCGGGGGGTCAGCTCGGCCAGCGTCTGGGTCGGGGAAACGTAGGGTTGGTGGTCGGACATGGCCCCGAATTTGGGCCTGAGGCTCTGGGGGCGAAAGGGGGCTGTTTACCTGTTTTTTCCTCCGACCCGTTCTTCCTCACCCTCCAAGGCAGGCTACTCGAGGGCCATCGGGAGGTCGAGGAGGCCCTGTGATCGACCGGTCGACCTCCCGGCCTTGATGCGAGTTCGGCGGAACAATACGCGCGTGGTGAGGAGCGCTATCAGGATCAGCGCGTAATAGATCGCGGTGGGCCGGTCGCCCTTGATCAGCCACATGTAGTGGAGCACCCCGAGCGCGCCCGCGACATAAATCAGCTGGTGCAGCGTGGTCCAGCGGCGACCGAGCCGCTGCACCCACCCCTTGGTGCTGGTCCAGGCGAGCGGGATGAGCAGCAGAAACGCGGTGAACCCCACCGTTATGTAGGGCCGCTTCGCGATGTCCTCCCCCACGTACTTGAGCGCGAATCCCTGAAACGGGAAGCCCTGGTCGAGCACCACGTAGGTCAGGAAGTGGAGGCAGACGTAGCTGAACGCGAGCAGGCCGATAGTGCGGCGAAACCGGATGAGCCCATTCCATCCGGTCAGGCGGCGCAGCGGCGTGATCGCGAGCGTCACGAGCAGCAGCCGGATGGTCCAGTCACCGGTGCGATGGGTGACCTGCTCGATCGGATTCGCGCCGAGGCGGCCACCCAGCGCGTCGGCCGCGAGCCATGCCAGGGGCACGAGCCCGAGGGCGACGATCAGGAGCTGTGCCCACCTCGACCCACCTCGACCCACTTTGCTCCACCTCGACCGACTAGAAGTTGGCCCGCAAGTCCATCCCGGTGTACAGCGACGCCACCTGGTCCCCATACCCGTTGAACATCAAGGTCGGGCGCCGCAGGAACTCGCCGATTCGGCGCTCCCGCTTCTGGCTCCAGCGCGGGTGGTCCACCTCGGGGTTCACGTTGGAGTAGAAGCCGTATTCATTCGGCGCGGCCATGTTCCAGGTCGTGGGGGGCTGCGTGGCGACGAGGCGGATCTTGACGATCGACTTGATGCTCTTGAACCCGTATTTCCACGGGACGGCGAGCCGGATCGGCGCGCCATCCTGGTTGGGGAGCGGCTTGCCGTATAGGCCCGTGACGAGGATCGCGAGCGGATGCATCGCCTCGTCGAGCCGCAACCCTTCGACGTAGGGCCATGGCAGGATGTCGGTCTTCTGGCCCGGCATCTCGTCCGGGCGATAGACAGTCGTGAAAGCCACGTACTTGGCGGCGGCGGTCGGCTGGACTTCGGCGAGCAGCTTGGCGAGGGGGAACCCGTTCCACGGGATCACCATCGACCAGGCCTCGACGCAGCGGTGGCGGTACACCCGCTCCTCGGCGGGCCAGCGCCGCATGATCTCGTCCAGGTCGAAGGTCCTGGGTTTGTGGACTTCGCCGTCGACCGTCACCGTCCAGGGTCGCGGGTGGAACGACCCCGCATTGTGCGACGGATCGTCTTTGCCGTAACCGAATTCGTAGAAGTTGTTGTAGGTGGTGATGTCCTCGTACGGGGTCGGCTTGTCGTCATCCGTCCGTGGAGCGCGGAGCAGTCTGGCACGGAGCACGGCCGGGACGGCCGCGAGGGCCAGCGTGCCCCCGGCGACCCTCATGAACTGGCGGCGGTCGCAGTAGACCTGTTCCGGCGTGATTTCGGATGCGGGGATGTCGAGGGGTCGTCGAATCAGCATGGCGCCTGGTCCAGTCGTGACCGGTTCCTATGTTACGCCGCTCGGCACCCTGGCGGATTTGAGCGCCGCGAGCTTGCCCACCGCCTCCCGCAGCATCGGCTCCGTCTTGCAGAACGCGAACCGCACCAGGTGGCGGCCGAGCTCCGGCGTCGAATAGAAGCTCGACCCCGGAACGGAAGCCACGCCGATCTCGCGCGTGAGCCAGACCGCGAACCGGTCGTCGGGGAGGCTCGACAACGCGGAGAAATCGGCCATCACATAATACGCCCCTTGGGGCGGTTTGAGCCGGAACCCGACCTCCGAGAGCGCGCCGCAGAGGAGGTCCCGCCGGGCCCGGTAGTCGCGGGCCAGCCCCGCGTAATAGTCGCGGCCCAGCGTCTCGATCGCCGCCGCGACTCCTTCTTGCAGCGGCGCCGGCGCCCCCACCGTCAGAAAATCGTGGACCTTGCGGATGGCGAGCGTCGCCTCGGCCGGGGCCACGATCGTCCCCACCCGCCACCCCGTCACGCTGTAGGTCTTCGACGCCCCGCTCACCGTCACCGTGCGCGCGCGCATGCCGGGGAGGGTGGCGAGGGGAATGTGCGCGCCCTCGTAGTAGATGTGCTCGTAGATCTCGTCGGTGACGGCCCAGGCGTCATGGCGGCGGCACAGGTCGGCGATCGCCTCGAGCTCGGCGCGATCGAGGACGCGCCCGGTGGGGTTGTTCGGCGTATTGACGATGATGGCGCGGGTGCGCGGGGAGAACGCGGCCGCCAGGCGCTCGAGATCGAGCGACCGGTCCGGGGCCATCGGGACGTAGACGGGGCGGGCGCCGCAGAGGATCGCGTCCGGGCCGTAATTCTCGTAGAACGGCTCGAAGACGACGACCTCGTCACCGGGGTTCACGAGCGCCAGCATCACGGCGGCGATCGCCTCGGTGGCGCCGCAGGTGACGACGATCTCCGATTCCGGGTCGATCGCGAGTCCGTACCAGTCCGCGTACTTGCGGGTGAGGGCATCGCGCAGGCGCTTCGCGCCCCAGGTGATGGCGTACTGGTTGACTCCGTCGCGCAGCGCCCTGGTGACGGCCTCGATCATCACCTCGGGGGGCTGGAAGTTGGGGAACCCCTGGGAGAGGTTGATCGCGCCGTGCTCGTTGGCAAGCCGGGTCATCCCGCGGATCACCGATTCGGTGAAGCCGTGGGTGCGGGAGGCGGTTTGCATGATACAGAAACTACGTAAGAAGAAGGCGTCTAACAAAGACGTAGGAAAAAGGCGTACGGTCTAAGCCCGCAGCCGATCCTGCGTCACGATGTCCACGACCGTCTGCACGACCTTTTCGCGCGCCTTGTCGGCCGTCTGCTTCAGCTCCGTCCGGTCCGCCATCATCCCCGGCTTTTCGCGCTGCCGGACCGCCTCCTCGAATTCCGCGAGCGCGGCGTGCAGCTGCTTCAGATATTCCTTGCCGATCGACACGTTCGACACGGGAGACTCCGTCACGAGAGAGATCAGAAATACTACTTCAGGAGAATCTTCGCGATGGTGTGCAGCTGCATGTTGCTCGTCCCCTCGTAGATCGCGCCGATCTTGGCGTCGCGGTAGAACTTTTCCACGGGGTATTCCTTGGTGTACCCGTACCCGCCGAACAGCTCCACGCACAACGACGTGACCCGCTCGGCCACCTGGGACGAAAACAACTTGGCCTGGGCCGCCTGCAGCGTGTATTCGACGCCGGCGTCTTTGAGGCGGGCCGCGTTGTAGACCATGAGCCGGGCGGCCTCGAGCTCCGTCGCCGCCTGGGCAAGCTGAAACTGTACCGCCTGGAACTCAGCGACCGCCTTGCCGAACTGCTGGCGCTCCTTCACGTACTGGGTGGCGGCGGCGAGCGCGCCGCGGGCGACCCCGATCATCTGCGCGCCGATCCCGATCCGCCCGGTGTTCAGGGTCTGGATCGCCACCTTGTACCCCTCGCCGACCTTGCCGAGGACGTTCGTGTCGGGGACCCGGCAGCGGTCGAGGATCAGCTCGGTGGTCGAGGAGGCGCGGATACCGAGCTTGTCTTCCTTCTTGCCGACGCTGAACCCGGGAAAGTCCCGCTCGACCACGAAGGCGGTGATCCCCTTGTAGCCCTTGGCGAAATCGACGTTCGCGAAGATCAGGTATACCCGGGCGTCGGCGCCGTTGGTGATCCAGAGTTTCTGGCCTTCGAGCACCCAGCCGTCCCCCTGCCGAGTGGCCTTGGTCTGGAGCCCGAAGGCGTCGGACCCCGAAGCGGCCTCCGAGAGGGCGTAGGCGCCGACCGTGCCGGCCGCGAGCCGGGGAAGGAAGCGGGACTGCTGCTCGGGGGTGGCCCACTGCAGCAGCGGCTCGATCACGAGGGTGTTCTGGACGTCCACGAGGATCGCGGCCGACGCGTCGACGGCGGCGATCTCCTCGACCGCCAGCGCGGTCATGAACAGCGACCCGCCGGCGCCGCCGTGGGCTTCGGGGATCTCGATGCCCATCAAGCCTAGCTCGAAGAGCTTGGGGAGGAGCGTTTGGTCGATGGCGCCGGCGCGCTCCATAGCCGCGACGCGGGGGCGGACCTCCTGCTCGGCGAAGTCGTGCACCGCGTCACGGAACATCTGCTCTTCTTCGGTGAGGGTCGTGAGCGGCGCCGGACCGATCGTGGTCGTCATGATGGGGAGCAATCTAGCCCTCCCCCGGGGGGCGCTCAACCGAAACCCCGGAAGCGCTCCGGGGAATGACGCGAGGCTAGTGCGTGGCGCGGTGCAGGAAGTCGAGCGTGAGCGCCCAGGCCTCGCGGGCGGCCGCGGGGTGATAGCTCTTGCGGGCGTCGCAGTAGAAGCCGTGGCCGGCGTCGGAGAACTCGACGTGCACGTGCGTCTTGCCCGCGGCGATCAGGGCGTCCGCCAGAGCGCGCGGATTGGCGAGGCCGATGTGCTGGTCCTGGCCGCCCCAGGCGCAGAGGGTCGGGCCGTGCAGCTCGCCGAGCCGGGGGAGGAGCTCCGGGGCGATACCGCGGCCGTAGAACGACGCCGAGGCCGCGAGCGGAACGACGAGATTGGCGAGAAACGCGACCCGCCCGCCGAGGCAGAATCCCACGGCGACGATCCGCCCCGGATCGGTGGAGGGGTCCTGGGTGAGCCATTGATAGGTGGTGCGAATGTCGGCCTCGAGTCCCTCGATCGTGAGCGCGGCCATGTGGGGGCGGACCGACTCGAAGTCGTCGTAGTCGCCCTCGAAGCCGGGGCCGGTGCGGTGGAACAGCTCGGGGGCGACGGTATTGTACCCGGCCGCCGCGCAGCGGCCGGCGACGTCGCGGATGTGGGCGTTCACTCCGAACGCTTCCTGGAAGAGCAGCAGCCCCGGGTGGGGCCCGGCGTCGCGCGGCCGCGCCACGAACGCCTGCATCGCGGATTCGCCCGCGACGCCCACGGTGATCGTCCCGGTGCGCAGACTGGTCACGCGGGCGAACCGGGGTGGGGCATGGCTGCGAGCGGCGGCGTCGTGGCGGCCCGGAAGCGGCGCACCAGGCCGTCCAGGTAGGTGTAGATGACGGGCGTCACATAGAGGGTGATGAGCTGCGAGAAGGCGAGTCCGCCCACCACGGCGATCCCAAGCGGGCGCCGCGCTTCCGAGCCGGCGCCGACGCCCAGGGCGATCGGGAGCGTGCCCATCAGCGCGGCCATCGTGGTCATCATGATCGGCCGGAACCGGATCAGGCAGGCTTCGACGATGGCCTCGGCCGGCTTTTTGCCTTCGCGGCGCTCGGCCTCCAGGGCGAAGTCGATCATCATGATGGCGTTCTTCTTGACGAGGCCGATCAGCATGATGATGCCCACGAAGGAGTAGACCGACAGGTCGGTCCGGAACACCATCAGCGTGACCAGCGCCCCGAAGCCGGCGAACGGCAGACCCGACAAAATCGTCAGGGGGTGGATGAAGCTTTCGTAGAGAATCCCCAGGACGATGTAGATCACGAGAATGGCGAGGATGAGCAGCATCAGCAGACCTTGCTGGCTCGACTGGAACGCCTGCGCCGTGCCGGAAAAAGCCGTGGTGACGGTGGATGGCAGGATCCGGTTCGCCTCGCGCTGCACGGCGGTGACGGCGTCCCCGATCGCGACCCCCGGCTTCAGGTTGAACGAGATCGTGACGGCGGGGACCTGGCCGGCGTGGTTCACGGAGAGGGGGCCCAGAGTCGGCGTCAGCCTGGCCACCGCGGCGAGGGGCACCAGTGGTCCGCTCGCGGACTGCACGTAGAGCATGTTCAACGCCGAGAGGTCGCGCTGGAACTGCGGCAGCAGTTCGAGGATGACCCAGTACTCGTTGTTCGGCGTGTAGATGGTGGACACCTGCCGCGAGCCGTAGGCGTCGTAGAGCGCCTGCTCGATCTGCTCGGCGGAAACGCCGAGGGTCGAGGCCCGGTCGCGGTCGATCTCGACCGACACCTGGGGGTTCTTGATCTGCAGGTCGCTCGTGACGTCCTGGAGCAGCGGCAGCTGCTGCAGGCGCGCCGTAAGCTCGTTGGAGCGCTGGTACAGCTGCTCGATGTCGGGACTCTGCAGCGTGAACTGATACAGGCTCTTCGAGAGGCGGCCGCCGATCCGGATGACCGGGGGATTCTGCAGGTAGACGCGGATCCCGGGGACGGCCGCGAGCTTCGGCCCCAGCTCCTGGATGATGTCCGCCACGCCCAGGGGGCGCTGGCTGCGGGGCTTCAGATGCATGAACACCCGGCCCTGGTTGTTCTGGCCCCCGCCCACCGACGACATGAAATCCTGAACGTTCGGATCCTTGAGGACGATGGCCGCGATGGCCTTCTGGTGGGTGACCATGGCGTCGTAGGACGTCCCTTCGGCGGTCTCGGTCGTGCCGAAGAGCTGCGCGTTGTCGGTGTCTGGAATGAAGCCTTTCGGGATCACTCCGAAGAGCACGATCGTGACGACGAGGATGACGGCGGAGAACACGAGGGTGACCCGCCGGCGCGCCATGACCCAGTCGAGGCTGCGGCGATAGGCGTCGAGCACCCGCTCGTAGACGCGCTCCGAAGCCTGGTAGAACCGGCCGTGCTGCTCGGCGCCATGCGCCCGGAGGAACCGGCTGCACAGCATCGGGGTGAGCGTCAGCGAGACGAAGCCCGACACGAGGATCGCCACGCCGATCGTGACGGCGAACTCGTGGAACAGGCGGCCGATGATCCCGCCCATGAAGAGGACGGGGATGAACACCGCGGTCAAGGACAGGGTCATCGACAGGATGGTGAAGCCGATCTCGCGCGATCCTTCGAGCGCCGCGGCCATGACCGGTTTTCCCATCTCGATGTGCCGGACGATGTTCTCGAGCATCACGATGGCGTCGTCCACCACGAACCCGACCGACAGGGTGAGCGCCATCAGGGAAAGATTGTCGAGGCTGTAACCGAGCAGGTACATCACGGCGAAGGTGCCGACGATCGAGAACGGCAGCGCCAGGCTCGGGATCACCGTGGCTGAGAGGTTGCGCAGGAACAGGAAGATCACCATGACGACGAGGCCGAGCGTGAGCAGCAGCGTGAACTTCACGTCGTTCACCGAATCCTCGATCGACACCGCCCGGTCGTAGAGCACCCGCACGTTCACCGACGCGGGCAGCTGGGTGCGGAGGCGTGCCATCAGTCGCTGCACCGCCTGGGAGACTTCGACGGTGTTGGTCCCGGGCTGGCGCTGGATGGCCAGCACGATCGACCGGTTGCCGTCGAACCAGCTCGCGGTCTTGTTGTCCTGGACGTCGTCCAGGACCGTCCCCACGTCCTGCAGCCGGACGGGCGAGCCGTGCCGGTAGGCGATGATCAGCTGGCGGAACGCCGGCGCGCTCACCAGCTGGCCGTTGGCCTGCACGGTGTACGCCTTGTCGGTCCCCCAGAGGGTGCCGGTGGGGAGGTTCACGTTTCCGGCATCCACGGCGGTCGCCACCTGGTCGATCCCGATGCCCCGGGTCGCGAGCTGGCGGGGATCGAGCTGGATGCGGACCGCGTACTTCTGCGAGCCGAACACCTGCACCTGGGCGACCCCGGGCACCGTCGAGATGCGCTGCGACAGGAACGTCTCGCCGTATTCGTCGAGCACCGACAACGGCAGCGTCTGCGAGGTCAGGGCGAAGTAGAGTATCGGTGAGTCCGCCGGGTTCACCTTCTGGTAGGATGGCGGGATGATCCCCGGCGGCAGCTGCCGCAGGGTTTTGGAGATGGCCGCCTGCACGTCCTGCGCCGCGGCGTCGATGTTGCGATCGAGCGTGAACTGCAGGGTGATGGAGGTGTTGCCCTGCGTGCTCGTCGACGTCATCTGGTCGACGCCCGCGATCGTGGTGAACTGCTTCTCCAGGGGGGTCGCGACGGCCGACGCCATCGTTTCCGGACTCGCACCGGGGAGCGTGGCGCTGACCGAAATGGTCGGGAAGTCCACGTTCGGCAGGTCGCTCACCGGGAGTGCGCGGTACCCCACGATGCCGAACAGGAGGATCGCCGCCATGACGAGCGTCGTCATGACGGGGCGCTGGATGAAGACGCCGGCGATGTTCATCGGTCGTCCCCAGCCACCGCGCTGTCGGACGGCGCGGCGGCGGTCACCGACACGTGCGACCCGGCCGCGAGCCGCAGCTGGCCGTCGGTCACGACGGTCTCGCCGGGTTTGACCCCGTCACGCACCACGGTCAATGCTCCCAGGGTCCGCTCCACGATCACGGGACGCAGACTCACCGTCGCATCGGCGTTCACGACGAACACGAACGGCCCGGACTGTCCGGCGGTGACGGCCGCGGACGGTACAACGATGGCGTGCGGCTCGACATACAGCCGCAGCCGCACGGTGACGAATTCCCCGGGCCACAGCTGGTGCCGCGCGTTGGGAAAGCGGCCCTTGAGCAACACCGTCCCGGTGACCGTGTCCACCGCGTTGTCCACGAAGCTGAGCTGCCCCACGTCGGTCGTGTCCGTTGCCGTCGTGCCGACGACGACGGGCAGCGTCCCCGTATGGTACCGCTGGATCTGGGGGAGCGCCGTCTGGGGGATGGCGAACCGCACGAGGATCGGCTCGATCTGATTGATGACCACGAGCGGCGTGGGGGAGTTGGCGAGCACCAGATTCCCGGCGCGCACGAGCAGGCTCCCCGTGCGCCCGGCGATCGGCGCCCGCACGGAAGCGTAGTCGAGGTTCAGCACCGCGGTCTCGAGCGCGGCCGAATCGGCCCGCACCGTCGCCGTCAGCGCGGTCGCGGTGGCGCGCTGCTGCTCGTACTGCTGCTGCGTGACGTAGTCCTGGCGCACCAGCTCGGCGTAGCGGTCCGCGTCCCGCCGCGCCTGCTCGGCCTGCGCGGAGTCGCGGTGCAGGGCGGCGCGGGCCTGGTCGACCGCCGCCTGGAAGGGGCGCGGGTCGATCTGAAAGAGGAGATGCCCCGCCGCGACCTCGTCCCCTTCACGGAAGGCCACCTGCGTCACGATTCCCGTCACCTGGGGTTCCACCGCGGCCGTCTGCAGGGGCTCGACGGTGCCGTTGGCCTCGATCTCGAACGGGATGTCCTGCGCGACGACCTTGGCGGCCACCACGGGGACCTGCGGCGGGGTGCGGGGGCCGCCGCGGCCGCACGCCGCGAGGCCGGCCAGCGTCAACAGGGAAAGTCGCGTCGACCGCATTTAATGGGCACCTGAGGAATCGGGTTGCAGCCGGATCGGGGCGGAGCCGTCGAGGCCCAACACCCCCACATCGTGCGCCAGCTGCGCGAGGGCGATGAACCAGCTGAAATGGGCGTTGATCTGCTGCGCGCGGGCCTGTGACAACGCCGCCTGCGCCGTCAGCAGATCGATCAGGCTCCCCGCGCCCGCCTTGTAGCGTCCCAGGGCGACCTGCTCCGACTGTCGCGCGCTCGCCAGCAGGTCGTCGGCCGTGCGCGCGCTCTGGGCCGCCGTCTGAAACGTGTAGTACGACGTGAAGACCTGATAGATCACCTGCTGCAGGAAGCCGCTCTCCCGGCTGCGCGCGGCCTCGGCCTGCGCCTCCGCCGAGCGGATTTCCGCGAGGTGCGACCCGCCGGCGAACAGCGGAACCTGGATCCCGAAGTTGAGGGTGTAGCTCGATCCCGGCACCGCCGGCTGGTTGGCGAGGTAGGTCTCGCCGAACACCCCCGTCAGGAGCAGCGACGGGAGCGCGGCTCCCCGGGCCGACGACACCCGGGCGCGGGCCGCATCGACGTCGGCGCGGGCCGCAGCGAGGTCTGGGCGGTTCGTGATCGCCCGGGTGATGAGGGAATCGACGCTTTCGGCGAGGGCGCTCACCTTGGTCTCGAACGGCAGCGAGTCGATGTCGTAGGGAATGTTGGCCGGGTACCCCATCGACACGGCGAGCGCCCCGCGCGCGGTTTGCAGCGCCCCCTGGGTCGATTCCACGTTGAGCAGCGCCTGGGATCGGGCGGTGCGGGCCTGGAGCACCTCGGCGATCGTGGCCACGCCCACGTCGTGCCGCTCGACCGCGGCCTGGAGATTCGTATCCGCCTCGGCGAGCGAGGCCTGCTGCGCGGCGAGCAACGCCCGCGTCCCCACGTAGGAGAAGAAGGCCTGCTCGACCGTGAGCACGACGCTCTGCAGCACGGCGTTATGCGTCCAGTCGGCCGCCAGCATCTGCGCATGGGCCGCGTTCGTGGCCCCGCTGCGGCCGCCCAGGTCGAGCAGCAGCCAGGTCAGGTTCAGCTGCGGACCATATATAGATTGGCGCACCGCCTGACGTCCCTGCGTCGGCGCGGTCTTGAGGACGGTGAAGTTCCCGTCCAGGGAGAGCGTCGGGAAGTTCGCGCCCCGGGCCACCGCGTACTCCTGGGCCGCGGCGCGCGCGTCCTGCCAGGCGGCGGCGGTGGCGGTGTTGTTGCGCAGCGCCAGGTCGAGGACGTCGGCGAGCTGCAGGCTGGCGAGGCGCGCCGCCAGGTCGGGGGGCGGCGTCGCGGCCGGCAGGGATTGCGCCGCGCGGGCCGCCTCGCGCTCGCTCTCCGGAGGCGTCCAGGCGGTGTTCGGCGCCGGCGCGGTGGCATGCCCGCCGGTCCCGATGCACCCAAACGCCCCGAGCCAGACGGCACCAGGGGCCATCCAGCGCGAGCAGCGGTGGAGCAGGCGGACGGCGGGGCGAGTAGGCATTCCGGGTCTGGGCGGCAGTTCCTTGGTCGTTCGTGGGTTATGCACTCCTACACACTACGCACAACCCGGGGATAAAGCTGACGCTTGCGAGACCTTGAATGCAGGCGGAAGGTGACGCGGCCGCCGGTGGGGGAGGGTCCGGCGGATTACCCCTTTTTTTCCGGTCCCTGGAGCATCTCCCGGATCCCGCCCAGCGAGGACAGCACGCCCGTCGCCTCGTAGGGGAGGTAGACCACCTTGTTGTTCTGACCTGAGACCATCTCCTTCAATGCTTCGATGTACCGGATGGCGATCAGGTAACGTGCCGGGTCACCCCCGGTGCCCTTGATGGCGCCGGTGATCCGCTCGATCGCCTGCGCCTCGGCTTCGGCCACTTTGAGGCGATAGGCCGCCTCAGCCTCCGCCTCGAGGATCTTGGCCTGCTTGACCCCCTCCGCCCGGTTGATGTCCGACTGGCGCGTCCCCTCGGCTTCGAGGATGCTGGACTGCTTGCCGGCCTCGGCCGTCAGGATAGCCGCGCGGCGATCCCGCTCGGCGCGCATCTGCTTCTCCATCGCATCGCGGATGTCGCGCGGCGGATTGATGTCCTTGAGCTCGACGCGCGCCACCTTGGCGCCCCACTTGTGGGTCGCGTCGTCCAGAATCTCGCGCAGCTTGGTGTTGATGTGCTCGCGCGACGACAGCACCTGGTCCAAGTCGAGCTCGCCGATCACGTTGCGCAGCGTCGTCTGGGTGAGCTTCTCGATCGCGTCGGGGAGGTTCGCGATCTCGTAGGCAGCGCGCACCGGGTCGGTCACCTGGAAGTAGATCAGGGCGTCGATCTCGACGACCACGTTGTCCTTGGTGATCACGTTCTGGCGCGGGAAGACGTACACCGTCTCGCGCAGGTCGATCGTGGTGGAGCGGAAGCGTCGCGTGACCGTCTCGCCCGAGGGGAGGCTCAGCACCTGGTGCCAGTCGATCGCGCGGGGCTTGTCGAAGAACGGCACGATGATGTTGATGCCGGACTGGAGCGTCCGGTTGTACTTGCCGAGCCGCTCGATCACCATCGTCTGCGCCTGGCGGACCACGACGAGCGTGCTCCGCACGAACATGATCGCGAGGAGGGCGATCGCCGCGACGACTATCAGGCCTGGGGTCATGACGGGTTCTCCTGTTCGACGACGACCGTGTTGCCGTCCACCTGGACCACGACGACCCGGGCACCCGGGGGGAGCGCCCGCTGCCCTTCGAGCAGCGCGCCCCGCCAGCTCTCCCCCTCCACCTTGACCCGACCCAGCCCGGTGACTGGGTCGAACGGTTCCGTGACGATCCCGGACTTGCCGAGCAGGGCGTCGACGTTGGTGCGCACGCTGCCCGGGGTGTGGAGGAAGCGGCGCGTCAGGGCGGGCCGCACGCCGACCAGGCTCGTGACGGCGGCGGCGGCGAACGCGATGACCTGGGGGATGAGCCCGAACGGGAGCAGCGCGACCCCGGCGGCCACCAGGGCCCCGATCGCCACGCAGGCGAGCCAGAACCCCGTGGTGAACATCTCGGCCACGAGCAGCAGGGCCGCCGCGATGATCCAGATCTGCCAGGCTGACAAGGGGCTCCTCCGCCGCAGCATGAAGGCCAGCTTGAACTTACCGGCCCGCTGGGTGCCTGCAACCCTCGGGGGACCGGCGCTATCTATCGGAAACGGAAACAGCGGCCCCGGATCACCCGTACGTCCCGCTCGAGACCCTAGAGGCCGGAGAGCCCCATGCGCATCCCCCTGCACGTCCTGGCCGGAATCGGCATCGCGGCGTCGTCCCTCTCCGCCCAGGCATCCCAACGCTACTCCATCAGCGGCAGCGACGCCGCGATCTACAATCTGGCGGGCGCCGTGAAGGTCGGCCCCGCCGCCGGCACCGCCGTCGTCGTGGATGTCACCCGCGGCGGCCGCGACGCCGCGCAGCTCAAGGTCGACACGGGCGCGATCGGTGACCGCCAGACCGTGCGGGTCATCTACCCGGACGATGACCTCGTCTATCGGGCCGGGCAGGCCCGGGGCAACTGGAACACCTCCCTCGACGTCCGCGATGACGGCACCTTCGGTGACGAGGAGCGTCACGGGCGGCGCCACGGGGAGGCGGGCGGCCGCCGCGTCCGCATCTCGGGCGGAGGTTCGGGAACGGAAGCCTGGGCCGACCTCGTGATCGGGGTCCCGAAGGGTCAGCGGATCGCCGTGTACCTGGCCGTGGGCAAGGTGACGGCCACGAACGTGAACGGTGATTTGCGCGTGGACGTGAGTGCGGCCGACGTGACGTCGCAGGGGTCCCAGGGCTCGCTGGCGGTGGACGCGGGGAGCGGCGACGTCCGGGTCTCGAGCGCGCAGGGAACCCTGGACCTGGACACCGGCTCCGGCAATGTGGCGGTCTCCCGGTCGCAGGGCGACGACCTGCGGGTCGACACCGGCTCGGGGAACGTCGACCTGGACGGCGTGCGCGTCCGCACGCTGAGCATCGACACGGGGTCGGGGGATGTGACGGCCGACTCGCTCTATGGCGACGACCTGAAGTTCGATACCGGCTCGGGCGACGTGCGGGTCGGGGTCGTGGCGTCGGCGACGCCGTCCTCGATCGACATCCAAACGGGGTCGGGCACCGCCACCGTGGCGCTCCCGCCGGGGTTCGGCGGCAACGTGGTGCTCGACACCGGGTCGGGGGAGATCGACCTGGGTGGTATCGCGGTCACCGTGTCGAGGCTCGAGAACGATCATATCGAAGGACGGATCGGCACGGGCACGGGCCGGCTGCACGTGGAGACGGGGAGCGGGGACGTCAGGCTGAAGAAGAGTTAGTTCGTCATCTAAAGACGAAACAGATAGCTGAGCTTCAGGAAGAAGTCGTCGCTGGTTCGCTGCAGGCCTTTGAAGCTCAACGTCTCCGTCGCATCCAGGCTCGAGCCGTAACCGAAGAAAATGACCGTGCCTGGCGTCGGCTTGTAGGCGAGGAGCCAGTCGACGCGCAGGGTGTTGCTGCTCTGCGAGACGGCGCGCTCGTACACCCCCGTGCTCGTATTGCGGACCAGGATCGGATCGTTGGTGCGCGAGTCGTCGCGCAGCGAGTCCTGATACTGCGAGACGTACTGCCCCACCACGCGGAAGAACAGCGGCCGAGAGACCTGGTACTCCACCTTCAGCCGCGGAATGAACGACTGCGCGACGAGCGAGCCGTCGCTCTTGCGCCAGTACTGCTGGGACAGGAAGGTCGCGTCGAAGCGCAGCTGGTCGGAGGGGCGCCACAGCACCTCGATCTGCGAGATCATCACGCGCGCGGGGGACCACTCGTAGAAATTCTCGTCCTGGATCGCGGGAATGATGAGCGCGGTG
>Ga0335085_10001870_pt1 | contig 41968 bp, 32 predicted proteins | sample Lox_Sample_45_FD_206712 | JGI IMG/M metagenome (GOLD analysis project Ga0335085, IMG submission 206712) | Soil microbial communities from Loxahatchee National Wildlife Refuge, Florida, United States - Lox_Sample_4.5 | ecosystem: Environmental > Terrestrial > Soil > Wetlands | place: USA... | reverse complement strand
AACGAGGTAGGTCGGCGCAGTGCAGACCGCCGCGCCAGCCGTATCCGGAGTCGTCGAGGCTCCGGTGTTCTGGTCGGCGCGCAGCACACCATCTTCAGCCGAGCAGAAGCGACGTACGCCGGTCTGGTTGAAGGCAGCCGGGGCCGCACCCACACCGTAAGTGATCAGCAGTGCGCCTGCGCCACCCGCAGCGCCCACCGCATCCACCTTGTAGCCGCTCTTGTTGCCGCTGGCGCTGGCCAGGTTGTTGGCAAGCGCGCCGTCCACCAGGCAAGCCGCAGCCTGGGTCGGGCCGCCAGCAGGGCAAGCCTGCAATCCGGCGCCAGGTCCCAGGGCAACCAGGGTTGCCGCATACCCAACGGTCGGATAGGCAGACTGATAAGTCACCTCAGCCGTGTTAATGGTACGGACCGAGCTGACCGCAGATGATTCGTTGGCTGCGATACGCGCACGCAGCAAGTTAGGAATGGCGATCGCAGCGATGATCAGAATGATCGCAACCACGATCAGCAACTCAATCAGTGAAAAACCCTTCTGTTTCCGCATCTCGTTAGTCCCTCTCTCCGATTTCAGAAATTTTGGTCTTCAGCAGACCCAATTAGGGAATCTGTTCGCATTCGGGAGACCACTTCTGGGGGTGTTCCCCAACCTCCACTGTGCATGGCATGTCTTTTGTTTTCAGTATTTAGGCAATCTTTGGTTATTCCGGTAACGTTATCCGCAGGTCCGAGCGGGGCTCGAGCGGTGTCAGAATTTGGCAGGAGCAATGACAAACTGTGTCATTTTGGGACTCGCAGCAGGTCAGTCTCCCGTTTTGGGAAGTCGTCTCCAACCTGGCAGACAAGCTCGCACACATGATTATGGTCGCCGGGAGAGACCACGACCTCTTCCAGCCAGAAAGGTCCGAGAGCAGCAGTAATGCTTTGTATTTTCGCCGGAACGCGGGGGCGTGAGGTCCGAACTGTCGGGTTTATCGCAGAGCCATGAAGTTGCAGGTTGCGGGCACAATCAAGGGGGGCGGATTGTCCGCTGGGATTCTGAAAGCGCAGCACACCATCTTCAACGGAGCAGAAGTCGCGCACGCCGGTGGAGTTGTACCCGGAGGCGGATGCACCCACCGTGTAGCTGACCACCACGGATCCGCCAGTTATGCCCGCCAGGCCAAAGAAGTATCCGCTCTTCGCGGTGCTGGCGGAAGTGGCGTTGGAGAGTAGGCTATCCACCAGGCAAGCCGTGGCCTGCGTGGGACCGGAGCAGGAAGAGCCGGCGCCGCCCGGTCCGAGTTGGGCCATCGTGGCGGCAAAGCCCACCGTCGGGTATGCCATCTGGTAGGTGGCCTCGGCGCTGACGATGGTTCGCATCGAACTTACCGCGGAACCTTCGTTGGCGGCTATCCGGGCGCGCAGCAGGTTGGGAATGGCAATCGCGGCGATGATCAGAATGATTGCTACCACGATCAGCAACTCAATCAGTGAAAAGCCTTCAGGTTTGCGCATCTGGTTTTTCCCCGTCCGTAAAATTCCCAGGGAGCAGCGGATCGCTCCGATGCCCCCTGGGTTTGGCACCCTCCTTGAAAGCTCGCGGCCTTTAGAGAGTGGTATAGGCAACGCAGCCCGCCGTGCTGGCCACAGGTGCTCCACCGGAAGCGCCCGGGGTGGAGCGGACGACGCCATCTTCGATCGAGCAGAACAGGCGAACGCCGGTGCTGTTGTAGGCCGAAGGCGCGGCGCCGATGGTGTAGCCGGAAACCGGCTTGGTCGCGTTGGTTGCGTTGGCCACTCCAAAGTAGTAGCCGCTCTTGGCCAACGCGTGGTCGTAGCCGACGCCAGGGTGAAGTCGATCAGACAAGCGTTGGTTCGGAGTGGAGTCGCGCAGGTGCCCGCCGCCGCCGGAACCAGAGCCGCCAGCGTGATCGAATAGCCGACGGTTGGATACGCGGTCAGATACGTTACTTCCGCAGTGTTGATGGTGCGAATGGACGCGACTGCGGAAGCCTCGTTGGCAGCAATCCGGGCGCGCAGCAGGTTAGGAATTGCAATCGCAGCGATGATCAGAACAATCGCCACCACGATCAGCAACTCAATCAGTGAAAAACCTTTTTGTTTACGCATGATGTTACGTGTAATCTCCGTTTCGAATTCTTAGCGAATTCTTAGTTTCTCTGCAGTTAATAAGGGCAGGTGACATGCCATCGCTAACGCGTCCGCGAGATGCGAACACGCGCGAGCTAACTCTGATTGCTTGCACTGCGAGTGTGAAACTGGGAGAAGAACATGAGTGCACGCAGCCTCCGCGGTGCTGCGCGCATGAGCACTTCGTGTCAGAAAAGGTGACAGATTGTAGTAGCCCGAATCAGGAATCTCTCCCGATTCGGAACTGCAAGGGCGAACGCGCGCCCGCAAAACTTTCCGGAAACTAGAATCAACGCGCGAAGTGCCTGGCGGATTTCGACGGCGGGTATTGTCGTGTCCAACTTTCTGGGACGAACCTTGAGGGCAAGTTGTGACCGATTGAACCGAGGTCAAACCCTCACTGCAAAGGCCGCAAGGATGGAGTGCAAGGTTCGCCGGGAGGCCAACACAGTTGCACCGTCATGATGGGTCACTAGGCAGCAGGATGTTTGGTTGGCGAAACCGCGCTGAGCGGCTAAGATAGGCGCTCTGGAGGGAACCGATGAAATGCATACCGGTTGTTCTTGTGCTCTTGCTGATGGCCGGCGTTGCGCTGCCGGCTCTGCCCCAAAACGTATTCAGTCCCGACCAGATCAAGTTTGGATCGGCGCCCCCCGTGCTGCCACCGGGAGCGGAACTGGCGGTGCTCGAAGGCGATCCCATGGGGGCTTTAGGGAACTTCACCATTCGCCTGAAAATGCCTGCCGGTTATCGCGTCGCGCCCCACTGGCATCCCAGCCGCGAAAACGTCACGATAATTTCGGGGAGGTTGAAGCTGGGCATGGGGGACAGTTTCGATGTGTCGAAAATGACCGAGTTCCGGGCCGGCAGCTTCGCCTTCATGGATCCCAGCATGCATCATTACGTAATGGCGGTAGGGGAGACGGTGGTGCAGGTCCACGGAGCGGCGCCCTTTCAGATCAACTACGTCAGCCCGAGCGACGACCCCAGCATGAAGAAGTAGCTGAACCTTGGACGTACTGATCAACCACCCAGACGGGCATCGCCTGGTGTTCAACCACCCTCCGGGAGAGCCCGCAGGCCGCTGATGGACGCGATGTCGATGCGAAAGAACACCAGTTCGATCGAAAGATCGCTGGTCTGTTCGCGCCTCTCCGCCAGCGGGGTTTGCCAAAAGCGTGAAAAGTGTGCCAGCTGCTTCTTGGCATGTTCCCGGGCATCGGTGTATTGCGGCTCCCGCAGTTCCAGGTAGGTTCCGGTCACGACCACACTGGTCCAGTTCGACCGGGTTCCGATTTCGTCGGCTTGCAGGCAAACCTTGGGGTTTTGCCGCATCCACTCAACCTTCTTTCCGAATGTCGAAAACAGGTAGAGGCACTCCGGCTCATAGAAAAAGGCGACGGGTACGACATAGGGTTGGTCGTTCAACGAACAGGCCAGGCGCCCGATCGATACGCGTTGCAACAGCTCAATGCAGTCTTCCTGGGAAATCGGAATGATTCGCATGCATGCTCTCTCCTGTATCACGCCGCTGCCAGTCTAAACCAAGGCGTGCCTTCCGCGACGGTCAGAATCCCTACACTGGGGTAGCTGTGCATGATGAAGCGAGGGCATCGCGGCAGGATGTTCTCCGAAGCTGTGGAAAAACATGGTTTGGGGTAGATAGCAGCTTACGGGTACCTAGTTCGGCAACGGTGAAAATTCTTTGATTTGGGTATCACATGCCTTCACAAATCCGCATCAAAATCTGCGATGATCCGCCCCGGTTCCGGGGTTTGGCCGAGACCGGGGTTTGGCAGAGATTGGAGGCCGCTAGCACACTTGGGCGGTGAGGTCCTGCGATGACAAGGTTGACGGCAATTGTCAACCTGTGGAAAAAGTAAGCCGACAAATGTCGAAAAGATGAGTAAGCTATTTTTATATCAGTATAAGTGTTGGCCCGGAGCGGCGGAATGTTTTCCGCAAAGCAAAGGTTCAACCTAAGGTGAGTATGGTAGTAAGTATTCCTGTTTTTCTGCTTGCAGAGAACCGTCTCCTTCGGGAGGCGCTGGCTCGGATTCTGAACAAGAAAAGTGATATCAGTGTGGTGGGGGCGTCAACGTACTCGCTCGCGGTTACCGAGGCGATTGCCGCTGTCTCTGCCCGGGTCTTGTTGTTCGATCCCATGGATGCCTCCTCCAGCCCTGCTCTCGTGCGCATGATACGAGAGTCATTGCCCACCTTGAAAATCGTAATGATCGGGATGGATCTGGATAGTGAGCTCTTTCTCCGAGGCGTCCGGGAGGGTATCGCGGGCTACCTGCTGAAGGAGGCGACCGCGGCCGATGTCGCCGCGGCGGTGCGGTCGGTGGCGAACAACTGCGCCGTCTGCGCTCCAGAGTTGTGTCGGACACTGTTCGAATACGTGGCCCAGCAACCGGCAAGTTACCCCAACTTTTTCATCAAGCAACAATTTGGGCTCACCCGCAGGGAACAGCAGCTGGTGGAAATGATTGGCCGCGGTTTCACCAACAAAGAGATCGCGGGCGATTTGGGTTTGTCAGAGCAAACGGTAAAAAACCACATCCATCGCGTGCTGCGGAAGGTGGGAGTCAGGGATCGGTTAGCGGCTGTGGAGGCGTGCCGTACCCTAGCCTCTCTGCCTGCTTGACCCGTCTTCAAGTTTCCTGCTGCGATCACCCCTGCGGCCCGCCTCCGGCCATTGAACCGGTACTTTTTTGGTACTTAGAGGCCGGCTCGCACAGTACTCCTTCCTCGGGTTCGCCCCATCCGTTAGTACTCCTCGGGTATTGTTTTTCCAGCCACCCGCAGACCCCTAATTGAACCTGTTCTTTTCTCCGCATCCGCACATACTGGCGTGTGGGGGGTGCCAGCGTGGAAAAAATCAAGGTGCTGGTGGCGAATCGGCCACGACTGATGCGGGAATTGGTGATGGCTACCATTTCCGATCAGCCGGATATTGAGGTGGTCGGCGTTCTGGAAGACGAAAACTCTATCCTGCAGATGATTGAGCAATCGCATCCCGAATTCCTCATCATTGCACTCGATCAATCGGACGAACGGCCGCCAATCTGCGACATGCTACTTGATCGTTTTCCGCACATGCGCATCCTGGCTCTGGCAGCGGAGCGCAACAGCAGCATTTTTTACTGGGCCAGTCTCGACATTCGCGCCAATCGGATCGAAAACTCGGAAGATGGAATTCTGAGCGTGCTGCGCGGAGGCCAGGGAGCGGTTGCTTCCCAGCGACAAACCCAGCATAGCTCACGGACAAACTGAAGCGGCAAGTCCAGGCTATCGCGGGTGTATGCAGTTATGTACCAGGGGTTTGGCTCATGTATGCCCTGTAAGTGAGAGGGCGGAGCTACAACTGAGGCCGGAAACACATGTCCGCAATGACAGCTGCAACAGGACACTTTTCGAGCGGCTCACTGCAGGCCGGTGTGGCTAATCGCACCGATGCCTACACCATGCCTAGCTGGTATGCCGCCTACACCTGTGCCAACCATGAAAAACATGTGGCGCGCCAGTTGGAAGAGAAAAACATCAAATGCTTTCTGCCACTCTACCGCAGCGTTCGCCGCTGGAAGGACCGGCGGAAAGAGCTGGAGCTGCCACTGTTTCCCGGATACGTGTTTGTTCAGGCCGCTCCGGAAGCACACTTGCGCGTACTGCAGACGCCGAGCGTGGTGCGGTTCGTCAGTTTCGGCGGGCACCCCGCCGCGCTCCAGGATGGCGAAGTTGAGGGACTGCGAAATGGCGTGGCCCACGGGGTGAAGGCCGAACCCTGTCCCTTCCTGAAAGTCGGCCAACGAATTCGCGTCAAACATGGTCCGCTGGCTGGCGTGGAAGGGATTCTGGTGCGCAAGAAGGACAATCTCCGCCTTGTACTCTCCATCGATCTCCTGATGCGATCGGTTGCGGTCGAAGTGCAGGCAGCCGATCTGTGATGAGAACCGACGCCAGCAGCTCCAGCGCAACCGGAATACGCTCCAGGCATGCCTTGGATTATTTTCGATTCAATCTGAGGAACCCAGCCAAAGTCGGAGGTCGCACGTGGCATTCCCAATGATTCCTTGCGGCAGGCGATGTCTAGCTCTCATCGCGATGTTTGTCCTGCTGGGCAGTTTGAATACGTCGTCGCAGCAAATTGATTCTCAGCGCGAGCCTGGATACATCGCACTATCTACGCGCCGCGATCGAACGTCTGATCTTGCCAAAAAAAACCTGGAGCGCGTAGCGGCATCCACGACACAACTGCAGGCGGTGCTTCTGAAGGATGCCGGAATCATGGTGGAACTGAAGCGCTGGGTGGCCAAGGAAGCCACCGACAACGGGCAAATCGTAGAAGACTCCGAATTGACCGATCAGGCGATCTTCGACCGGCTCGATCGCGATGTGGAGTTCCGATCCGTGGCTACACAACTGGTCCAGCGCTACGGATATCTGCTGCCGAACCTGAACCCGGAGTCGGACATTGCCAAAGAGCAAGACCTGGTCTTGAAAGAGCGAGCCCGCCGCCTGGTACAACTGGAGAGTCAGGAAGATTCGGTAACCCTATCTTCGAAACAAACCGACACGCAACAAGAACCGTCGAACGCCAGAACGGAACGCACCGCCTGCGACCCACGGACCCGGTCGGATTGCAATGCTCGGGCTTTCCGCCAGCGGCCTTCGAGAAGAGAGCCTTCCGACGAAAACACGACGCCGACTTCGCCTGGATCCGAGTTGCCCGAGCCGGCCCCACCCGCCGAGCCCATGCGTTCCCTTCGTATGGCGGCCGATCGCGATGAGATGATGCAAGGCAATTCGAGCGCCGACACCAACTTGAGCCTGGCTGGCGACCTACCCAAGAGCCCTTCGAATTCGTTTGCTGGAAGAGTCTCCGATCGCGGAACCGGCGATGTCGATGCCCTGCTTCGACAACGGAGCTTTGACGATGTTGCGGGTCTCGAGGGACCGAAAAACACGGACACGACCGTGGCCACCAACCGGGAGACGAACCCGTGGAGGAGACTGCGCGGCGACGAACGTCGCGTGCGGGACGACCTGCAACGCGACCCTTCTCCAGTGGCGATGATTCACAAACGCAGTCCTTACGCCGACATTCCGTCACTCTATGACATGTACGTGCAGGCCGCGTCGCGGGATCGTGGCTTGGAACGCTTCGGAATGGAAGTTTTTCGCAACGAAACGCAGGATGAGGATCTGATTCCCATGGACTTGCCGGTTGGCCCTGATTACGTGGTTGGGCCCGGCGACGGCTTGGCTATCAATCTTTGGGGAGGTGTCTCGCAGCGAATGGTTCGGCTCGTGGATCGTGAGGGGAGGATCAACCTGCCGGAGTCAGGCCCGCTTCTGGTGAGCGGGCGGTCTCTGGCAGAGGTTCAGGAGTCCGTGCAGCGAGTTTTACGCACCCAGTTCAGGGACGTCTCCGCCGACGTTTCCTTGTCCAGACTGAGGACGATTCGGGTGTACGTGGTGGGAGAGGTAGAGGAGCCGGGAGCCTATGACATCAGCTCGCTTTCCTCCCCTTTGAACGCGCTCTTTGCCGCCGGAGGAATCACGCCGCGGGGCTCGCTCCGGCACCTGAAACACTATCGGGGCAAGGAGCTTATCGAGGAAGTGGACGCTTATGAACTGTTGCTGCACGGAGTGGGTCCCGACGCCAAGCGCCTGGAGAACGGAGACTCTCTCCTGGTGCCGCCGGTAGGCGGGCAAGTCACAGTGGCCGGAATGGTGCGACGTCCCGCGATTTACGAGTTGGCGAACGAGACCACTTTAGCCGATGTTCTGGATTTGGCGGGCGGCATCCTGCCCGCGGCCGCGTTGCGCCACATCGAGGTGCAACGCCTGCAGGCGCATGAAAAGCGCACCATGTTGACCCTCAATCTCTCTCCTCGCGGGGATGCCGCCGCCGTGGGCAAACAGCTCGACGCCTTCAAAATTCAGGACGGCGACCAGATTCAGATCTTTCCCATTGCACCCTATAACGAGCAGGCAATCTACCTGCAAGGCCACGTTTTGCGGCCCGGCCGCTACTCATATCATGAGGGCATGCGGCTGACGGACCTGATCGCATCGTATGGCGATCTGCTGCCCGAGCCTGCGGCGAACTATGGCGAAATTGTTCGTCTGAATCCGCCCGATTTCCGCCCCAGCGTGGAGAGCTTCGATCTGGCGGCGGCGCTGGCCAATCCGGGCACGTCTCCAAATTTGCAGCCGCTCGATACGGTGCGCGTATTCAGTCGATACGACTTCGAACCACCGCCAACCGTTTGGGTCGGGGGGAAAGTGCGTGCCCCTGGCCAATACCGAACCTCCGGGCAAGCCCATCTCCGGGATGCAATCTACCTGGCGGGAGGAGTTTCCCCCGACGCCGGCCTGGATTCCGCCCAGCTGTTCCGCACCCAACCGGACGGAACCTTGAAGATTTTCAGCGTAAATCTCAGTGGGGCTCTGGCGGGCAGTTCCAGCGACAACCTGTTACTCCAGCCCCGGGATCGCATTCTGGTACATCAGAATTCCGCCAGCGTCGATCCGGCCACCGTGGTGGTGAAGGGCGAGGTGGCCAAGCCTGGGCGCTATCCACTGACCAGCAACATGCACGTCCAGGATCTGGTTCGCGTCGCAGGAGGTCTCAAGCGGAGTGCGGATCCGGTGCAAGCTGACTTGACCCGCTATGCGCTGGGTGCGCAGACCGACACTTCCTATCAAAGCGTGCAGGTTGAACTTTCGTCCGCTTTGGGCGGCAATGATAGCGATAACCTTCAGTTGCGTGAAGGGGACGTTCTCACGGTGCGCCAGGCTCCAGGGTGGACGGACATTTCCGCGTCGGCCACTGTGCGCGGGGAAGTTCAACATCCTGGTGCTTACGGTATTCGACCCGGGGAACGGCTGAGCTCGGTTCTGGAGCGCGCAGGAGGTTTTTCGCCAGAGGCGTACCCTTATGGTGCTGTGTTGATGCGGCGCGAGGTGCGCGATCTTGAGATGAAGTCCCATCTGGCCCTGGTGCAACGTATCAAGTCGGAACAGACAAATCTCAAGGCCATTCCCGAGACCGATGCCGACCAGAAGAATGCAAAACTGACGGCTATCGCCCAGACCGAAACCGCGCTGGTGCAGCTTGAGGAAACGGCGCCCGTAGGCCGGGTTGTGATTCATGTCGATCCCAACATCAAGCAATGGCGAAATACCGCTGCAGATGTGGCTTTGCGGGATGGCGACGTGCTCTTGATACCCAAGAAAGCAAACTACGTGATGGTGACTGGCCAGGTGTTTAACCAGACCGCTATCAGCTACCGGCCGGGAAGAAGTGCACAGTGGTATCTGAGCCAAGCTGGAGGACTCACCCAGATTGCAGACAAGACGGCGGTCTTCGTCATCCGTGCCGATGGATCGGTGATTGCTTCGAAAAACAATTCCGGATGGTGGGCGGGCAATCCCATGAACGCCTCCTTAAGGCCCGGGGACTCCATCGTAGTGCCGGAGAAGGCGCCGAGAATCGGTACCCGGAACTGGACCACTGCCTTGCAGGCGGCGCAGATTGCCACCTCGGTGGCGCTGACCGTCGCCTACATCAAGCCGTGATGACGACAGGTCTGGATTGGGGGGCCAAGGCGGTGGTAGTGGCGTGCGGGTGGATGGCAATCGGGCTGATGGTCGCGGAGCCGGCTGCCTGTGCTGCGCAGCCACAACCGAGCGAGCAGCAAAAAAGCGGGCAGCAATCAGGCGGGTACAACCAGGACGCGGCCCCGGCAGAGAGCGGTGGCAAGGCGAAGTCTGTACAAACTTCTAGTGGCGCTGAACCGGAGCCGACCGGAAGCTTGCGCTTGAGCGTTAAGGAGTTTGGAAAAGACTTCGTGCTGGATCAAAAACAAGTCTGGACAAGTCCCGTCCGGCTCCGCTTGTCGGACACCGAATGGCTGGTGCCGCTGAGTGGAATCACGGCGGGATTTCTGGTGACTGACGCTGAGGTCGGCCGGAGCATTTCGCACGATCCGAAGACGCTCAGCGAATACCGCAATTTTTCCAACGCCGGGATCGGAGCACTGATCGGGGGCGCAGCCGGAATGTGGCTGTTAAGCTATCCATCTCACAACGGACACTGGCGCGAGACTGGTTTGCTGGCGGGTGAAGCCGCCGTCAACAGCCTGATCCCGGTTGAGGTGGCTAAATACTCGCTGGGCCGTGAGCGTCCGCTTCAGGGAACTGGCGACGGGCGTTTTTACCAGGGAGGCGTATCGTTCCCTTCCGAACACTCCGCTGCGGCGTGGGCGGTGGCAGGAGTGATCGCGCACGAATATCCCGGCCCTCTGCCCAAGCTCTTCGCGTACGGCATGGCCTCCTTTGTCAGCTACTCCCGGTTTCGCGCCGCCCAGCATTTTCCTGCAGATGTCTTTGTAGGTAGTATCGTGGGCACGCTCATCGCGCAGCAGGTTTACAGCCGCCATCATGACCCGGAACTGGGCGGCAGTGAATGGCGGTCGATTGGCCAAGTGCTTGGCGCCGGCCGCGCTTCACCAGAAAATCGAGGGTCCCCCTATGTGCCGCTGGATAGCTGGGTCTATCCGGCGCTCGATCGCCTTGCCGCCTTCGGCTTGGTGGACAGCGGATTTGTGGGCATGCGTCCGTGGACGCGACGGGAATGTGCCCGGCTGTTGGCGGAGGCTGAAGAGCATTGGGAGGGGCTGGGCCTGGACCAGGACAATAGCCAGCAGCAGAGACTAATGGCAGAACTGGAACGCGAGTTCCGCCCCGAGCTGAAGCCAACCGAAGAAGGCGACGGCGGCGCGTTCGGTCTCGAGTCCTTGTATTCGCGCACTGAGTATATCTCCGGATTACCCATCCGAGACGGTTATCACTTCGCGCAGACCCGGATTAATGATTTTGGCCGTCCCTATGGCCAAGGCTGGAACAGCATCAACGGTTTTTCGGCATATTCGACCTGGGGTCGCTGGGTAGGCTATTTTCGCGGCGAATGGCAGGCCTCCGCGGGCTTACCGGCACTGCCGCTGACTGCGCGCGAGACCATTCAGCGTGTAGATTTCCTTCCCCAACTTCCCCCCGCTACAGGCCAGGCTTCGGCGAATCAGTTCCAGGTACTCGATGCTTATGTGGGATTCATGATGTCGAACTGGCAGCTGTCATTCGGCCGCCAAAGCTTGTGGTGGGGGCCTGGCGACGGTGGTCCGCTGATCCTGAGCGACAATGCGGTGCCGCTCAACATGTTTCGCATCAATCGGGTCACACCGGTCAAGTTGCCCAGCGTGCTGGGATGGCTTGGGCCCCTTCGGGTGGAGTTCTTCCTGGGACAACTCGCCGGACAGCAATTCATCCAGGGGCCGAACGGCGTTGCTGGCAGTTTTCAACATACGCTCCACCCCCAGCCCATGATTCACGGCGAGAGATTTACCTTCAAACCGACCAAGAATTTCGAATTCGGTTTTTCGCGGACCGGGCTCTTCGCCGGGGAAGGTGTGCCCTTCACCTTGCACACGTTAGGGAAGAGCTTTTTTGGTCTGGGCAACGGCAACCCGGGCACGTCCTCCGACCCCGGAGACCGGCGGTCGGGAATGGACTGGACATATCGACTGCCGAAGCTGCGCGACCGGGTGACCTTCTATGGCGATGCTTTCGCCGACGACGAGATATCCCCGATTGCGTACTGGGATCGTTCCGCCATCCGGGGTGGCCTCTATTTCTCGCGTGTGCCGGGAGTCCCGAAGCTTGATTTGCGGGTGGAAGGTGTCTACACCGATTTGACCGCCGGAGGGGCGCTCAGTCACGGCTTTTTCTACTTCAATGACCGCTTCCTAAATGGATACACCAGCAATGGGCAACTGCTGGCAAGCTGGATTGGACGGCAGGGACAAGGTGCGCAAGTATGGTCAAGCTATTGGTTTAGCGCACGCAATCGACTACAGTTCAGCTACAGACACCAAAAAGTGAGTCAACAGTTTATCCCCGGCGGGGGCACTCTTACGGATGTGGGCGTGCGTGGCGATTACTGGCTCCGCCACAATCTCGGTCTGTCCATGTGGGCACAATATGAACGATGGTTGTTCCCGGTGATTCAGTCTAACTCCAATCGAAATGTGACTGTAGGGATTGAGGTGCAGTTCCAGCCTCAAAAATGGTTTCAACGCTCCGCCGCGAGTGCCAGGTGGGAGCTACCCGCGACCGGAGGCTTGCCGTGAGGTTCGTATCTGTGGCTTTCTTTTTGTGGGGTGCTCGAAACCTTACAGGCCCTGTTAATCCGTGAGGGGCAGCTCAGGGAGGCCGGGAGTGTTGCAGCCTGGTCGAGAACCTGAGCCTGGTCGCCGAGCTATTCGAAACTCGGTTTTTGTCGTGTTCAGGTATTCGAATCAAGGGTTTAGCAGTCCAGATGCCCTGTGGCTAAGAGGGCGGAGCTGTGGCTAGGAGTCAAAGTTGAGAACGTCCGAAACGGCTGGAGAAAAGTGTGTTGGCATGCCGCCTCAGGATTTCGATTCGCATTCAGAGACCTACCGCGACACCTTAGACCAGTTGACACGCATTACCGGAGAGGGTGGAGAGTATTTCGCGGAGCTCAAAGCCAGATACCTAGCCCGTGCGCTGGGGGCTGACTTCTCCGGCAAGATACTGGATTTCGGTTGCGGTATTGGGCTGCTGTCACGTTACTTGCACCGGTATTTCCCCGCTTGTGATTTGCACGGCTATGACATCTCCACGAGTAGCCTCGAACAGATTGAACCGGCCATCAGCTCCAGTGGCAAATTCACTTCTCACGAAAATGAGCTTGATAAAGACTACGATCTGATTGTGATCGCCAACGTAATGCACCACATTGCGCCGGAGAATCAGCTGGATGCCATCTCCCGGCAATACGCCCGATTGGCGCCGGGCGGAACGCTGGTTGTCTTCGAACATAATCCCACCAATCCGCTTACACGATGGGCAGTCAGTGTCTGTGCGTTTGACGTCGGCGTCGTACTGCTATGGCCCAGGGAAGTGCGGGCGTATCTTCGGCGTGCTGGCCTGAATGACCTGAATCAGGCTTACATCACCTTTTTCCCCCGCTGGTTTTCCTGGCTTCGAACATTTGAGTCATTTCTTGGCTGGTGTCCCCTGGGTGCGCAGTATGCTGTGATGGGAAGGAAGAACACCGGATGAAACGGTTGATGTCCGTTGCCCGTGTCATTCTGGTTCGTGAACGGCCGTGGGGCCGTCTTTGGATGATTGTTCTCCTCCTTTGCCTGCAAGCAGCTTCGCTGCACGCCTCCGGCCAGGTTCTCCAGTCTGGGGAAGGGGAGCTGATGTGCGGAGAATTTTCTTCTATTCGGCTTCGGCCCGAGGATGTGCGCTACTCTGAGCCATCGCCTACTCACCTTAAGCTGATGACAGCTCGCTGGGCGAGCTTGCGGGATAGTCTAGCTGGCTATGAGAAAACCGGAATTCCTCTCGTCGGTGTGGATGGAAATCGCCTTGTTCCCACGGGCGCTTCCGACGATGCCGGGCTCGACTACTTTGTCCCCCGCTTGGCGTCTGCCTTCAGATTGCCGCTGTCAGTGAGCTCGGATATTTTCCTCGGGGGAACTCTGATCGGCTGCTTTTGCCTGGGGTCAGCGGGACTTCTGCTTTTGCTGAGAAGTCCCTGGATCAAATATCTGGCGATGTTTGAGATTCTTGTGCTGGCCATCCTGTGTTTGCGGGTGGGAGATGTCTATCTGATTCCGGCAGCGGTCGTGGTCGCGGTCGTTCCTTGGGTCCTTTACCTTTCAAGGAACGCACGATCGGGAGCTCATATTCTTCTCGTTCTCGTGTTGGCAGGGCTGGGCCTTGGTGCGGCGAATCTCTTGCGTACGTATTCAGGCACGACTGTGCTGCTGTTTTGTATCCCAATTCTTGGGTTCTATGCTGATGCGAAACCCAAGGGACGGATTGTGATGCTAGCTTCTCTTACCCTGGGATTGCTGGCCAGCAGCTTGTATTTCCGGCACGTTTTTTCGTCTCGAGACGCTTATCTCAGGAGCCAGCAGCCGGACTACGTGGAGGCAGGACGGCAACATCCGATGTGGCATTCCATTTACATTGGCCTTGGCTTTGTCAGCAATCCCTACGTCGCCGGTGGTTACTGTGACCAGGTCGCGGTCGACAAAGTGCGCTCTGTGTCTCCGAATGCGGTCTTTCTCTCTCCGGAATATGATCGGATCCTGGCCGAGCAAGTCCGTCAGTTGGTCCGGCATCACCCCACGCTCTTGCTCGTGAATCTTGCCGCAAAGGCCGGGATTCTGCAGCTGCTGGCTCTCTTGGCAGGCAATTTCGGCTTGCTGGGGGCCCTCTGCGAGCGCAAGCGGTGGCCGCTCGATCTGGCGTTCTTAATGGCCATTGCTTTCGGGGCACTTCCGGGCTTGTTGGTGGTTCCCATACCGAAGTACCTGCTGGGCTTCATCGCCATGCTGGTACTGTATGGCTTGATCAGTCTTGACCACGCTATACATCAGGGTGCGGTCCAGCGATTCATGGGAAGGTCTGGGCGACAGGAAAAAATTCTATGTGCGGCATAGTCGGCGCCTTCTCATTCCGCGATAGCAGTTTTCGAGTTACGGAACGCTATCTCACCCCCATGCGGGACGCGATGGCGCATCGTGGGCCAGACGGGCAAGGCAACTGGATCTCGCCTGACCAACGTGTCGGGCTGGGGCACCGCCGGCTGTCGATTATCGATTTGTCCGACGTTGCGGCGCAGCCCATGTGCAACGAGGATGGATCGCTGTGGGTGGTTTTCAACGGTGAAATCTACAATCACGCCGCCATCCGGAGCGAATTGGAGCAACTCGGAGGCCATCGCTGGAAAACCGATCACTCGGATACTGAAGTCATCCTGCATGCGTTCGAGCAATGGGGGATCGATTGTATTCACAGATTCCGTGGCATGTTTGCCATCGCACTCTGGGATGACCGCGAGCGCCAATTGTGGCTAGTGCGCGACCGCATCGGAATCAAGCCTCTCTACTATAGCGTGCACCACGGTCGCATTACGTTCGCTTCGGAGATCAAAGCGCTTTTGCTTGATCCCGAGCAAAAGCGCGAGGTGAGCGACGAGTCCTTTTACCATTACCTTTCATTTCTGACCTCGCCCGCGCCTCAAACTCTGTTTACAGGCATCCACAAATTACCGGCAAGCACATGGCTACGAGTGCACGAGGACGGGCAGGTGCGAGAGCAGCGCTACTGGGATGTCTGGGACCATACCAGTCCCTTAGTGAGGGTGAGCGAAGCAGAAATCGCCTCGCGCTTGCTCTCCGAACTGCGAACGGCGGTGCAACTCAGAAAGGTCAGCGATGTTCCCGTAGGAGTTTTCCTTTCGGGGGGCATCGACTCCAGTACCAACGCCGCCTTGTTCTCGGAAGGAGAAAGTACACCAATCCGGACCTTCTCGATTGGCTATCGCGGCGACTACAAGAGCTACAAGAATGAATTGAACTACGCGCGCCAGATGGCTGACAGGGTTGGGGCCGAGCACAAGGAATGTCTGCTGACCCAGCAGGATCTGATCGGATTCCTCCCCAAGATGATTCATTTGCAGGACGAACCGATCGCGGACCCGGTTTGTGTGCCCGTCTTCTATGTCTCCAAGCTGGCTCGTGAAAATGGAGTAGTTGTTTGCCAGGTAGGCGAGGGCTCGGACGAACTTTTCTGCGGTTATCCAACCTGGAAACTGAAGCTCCAATTGCAGAAGGCGAATGAATGGCCCGTGCCCAGGGCACTCAAGCGGGTCGGGCTAGCAGGGTTGAGTTTGTTGGGAGGCGGCCGGAGTCTCCCCTACGAGTGGCTGCGTCGTGGTGCGTCTGGTTTACCTGTTTTTTGGGGTGGCGCTGAGGCCTTCAACGAGGCTGAAAAGCAGCACCTGCTATCCAACTCTTTGCGCAAGCAATTGCGAGGTCTGACGTCATGGGACGCGTTACTTCCCATCCGGCGCCGCTTTGAAGACAAGGCGTGGGAGCGGTCGCACCTCAACTGGATGACATACGTTGATTTGAATATTCGTCTACCAGAACTTCTGTTGATGAGGGTAGACAAAATGGCGATGGGTGTGGGACTGGAGGGCAGAGTTCCATTTCTGGATCACAAATTCGTCGAGTTGGCGATGAGCATTCCCGAGTCGGTAAAGGTGGAAAATGGTGAACTCAAGTCCATTCTGAAGAAATCGGTGCGTGGCTTGATTCCGGATGAGCTGATCGATCGCAAGAAACAGGGTTTCGGAGTTCCGGTTCACGAATGGTTCCTCGGCCGGCTCGGCACCTACGCGGAGCAGCAACTCATGGAATTTTGCGAGCGGACAGATTTTTTCGACTGGGCGGCCGTTTCGTCCCTGATTCAAGGACGCCGCGCCAGTCAGGTTTGGTATCTACTTAATTTTGTTCTGTGGTGGAAGTACTACATTGCTTCAGAACCATTGGACTTGCCCGAAGGGTTTGCCGATGTCAGTCCGGTTCGGGTGCTCGATCGTGCAGTTTGCAGCTCTTGATGGAGTCTGGCGGAGATGTCTTTCGGGGCAGACAGAAATGCGGAGAAAGTCAAGGCCAGCGCGGCCGTGGCTTCGGCGCGCCTCGCAGCGGCGCCTTCCACTGCTCCGTTTCTGCCAGTAGAAACGCCGGCGACGAGCCTGGTCGATACCCTGCGCAGACTTTGGAGCGACCGCAGATTTATCGCCAAGGCGGGAGTGACCGGGGCCGTGGTCGGACTGGGGGTGGCGCTAGCGATTCCCTCCCGCTACGATTCCACGACGCGGCTGATGCCCCCGGATTCGCAGAGCGGCGGAGCGGCAGCATTGGCCATGCTCTCTTCGAAGGCTGGAGAGGGAGTGGGAGCGCTGGCGTCGAACTTCCTCGACGTCAAGGGCACGGGACCACTATTCATTGGAGTTCTTCAGAGCCGTACCGTGCAGGACCGGCTGGTACAGCGTTTCGATCTTCACCGGGTATACCGCGTGAAGTTGCAAAATGATGCTCGCGACGAGTTGGCAGAGAACACGAGCATTTCCGAGGACCGCAAGAGCGGAGTGATTTCCCTCACCGTCACAGACAAGTCGCCCCAACGCGCCGCGGCCATGGCCCAGGCTTACGTGGAAGAGCTGGACAAACTTACCGCTGAACTGAATACTTCGGCGGCGCACCGGGAGCGCGTGTTTCTGGAGGATCGGCTCAAGGCGGTTAAGTCGGAGCTGGATTCAGCCTCCAAAGAGCTCAGTGAATTCTCCAGCAAAAACCGCACCCTCGATGTTAGCGAGCAAGGAAAAGCGATGGTGTCGGCCGCGGCCAGCCTGGAAGGCGAGCTCATGGCGACCGAGGCTCAACTCGGCGAGCTTAAGCAAATCTACACCGACAACAACTTTCGGGTACGTAGCTTGCAGGGGCGGGCGGCCGAGTTAAGACGCCAGTTGGGCAAGATGGTCGGAAACACAGTTTCGGGAGACACCGGGCCCGGACCGGGGCAAGATACGGGAACGGGTTCTAATAAGGACCTGATGGTGTCGATTCGCAACCTGCCTCAGTTGGGTCTGACCTACTATGACCTGTTTCGCAAGATAAAGATCCAGGAAGCGGTGTTCGAAACCCTGACCAAGCAGTACGAGTTGGCGAAGGTGGAGGAGGCCAAGGAACTTCCGGTGGTACGCGTGCTGGATCCGGCAAACGTGCCGGAGAGGAAATCCAGACCGCATCGATTGACAATCATTCTGGCAGGCGCACTGCTGGGCTGCATGTTTTGCAGCGTGTACCTGCTGGCCTCGTTTCGCTGGGAAGCGATGGAAAATTCTCACCCCACCAGGGTCCTGGCCCTGGAATTCAAAGACGGCCTGGTCGAGGACTTGCAATTCATTCGCAATCGGATCCCGAAAATCAAGGGCAGCTCAAACGGCGCCAGCGCCGGCGAAGAGCCCTTGCCCCCTGACCGAGATCCTCGTCATTCCTGATTGTCGCTTTCTCTAACTTTCCGATGACGGACGCCTCTCAGACTGCCATTCCGCAATCACCAATTGCTGATCCGGGACAACACCGGGTCTTGTGGACGATTGCGGCTTTGACCGCGGCCATTCTGATTGTTCCAGCCTCCTGGCTGGCCTATGGCGTTTTCGCGGTAGCGGCGATGCTGCTGGTGCTTTATGGATCGACGTGCGTGCTCCAAGGCAAGGTTGGGACCCTCCTGCTTTTCTGGGTGCTGATTTCCCCCCTTGGGTACTATTTCCTGTCTTTTCCGAGAGAACGGCCGTTCTGGACGTTCGACCGTGGTTTCATCTTGCTGCTGGGTGTGGCTGCGTGCTTTGCTCCCGGCGATACTTCGTTGCGGATGCCCGACCTATTGCGGCGCGCCGGAATGGTGTGGAGCCTCTTTCTGTTTGCGTCCGGCCTTTCACTGATGAAAATATCCGCTGGGTTGCCTCTCCTGAGTGGGGTACGCGTCTGGCTGGACGGTTTCCTGCTTCCAGCACTGTTAGCCTGGAGCATAATCAGCTGTGTCCGGGTCCGTGAGCAGCTGAGAGCTCTTCACCTCCTGATTTGTCTGGTCGTGATCGGTTTGGCCGCAATCGGATTGGCGGAAGCGATTACGGGGCAGGATATTCTCGCTATCCCGGGCTCCGGGTTGTACTTTGCGGGATTGGGCGAAACCCAGCTTTTGCGGGTCAATGGGCCGTATTCCAGCAACAACTCCTTCGGATTGATCGGACTGGTTCTGTTCTGCTTTCTGCTTTTCCTGCGACGGACGGAAATGGCCCTGCCGCCATGGCAGCGCGTCCTGCACTGGGTCGGAGTGGGCTCTGCGTTGCTGGTTTCGCTGATGCCATTGTTTCGCTCGATCTTCCTTACCTTGCTGCTTATCGCTTTGCTCGACATTTGGTTTACCCGCAATCTCAGGAAGCGTATCTTCCGGGTAGTCACGCTGATGCTACTGGTCGTCATTTTTCTTATGGGCAATGCGGTCTTGCCGGATCTCTACCAGGAGCGAGTGTCCAGCGGAGAGAATGTCTACGCCCGCATGGCCCAACAACGACAGACCCTACACTTATTTTTCAAGGACCCACTATTGGGCGTGGGTTTGAACAATTTCATCGCCGCTGTTCCCAGAGATACGCCTTACACGGGCCCGTATTCTGGCGTGGATCCGCTCGACGCTCCCCATAGCAATCTAGGAGCAATTCTCGCCGAAACCGGCATTCTGGGGTTCATTCCGTACGTCTTGGCCAATGGACTGTTGGTGGCGGCTTTCTGGACTGCGCGTCGCCAGGGTTCGCCGAGCTTCGTACTGGCCTGGAAGTATTTCCTGTATATCTTTCTCAGCTATTGGATCAGCGGTCTGAGTCTGACGAGCGGTCACTACGGTGACCTTAACCTTTGGTACCTCCTCACCATTGCCGTCCTCTACAAGTTCGGGGCAACTGACGTAAGCGACGACCCAGGCCCGACTCTACGTTTCCGCCAAGAATCTTTACTGTGACGACGGCCACTCAACTAGCGATAGAACATTGGAACACGACCCCTCTTTTGTTGTCCGAAGAGGAGCGATACCGGACATATCCCTGGCTGTATGAGGTAGCGGAATTCCGACACCACGAGGGCGAGCGCGTTCTGGAAATTGGTTGCGGCACGGGCTGCGATTTGCTGCAGTTCGCCAAGCACGGGGCGGATGCTTGTGGAATCGATGTCACGACGGAACATCTTCGTCTGGCTCGAGAGCGGCTGGCCGGCCGCGCGGGAATACGCGAGGGCGACGCCACGGCCATTCCTTATCCTGCAGCCAGCTTCGACTTTGTCTATTCCCACGGAGTCCTGCATCATGTCGACCACCCGGGCAAAGTCGTGCAGGAAATCTTCCGAGTGCTTCGACCCGGAGGGAGATTCAATGTCCATGTTTACGCTTTCTGGTCTTGTGCACACCTGTTGTATAGGATGAAATACGGAAAAGATTGGAAGCGGCGCATCGAAAACAGCCGGGATCCAGTCCACCTTGACCTCTACAGGGCCCGCGAATTACGGGAGCTTTTCGCTCCAGCGATCATAGCCACTGAAAAATATGAATGCCGCTACTGGCCCTGGCTGGAACATCTCGCCGGCTGGTTTTTGGTGGCCAAGGGTGCCGCGCCGCGTAATTTGTCAACGACGCCGGCTGCTGATTCGCGGACGGCGGAGCCAAGACTCTGAGGAGAGCTTATGGAAACCCAATCCCAGGCTGAAACGAAGAATTTGGTCCAGCAATTCTGGAACAGCCATCCGTGCGGCGGCAAGTTCTCCACCCAGGTCATTGGTTCCAGAGAATTCTTCAACGAGATAGAGTCGCACCGCTATCAGAGTGAATGGCATATACCCGGCTTGGCTGCATTCAATCTTTGGGCCGGGAGAGATGTCCTCGAGGTCGGTTGCGGTCTGGGCACGGACGCGGTTCAGTTTGCCCGCAACGGCGCACGGTACATCGGCGTGGACTTGACGCCACGCTCCATCGAACTTACATCCCTGCGGTTTCGTCAGGAGAATTTAGACGGAAGATTCCTGAACGCCGACGCCGAAAACCTGCCCTTCCCGCCTGCCAGCTTCGACCTGGTGTACTCGCACGGCGTGTTGCACCACACGCCCAATACGGAACGCGCCATTCAGGAAGTTCATCGCGTATTGAAGCCGGGCGGCCAAGCCGTGATCATGCTCTATCACCGGCGCTCCTACAACTACTACGGAAACATCATGTTTCTCCGCAGGCTGGGAGCTCGCTTGCTGAAATTGAAGAGAGGACCTCGTCTGGTGGCGCGGCTGACCGGGGAACCGTTAGAGTCTCTTGAAACACGTTCCCGAGAGATGCGGCTTCATCCCGATAAGTTTTGGCCAAGGGAGCGTTTCTTGAGTGACAACACCGACGGCGCTGGCAACCCCGTGAGCAAGGTCTTCAGCCGAACGGAGGCAAGTCTGATGTTTAAGAACTTCAGCAAAGTGCGAACTTCGGTGCGCTTCCTGAATAAGCGCTGGATCCCTTTGATCGGCCGCTACCTGCCGAGGGCCATCGATGACGCTCTCGGTCGCTTATGGGGCTGGCACTTGTGGATCTTCGCCGAGAAGTGAAGGCCTATGCTTCGGCGGTTCCTGCCTGGCGGGTCGCTTGGTTTCAATCAGCGTGGAGATCATCGTTCATGAAGTGCACGACACCTTCCTGCGGAGTACGACCCTGATGGCTCCAGATCTCGAGTTGGATACGAATTCGACGGTTGGAGCTTTGACGGTGCTTCCCGATTCGTTGGAAGAGCCGGAAAACGCCTGGGGATATCGAAAGCGCCTGGCCTTCATGCGGCAGGCGATTGCCGACTTTTTGCCAGGTCGCGACGCAAGGTCGGTTCGGATTCTCGATGTGGGTTGTGGCAATGGCTCTCAAGTGGCCGTACCCTTGGCAAGACACGGATTTCAGATCACCGGTGTAGATCCACATGTGGCGTCGATTGAGCACGCCCGGCGACTGGCCAAAGAATTCGGCAACGCCGCTTTTCTTTGCGGATACACATCGGACCTTCCTCCGCAAAGGTTGTTCGATGTGGTGATTCTGTCTGAAGTTCTTGAACACCTCGACACCCCACAACAGGCTCTGGAGGAAAGCCTGACTCATCTTGCTGAACACGGCCTGGTGCTCGTGACCGTTCCCAACGGATATGGGGAATTCGAAATTGATTCTTGGTTCTTTCGCCACCTCGGACTGGCAAGTCTCCTGGAACTTCTGAAAGCCTCAAGCCGCCTACGAGGCATCTCCAAGCGACTCCGCCGGAGAGGCCAGGAAGAATTGTTGAGTACAGAGAATCAGGAATGCGGCCACGTGCAGTTCTTCACGCTTTCCCGTTTGCGAGCTCTATTTGCCAGCCTCTCGTTGACCATGCTTCGGGAAGGCGCTGGCACTCTTCTGTGTGGACCAATGATTTACCACACCCTGGCGTACTCAAATCGCTTCCTGCGATGGAATGCGCGAATCGCCGATCGTCTGCCCCTGATGCTCGCTAGTGGTTGGTATTTCGTCTTGCGCCGGGAGTCTTATCGGTCTGACAAAATAGGCCATGAGTAGCGTGATTGTACGTAACCTAGACACCACTGGGACAGCGCCGGTTGCGTCATCGAGTTCTCGCCCTTCGCGGACGTCGACTTTTGCTGGCCACGTGGCGCAGACATTCGCCACCCGGCTTGTGCTGCTGGGAGCTGCTCTGCTGACATCGATCCTCGTGGCCAGGGCACTGGGACCGGAAGGACGCGGACTATATGCGGTAGCGGCGGCCATTGGAGCTATCGGCGTGCAGCTGGGGAATCTGGGGTTGCATGCATCGAATACCTATTACGTGGCCAAGGATCGCAACATCCTTTCCGCACTGATCGGGAATTCTCTTCTGGTTAGTTTGCTATTTGGGGCTTGCACTTCGGGCTTGGTCTGGATCGGACTCCTGAAGTGGCCGAGTCTGGCGCCCATCCAGGGTAGGCTCCTGATCATGGCGCTACTCTGGATACCGGTTGGACTAGCCTACCTCCTGCTGCAGAACCTCCTTCTAGGCGTGCTCGAAATAACCAAGTACAACCAGATTGAGTTGCTAACCAAACTCCTGGGACTGGTGCTGCTCGGCGCCCTGATTGCCGCGCGCAGGCCTAGTGTTGAAACAGCTTTTTTGACCGGGCTGGTGGCATTGGCAGCAGGCTTCGTCTGGGTATTTTGTCGTCTCCTTCGTCTGGCAGGGCAGATGCCCTGGCCCCAGATGTCGCTTCTGAAAGGCCATCTCGGCTTGGGTCTCAGGGCTTACCTGGCAGCCTTTCTCGCATTCCTGGTGCTTCGTATTGATCTGCTTCTGGTCAAGTATCTGATGAGCACCGCCGATGCAGGGTACTACTCCATCGCGGCCACCATGGCAGACAGCGTTGTCATCCTACCCACGGTGGTCGCCAGTATCCTGTTCCCCCGGCTCTCAGCAATGGCAGATGTAACCGAGAAGTGGAATCTGGCCCGGAAAACAGCCTTACTGATGGGACTGGTAATGCTGCCGGTCGTGCTGGTCGCTCTGGCGCTGGCCAAGCCCGTGGTGCGCATGTTCTTTGGTCCTGCGTTTATGCCCTCGGTCGCGGCCTTCGTCTGGCTTTTACCGGGCATCTTCTTCCTGGGTATCGAAACCGTGCTGGTGCAGTTCCTCAATAGCATGGGTTATCCCAGAATCATTGTCGGCGGATGGCTCCTTTGTTGTGTCGCGAATGTCGGCTTGAATCTCTGGGCGATTCCGGCTTACGGCATCGTTGGAGCATCGGTCGTTTCCTCCGTCTGTTACACCCTTATATGTGTGGTCGTCATTCTGATCATTGTCAAAAGCACTTTCCTTCGTCCGCCGGTTCTCGCTGAACCGATATCGGTCATTCCGACATGAGGCCGATCGCTTTCATCGTCCGTAATAACTCGCCGTACCTGTTGGCACGCGAAGTGCTTTGGCGAACCAGAAAACTCTGGAACCAGAAGCGCTTTCGGTCACAGGTTCGCGAGGCTGGCGATGGTTTTCGCCTGCGTCGGCCGGCATACTATCGCCCCGACGTCTCCTTGTGCAGTCCCAGGGCCTCGGAGGTGATCGTCAATATAGCCGACACAATTTGTGCGGGTCAGTTTCCATTCCTGGGCTATGGCACACCAACGCTTGGGTTTCCGCCTCGTTGGAACGTCGATTTTGTCTCCGGCATGGACTGGCCGCTGGTTCCTGCGGAAAAGATTTCCATAGTTCGCCATGACGGTTCTGACGTCAAGGTGCCCTGGGAACTCTCCCGACTGCAGCATCTTCCAATTTTGGGCAAGGCCCACCTCCTTACAGGTCGCGAGCTATACCGCACCGCCGCCAAGGATCTGGTTGCCGACTGGATCGAGCAGAATCCGGTAGGTGTGGGTGTGAACTGGACGGGGCCGATGGAGGCGGCCCTGCGGGCAATGAGCATCTGTTTCCTGGTCAACCTGTTGGGCCCGGCCCGGGTCAAGGAGAGAGATTGGTTTCGGAAAGTGGAAGCGAGTCTCCGGGAACATTTGCTCTATGTGGAATCGCACATTGAGTTTTCACATCTTTATCGCGGCAATCACTACCTGGCTAACATCGTTGGCCTGCTCTGTCTTTCCGTATTTCTGGAGGGCCCCGGCATGGAAGCGCGGCGGGCCAGCTATGCAAGCCGGATTCAGCATGAGATGTTGCTTCAGGTTTACGAGGACGGCGGCAACTGCGAGGCCTCTACTGGCTATCACGTCTTGGTTGCTCAATTGTTTACCTCGGCGCTTCTACTGATGCGGTGCGAGGGCATTTCCCCCGACTCATCTTTTCTGAAAAGGCTTCGCGCCATGTATCAATGGATGGCCACCCTGGCTGATTCGGATGGAAAACTTCCGCAAGTTGGGGACTGCGATGATGCGCGAGTAGAGCTCCTTTTCGACGACCTGGATCAGATGGGCCGACTGCCGGTCAAGCAGAGAAACTCGCTCAAGATCGCCGGTTTGTTGGGGCTGGGAAGGGCGCTTCTAGAAGATGCGTCAGCTGGCAACGACGATGTGCTCTGGTACGGAATCGGCGCGAAGCCGTCCGCCACTGAAAGTCCTACCCATTTGAGGCCCTCTTCGATCAAGGTTCTCGCACAGTCCGGAGTCGGGGTCGCCCGCAAGGACAATGCGGAGGTGTTGTTTTTTGCGCTTCCAAACGGCATCGGAGGCAAGGGAAGCCATACCCATAATGACAAGTTAAGTATCGTCCTGCGGGTTGGCGGTGAGGAATTGTTGTGTGATTCCGGTACTTTTTGCTATACGCGCAATGCCGAGGCGCGTAATCGTTTCCGGGGCACCGCAGCGCACAACGTTGTGATGGTGGATGGGAGAGAACAGAATACCGTGTCAACGCAGGGCAACGCGCTGTTCTGCCTAGGTCAGGAAGCCGAGGTCACTCCCATCGAGGGCTGGGAACAGGAAGGTACCTTCAGGCTCACCTCGGGCCATTTCGGATACCGAGACATCGGAATCACGCACTCGCGTTCGCTTCGGCTGTGTGGCCAAGATCTATACATCGACGATCGCCTTGAAGGTACAGGGACGCACTGCTTTCAGCACTTTCTCCATCTGCCTCCGGCGTGGAAGATCCAGCCGCTACGCTACTGCGGGGCCGAGATCAGTTTCCAGGTTTCCGGTCCGCGTCCAGTTTCCATCTCGATCCGAGGGCCAGTTCAACTGAATGCTTCCCTGGAAGAACTTCCGCTTTCCACCTGCTACGGCGCCTCATTTCCGGGTACACGAATTTCGGTAGCGGGCGACGGTCCATTTCCCCTGTTCCTTCATACCCGTGTCACCTGGGACTCCTAGGGCCACTGATGGAATACTCACTCAAAGGCGAATCAATTGTGTGTTTCGCGGGGGAAAACTGGTGGTATCATCATCCGCATTCCAAGAATCATATTCTGAAGCGGCTGTCCCACCAAAATCGGGTACTTTTCGTGAACTCGATAGGCATGGGTCTGCCCAACATCTCCAATCCGGATTTTTTCCTGAAGATTCGCCGCAAGCTGAAGAGTTATCTCCGCTGGTTCGGGAAAGTCCCGAATGGGCCTTACGTTCTCACCCCGGTGTCGCTTCCGTTCTACGAGTCCAAAGTTGCCCGTCGCGTTAATCGCGCTCTGCTGCTGGCGCAAGTTCGTCTGGCCATGCTGTTGTGTCGCATTCGACGTCCGGTGTTGTGGGTGTGCCTTCCGTTTGCCGCGGATGTAGTGGACGGGCTGGGGGCGAAACTGTTGCTCTATCACGTCTCGGACAAGTACGAAGCGAATGAGGATGGCGCCATTGCCAGAACCGTTATTCAGGACTTTGATCGAAAGTTAAAAGACAAGTCGGCGCTGGTGATGTATTCGGGCCGAAAGCTCTACGAAGAATCCGAAGTTATGCACCGCTATTTTCTTGAGCAGGCGGTTGATTTTGACCACTTCGCCAGCGAGGCCGACGAGACCGCGTCCGACATCGCGACTATCCCGCGGCCCGTATTGGGATACATCGGCTGGATCGATTACATCATGGACGTTCCGTTGATCGAAGAGGTGGCCCGACTCCGGCCCGATTGGCACTGGGTCTTCATTGGCCGCCAATCGAACCTGGTTCAGATTTCCGCACCCAACGTACATTTTCTTGGCCCCAAACCCTACAGTGAACTGCCTCGCTATCTGCGGCATATCGACATATGCGTTCTGCCCTGGCGACAGGATCACGAGTTCACGAGCTATGGCAGCGCCATCAAAGTCCGGGAATACCTCGCCAGCGGCAAACCCGTCGTCATGTCCCCCCTCTACGAATATCTGAAGAGCCCCGGGATCCGCACCTACCGATCAGTGCAAGAATTCATTGCCGCAGTCGAAGATGCCCTCCACCACGACACCCCTTCTCAGCGTGACCTGCGTCAGAACTCAGTGCGCAATTGCACCTGGGACAGTCGTACCCAGGAACTAGCCGGAGTGATTGTGTCCTTGCTACGCACCGGCAGCCCGACGGGCTGAGACCCAGGCATTTTCAATACGGAGTAGATAGACCGCATGGCCTCCACCGTTCCCGCACCCGACCCCAAGGCGCCCCAGTTCGATGTCTCGGCCGCCGTACTGTCCGAAATACATAGTCATGCTGAAGCGAGCGCGCAGCGCTCCGGTCGCTTTGAAACGCTAGTCACCGTGGGCGAGATATTGGCGGACGCGATGACGATCGTCGCAACATTGCTGTTGGCATATGGCATCTATCGTTGGTCGGCTGTGGGCCAGCGCATCGCCTATTCGCTCGGACATGTGATCGGAGCGGCCTGCCTGTTCGCTCTATTGGTCATCGGCCTGCTGGATCGAGCAGGGGCCTATCATGGTGGTAACAGCCTCTTGCGGGTACGAGAAACCGAGCGCATTTTGAGAGCATCCATGCAAGCTTCACTGTTTGCTTTCGCTTTGTCCTATTTTACCAAGTACCTGCTCTCCCGTGGCGTCCTGGCCATCGCATTCGTGGCCGTCCCTCTGTTTCTGATAATTGAGAAACAACTCATTTGCGGGTTGGTCCGCATGATGCATTCCCGAGGCTACGGTGTCCGGAAGGTGATCATCTACGGTGCTGGCATGATCGGCCACAGATTGTTCTCGGCCCTGGTCAGATCACCGAAACTGGGTCTGGACCCGGTGGCGTTTGTAGACGACGATCTGAAACTCGAGGACTCGAGAATCTTCGAAAGCTCGTATCGTCGTCGTCGTAATGCCCCGGTTGTGCGAGGTCCTCTTAGCGCCGAGCTGATCCGAAAGTATCGGGCGAGCGTGGTCATCATCGGAATTTCATCCATTGACCGGGACAAATTTCTGGAAATTGCCAGCGAGGCCAGCGCCGCGGGCGCGGCCGTATCCTTCGTGCCTTACCAGGTCGATCCCTCGATGTTTTGGGTGGACTATGCCGATATCGATGGCCTGCTGGTGGCTTCGTTCAAACCTCCGTCGCAGCAAATTCATCGCGCGCCGATCAAACGGGCCTTTGACTTGGCGGTTTCCTTGCTCCTGCTGATTCTGACGGCTCCGCTGTTTCTAGTGCTGGCGGTCATGATTCGGCTCAGTTCTCCCGGACCGGTTATCTTCGTGCAAGAAAGAGTGGGACTGCGGGGCAAGCTTTTCCGACTGTATAAGTTTCGTACCATGCACGCTCATGCTGAGTGTTATGACTATTCACCCAAGGACGTTCGCGATCCCAGGATTACCAGAGTCGGACGTTTTCTGCGTCGTACCAGCTTGGACGAGCTCCCTCAGATACTCAATGTTCTAAAAGGAGACATGTCTCTGGTGGGGCCTCGACCGGAGATGCCGTTTATTGTGAGCCAGTATCAAGCGCTGCATCAGCTTCGCTTGACGGTCACGCCTGGCATTACAGGTCTGTGGCAATTGAGCGCGGATCGCGCCTGCCTGATTCATGAGAATATCGAATATGACCTCTACTACATCCGCAATCAGTGTTTCTTCATGGATCTGGCGATACTGCTTCACACCATAGTCTTTGCCGCCAAAGGCATATAAATTCCGCGCCCCCACCTCTCACTTCATGAAAGCCCTCTTGGAAGATAGCCGATCAGGCCAACTGCACATGGTGGAAGTTCCGCCGCCCGAGCTCCGCCCTGGCGGAATATTGGTGCGGACCCATTTTTCCGCCGTAAGCTCGGGCACCGAATTGGCGAAACTGGAAACCGGGCAAAGGAGCCTTGCGGGCAAGGCCTTGGCGCGGCCGGACCTGGTTCGCCGGGTGCTCACGGTGGCTCGGGAAGAAGGCATCGCGAGCGCATACCGGAAAGTCCAGAGCCGCCTGGATTCGCTGACCACCCTGGGATACAGCTGCTCCGGTACGGTATTGGCGGTGGGCGAAGAAGTGACCGAATTTCAGCCCGGAGATCGAGTGGCCTGTGCCGGGGCAGGATTTGCCAATCACAGTGAAGTGAACTATGTCCCGCGAAACCTGGCAGTGCGCGTACCGCTGGAAGTTCCCTTGCAGGCAGCGTGCCTCACAACCATTGGGGCCATTGCGATGCAAGGACTCAGGCAGAGCCAGATGGTATTTGGGGAAACGGTCGCCGTCATCGGTGTGGGACTCGTGGGCCTGCTGACGATCCAGTTGGCCCGCGCTGCAGGTTGCCGGGTCATCGCAATGGACATCGATGCCGGAAGGGCAGAATTCGCCAAACAGATGGGCGCACATCTGGGGTTGGTTGTGGGGGACTCGCGCAATGCTGCGCTAATCGACGAATACACCGGCCATGGCGCCGATGTCGCGGTGATTACGGCGTCTGCGCATTCTGCGGAACCGATCGAATTGGCGGCTGCGATCGTCCGCGATCGTGGCCGCATCGTGGTGGTCGGGGACGTCGGGCTAGGCGTTTCCCGGCGTGCCGCGTATGCCAAGGAACTGTCCGTCGTCCTCTCGCGCTCTTATGGACCTGGACGCTACGACGTTCAGTATGAAGAGAAGGGTATCGATTACCCCATCGGGTATGTGCGCTGGACCGAGCAGCGAAACATGCAGGCATTTGTTGAGTTCCTGGCCGCGGGGACGATTGATGTCACTCCCCTGTTGCAGGTGAGATATCCGCTATGCGAGGCGGAGAAGGCATACTCCCGGCTCCGCGAGAGGAATGGCTACACCGCGATTCTCGAATATTCCACCGAAGACAGAGTAGACACGCCGGCATCGCGAAGTACGGCAGAAACCGTCCCCAGGGCACCGGCGAGGGACAGTCTAAGGGTTTCTTGCCTGGGTGCAGGCAGCTTCGCTTGTGACGTGATCCTTCCTTATTTGTCCGGACGCCACGGGGTCATCCTGGAATCCGTCGCCACCTCATCCGGAATCACAGCCGAATCGGCACGCGCCCGATTCGGTTTTCGTCGGACGCTGGCGCCAGAAGAAGTGCTTCACGATCCGGGAACGGACGCGATATTTGCATGTTCCCGTCACGACAGCCACGCCGATTACGTCGTCAAAGCGCTCCGCAATCATAAGCCGGTTTTTGTTGAGAAACCGCTGGCATCGAGCCCGCCGCAACTGGTGGAAGTTCAACGCGCGTACGCGGCTGAACTGGAGCAAGGGGGCTCGCCTTTCGTAATGGTTGGCTTCAACCGGCGGTTCGCTCCCTTGACCCGTGAGCTAAGGAAGTTCTTCTCCAGTCGAAGAGAACCCATGATGGTGCACGTTCGGGTCAACGCAGGCCATCTTCCGCCCGAACACTGGACTCACGAAGACGGCGGCCGCATTGTCGGGGAATTCTGTCATTTTATCGATTGGGTGCGCTTCGTAGTGGACGCCACGATCACTACCGTCCAGGCGTCGGCTTTGCCCGATGGAACTCGCTATCAACGGGACAATGTGGCGACCACCTTGCGCTTCCAGGACGGATCGATCGCCACTCTCGTCTATCTGGCAAATGGCGACAAGACGGTTCCCAAGGAGTACTTCGAGGTCTTCTGCGAGGGTTCGGTAGCCCGGCTTGAAGATTTCAGGGTGTTGTCGCTGACACGCAACGGTAAGACCCGGCAGATCAAGCTCAAGCGGGACAAAGGACACAGTCGCGAACTCGAGTTGACAATGGAAGCAATGCGTTCCGGAGAGCCAGCTCCCATTCCCTTTCAACAACTGGTCGAGGTGACAGAAGCGACCTTCGCGATTCATAAGGCCATTGCCAATGACGAGGTAGTAAGGCTCGGAACGGAAGTTCCGAGTCTGGCGAGCACAACATGATCAAGGATTGTCTCAACATTGCAGCCGTAGGATCGGCCGAGCGGATTCGTGTGACCGGGTGCCCGGTCGATCGCCTCTCTTTTAGAGAGACAGTTGCGGAACTCTGCCGCAGAATCGACACCGGCATTCGGACTCACGTGATTTTTATCAATGCTGCCAAGATCGTAAGATACAGCAAGAACCCGCCGTTCCGAACAATCGTCAATCGGGCTGACCTGCTGCTTGCCGATGGGGTTTCGGTGGTCTGGGCGTCGCGTCTGCTACGGCGCCCGCTGCCGGGCCGCGTCAACGGCACCGACCTGATGGAGCAAATGGTGGCGGTCGCCGCCGAGCGAGGGTACCGGGTGTTTTTTCTGGGAGCGACACCGGAAGTAATCGTGCAGGTGGTGGACGAGTTCCGCCGTCGCCATCCGAATCTGAAAGTTGCCGGCTATCGCGACGGCTATTTCGGGGACGAAGAGCACGAAGCCATCATTCAAGAAATCAACCGAGGCGGCGCCGACCTGTTGTTGGTTGGAATGAGTACACCGAAAAAGGAAATGTGGGTGGATCAGAACCTGAATCGGTTGCAAGTCGCTGTGGCCCAGGGAGTAGGTGGAAGCTTCGATGTGGTGGCGGGAGTGGTCTCACGGGCGCCGCGATGGATGCAGCACAACGGGCTCGAGTGGTTCTATCGTCTTCTTCAAGAGCCACGACGCATGTGGCGCCGCTATTTAGAAACCAATTCAACGTTTCTTTGGCTGGTCATGCGCGACCTCCTGAAGAGCTGGAAGTTGCACGTAGCCGGAGACTCCTAGGACCCCCTTTCGTCTACTCCCTTCCGCGGGTCAAGTTCCCCCCCGACCCCAGGCTCGAGCTGATCGGCAGCTTCGAGCCCGATGTTCTTGCGTCTCCACAATCGGTGGTGTCTCACTTCCAGGGTTGCTCGGAATCCAAGGCGTCATGCTGGCTCGCGAAGCATCCGGCGTGGAGCAGTGCGCGGCTCGGGCAAGCGCGGGCGGTGTGCACGCCAGATCTTTCGGGACTGTAGTCCCTCAGGATGACTCCGGGTTGCAAGGGAATTTTTCAAACTGAGTCATTACGCGACAATCGCGTGGTTACAAAGTCTTAAGAAAAACACACCCATGCCCTGCCACGGTTATTGAGGAGGGTAGCGTGACGGTCTGTTTGGTCCATATCTCATAAGCTACGGAAGTCTGAAGGTTGAAGTCGCTTGGATCAAGAAAATAGGTGACGGGTTCAGTCCTTCGGTTGATGATGGCGATCGCCCATCCCTCGGCAAGTCTCTTACGCCAGACATCAACAAGACCCTGCTTAACTATAGTGGCTGGCTGAACTTCTGGGTCCTGATTGACCGCGATGGCGTGCGGGTCGGTCAGAACCTCAAGTTGAGATGGACCTAGATGCAACAAGTCGGTGCTGGAGATGAGTGGTGCAGAGAGCATCGCCCACAAAGTCATCTGGGTACGGTTCTCGTCCAAAGTCAGGCCCCCGGCCCCAACCAGAAGCATGTCAGGGTCATTCCACCCTACGCCGCTGGCAAACAAGGCGAGCCGGGCGTCGGCATCTGCGATGCGCAGCATATTCTTGTATGTGCCGGTCTCGTCAGGTGCTATCCGCCACATATTGACGGCGAGCCGAGGGGCCCATCGCCACGGCTCGGACAGTACCACGATGCTCAGTACGACGGGATGTTTCTCGTTTTTCCGAAGGGCGGTTGACATCTTGCCCACCAACGAGGGCGCCGTCTCCCCAGCATCCAGGTAACAAAGATCGTACTTTACAAAATCGACGCCCCAATCGATAAAAGTCTGGGCATCCTGGGCTTCATGGCCGAAAGAACCCACCAGCCCATCGCAGCTCTTCCGGCCGAGGCTGGTGTAGATGCCGAACTTAAAGCCCAGAGAGTGGAGATAATCGCCCAATGCCTTCATGTCTGGGAAGTTGGAGTTGGGGTGAAGGAAACCATTTACGTCGCGGTAGCCTTGCCACCCGTCGTCAATGTTGACGTATTCATATCCGGCCTGACGCATACCATTCGCAAGCATTGCTTCGGCCTGTTGCCGTATGAGTGAATCTGAAATATGGGTTTGAAATCCGTACCAGGTGCTCCAGCCCATTGCCGGATGTGGTGGGGGCGGGAGGGGGTCGGCCACGGTGGAAAAATCCGTCGTTGAGCAAGCTAACATCGTGCCGATAGACAATAGTAGGATGAACCGTAGTGACATGAGGGAATGACGCTGGTGCGGAAAAAACTGTCGCGCTGCCATTGTGCAATGCCTGAATTCTGAGCCGCTCGGTTTCGAGAGGGTTGAAGACGAGCTAACGATACTACCAAGGGTCACGACTCCAATGTCAATTCGAGACCTTGCTTGCTGCGCGGGGAGGGAACTCGTCCAGCTTTTCTGGTTCCGGGTGCCAAATGTATTCGCCACTCAACCCCATATTTCCGTTTTGAAGTTGGAGTATTGTTCATGCGGTTCTCCGCGCAGAATCAGTTCTTGGACATCCTCGACTTAGTGGCGGATGGTAGCGGGTTGATGGCACGGGAATCATACGAATGCTTAGGTTTGAGCGAACCTATAAGCGATCAGAAAGGATCTGGGAGCGCGGAGCAGCGTTGACGTCCTGGTCCCAGTCATTCGAGACGGAAGTGGTTGACGCAAGGAGAGAACCTCGCTGGTTTGGCTTCAATCAACCGCGTTCGACGGCGTGCAAGGTAGGATACTCAGTGTAGAATTTATGCAGTTTTTAAACTAAAAAAAGGAAATTCTGGTATACAAGCCATTCCGGCATGCTCACGACATCGGACGGCGGAGGGGTTCTGGTCTCGCGGAGGCGTGGCTGCAGTCGTAGTCATAAAGCCACAATCATCAATTCAAGACTCGCTAGGTTGGCACCGTTCGGTCAACCCGGCGCGGCGTATCTGTTCGTGCCTGCAGCGGCTGTTTTCGCTGCTTGTTTGATGACCTCATGCGGACGCCCAGCCCCGATGGAATCTGCCCCTCCTCCGATGAGTGCGCCCACGACGACGGCGATTCCCGCCGCTTGTGTTGAAGACGCACAGACGACGTCCCAGGCCAGGATGATTTATCCGTCGGACCAAGCGACGGGCATCGATCCCTACGCAGTTTTTAGCTGGGCCCCTGACGGAAACGCTGTCAGCTATGCTCTTTGCGTCGGAACGAGCCCGGGCGCAATGGATGTTTGGCGCAGCGGAGAAATGGTTGGCACGTCCGTCTCTGTGCCTAATCTCCAACCGAATACACCCTACTACTTGAAACTTCAGCTAAGATTTGCAAACAATACGTACGCCCTAGTGGATAGTACTTTCACCTCCGGCACGGGAGTGGCCCATCTTACAAGCCCCGCGGACGGCGCCACCGATGTCGATCCTCTAAGTTCCTTAGCGTGGAACAGCGTGCTCGATGCGGAAATGTACACTCTCTCGCTGTCCACATCGCAGCCCGGTGATACCGACGCGTATAACAGCGGTGATCTCCCGAACATTACCAGGCTGGCGAGGCGAAATCTGCTTCCGAATACGCAGTTTTATTCACCTCGAACGCTCCCCATTCTCCAGCCGAACACGATATACTATGCCCGGCTGACCACCAAGAAGGGTGGCGTGTCCTCATACGTTGACAGCATATTCACAACCGGTAACGGAATAGCTCACCTCACCAGCGAAGCGAATTCGAATGGCAGAGGCAACGTGGGGCAAACAACTTCTTTCACATGGAACCGGGTTCCCGATGAAGACGCAGGAGATTCATATTATTTGTCGGTGGGACGTCTTCCTGGACAAACGGACGTATGGTCGTCCGGTTACACCGCGGATACCAGTACCGATGTCCCAAAAGGACGGCTTAAACCTAATACGTCCTACTATGTTCGGCTTTGGACCAAAAAGAAGGGAGTTTGGCACCACGAAGACAGTGCCTTCTCCACGGGTTCATTCGACGGCGCGTCTTTCGCCGGTTCGAACATTCTTTATCCCCCGGATAACGCTATCGATGTCAACCCGCTCGCGCCAATCGTCTGGAGCACGGTTCCTGGGTCTCGACAGTTCCACCTTTACATTGGAGACGGGACCGTCAAAGATACAAACTATGGGAATTACGTCAACGCCGGAACGGCTTCGGGCACGTCGTGGAAGGCAGGCTTGATTGGTGGGAAACCCTACTATGCGAACTTGTGGACCGAAGATATCGATCCAAATGACGGATGTTCCAGCTCTTCACCGTGTTTTTACGTCCATTCCATAAAGTTTACGACTGCCGCGCAGCAGCTTCCTCACAATCCGGTTTCTTTCTATCAAAATGTTGCCGCCGCCACCGCGGCCGTCAGAAGCATGGCCTCGGGTAACGACAACAGGGCTAGTGACTCGACCTTTCTGAAATACAATTTAGATCCGAGCTATCAGGGCTTGGCGAATTGCGCAGATTTCGCAAATACTCTGGTCAATCAGTTTCAAAACCAGGGGATTGCGGCTCGTCGTCGCAACATAGTATTCGGAGCTGGACCGGCGTCGCACACTATCGTTGAATATTACGACCCCTTCCAGGCTAAGTGGGCGGGAGCCGACGCCACCTTCGGGTTCTTGCTGTACGACGCCTCGAAGAGCCCACCCACGATGTCCACGGACGAAGTGGCGCTCGCCCTGGATCAGGGGTTGGCCAGCGCGATTCCGTACCAGTTCGTCATCACCGCCAGCAACACTCCAGGCTGTCCCCAATGTTTCGGTCGTTTCTGGGTGGAAGCCTCTTGGACGGATCCAATACTCTATTACTTGAATCCGGCGGACGTGGAGACGCAACTGCCTCCCCTCTACGATCCCGGCAAATCGTTGGTCAGCGAGCCTGATGCAAGCGGGACAAAAGGTGTGTACATGTTCAGCTTTGCCAATCCTACCGATTTCGCCATACTGCAGAACCTTGGCAGTCAGTTGGAGGTTCGAGCGGAGCCTGTACCCTGGCTTTCAGGCAAGAGCTTCGGCAACTTTTCGACAGCTATCAAGCTTGACGATGGATGGTCTGTTGTTGCGACTCCTCCTGGCATGCTCATCATGAGATCAACCTGTCCACTGTTTGCTGGTCCGAATTGCCCATGAGTTCGGAGAATGGGGCAGGGACGGGTTAACTGCCGGCCAACAATTTGAACGTCCCGCTAGAGTCGCCCGCCTGGAGGCGCGACCAAGACTAAGGATTCCCGTCAACAAGTCGGAGATAGCCCTATGCTAGAATCCGCCGGAAGTTCCGCAACTGTGGCTATGCAGGAAGATGACACTCGGGAGCGAGAGATTCTCCACGAGGTCTCGCTGGTTGTGCCCGTTTATCAGGGCGAGCACACGCTCGAACTACTGGCCGAAGAGATCGCCACCCTCACTCATTCTCAGCCGACCCCGCGCGGACGCCATTTTCGGGTGCTTGAGTTATTGCTGGTGCACGACGGGGCGGTCGACCGGTCCGCGGATGTGATGAGGAGGCTGAGTTCCCGCTATTCCTTCCTGCGCCTCATATGGCTCTCTCGGAACTACGGTCAGCATCCGGCCACCCTGGCTGGAATGGCCAGTACGATCGCGGAGTGGGTGGTGACGCTGGACGAGGATGGCCAGCAAGATCCGCACGACATCGGCCGGATGCTCGACCTGGCACTGGATCAGCGTGCCCGACTGGTTTACGCATCGCCCACCAATTCTCCTCCCCACGGTTTTCTTCGCAATATACTGTCCGACTTGGCCAAGTGGCTGTCGCAACGAGTGCTGGGCAGGCGAATTGGGGCTTTCAACAGCTTCCGACTGATCGAGGGCGAGGTGGGGCGGGGGGTGGCTGCCTATTGCGGCGCCAATGTTTACCTAGACGTGGCGCTCTCGTGGGTGGTTGGAGCCGCGCAACACTGCCCGCTGACGCTGCGGACAGAGCGGGGCCGGCCTTCGGGGTACACATTCGGACGCTTGTTACGACACTTCTGGCAACTCGTTTTGACCTCGGGCACGCTCCCCTTGCGCTTCATTGCTCTACTGGGGGGCTTCTCGATTCTGTTCGGCGTCGTGATCAGCGCTTATGTGCTCTGGGAGCGTCAGCAACACAAGATCCCGGTCCAGGGCTGGACCTCGATCTTCATTGCGGTTTGTGTTTTTGCAGGGCTGATCCTGGTCTCCCTTGGCATCATTGCCGAGTACCTCGGGGTCGCAGTGTCGATGGCCATGGGCAAACCGGCTTACTTGATCGTATCGCGCCCCGCCGAAGACCTCGGACGCAAACTGTGAACACTCTGTCCTGGGTGGTGGGCCGAGGCGGGCTGCTCGGTTCGTGTGTGCAGCGCGTCCTTGGTTCGGACGTGTGGCATCCGGCGCGTCCATTCATCTGGAGCGACCCTGACCAGCTTCACAAGTCGATCGCCGAAGCGGTGCGAGACTTCCAAACCCGTCTGGCGGCCGAATCGAAGCGCGGCTGGTGCATCTATTGGTGTGCTGGCAGTGGAGTGGTTGGCACCGCGGCCGACCGACTTGCGGCCGAGACCGCCTGTCTGCGCTTCTTCCTCGATCAACTGGGCTCCGCTTTGAGCGAGTCGCACGCCAGTCTGAAGGGCCGCGTCTTCCTCGCGAGCAGCGCCGGCGGCGCTTACGGTGGGAGCACGGAACGTCCAATGACCGAGGCCACGCCTCCCCTGCCCATTTCCGACTACGGGCGGTCGAAGCTCGAACAGGAGCAGTTGTTGCGAAGCTGGGCGCATAACCGGCCCAACGTCTCAACTCTGGTGGGGCGGCTCTCCAATCTTTACGGCCCTGGTCAGCGTCTCGACAAGCCGCAGGGCCTCATTTCGCACATGTCTCGTTGCATGATTTTTGGTGTTCCGGTCCGGATTTACGTGCCTCTCGATACCATCCGCGACTACCTGTTCGCGCAAGATGCAGCCATCCGCATCGTGGCCGGCATGTCGCGACTCGAGCGCGAGGCGAGTGGCGGCGACCAGCACGTAATCAAGATCTTCAGTTCCGGGAACGAGACCACGGTGGGCGGTCTTATCGGCGTCTTTCGCCAAATCGCGAAAAAGCAGCTCCGGGTAGTGTCGGGGCTCAACCCGGTGCAGGCGCAGCAGCCCGCACGACTCCAGTTCCGGTCCATAGTCTGGACAGACGAGCCTGCCTCTGGGCGCACCGAACTGCTCGACGGAATGAACCGTGTGCACCGCCACCAGTTCACACTCTTCCAGGCGGGACGGCTCACCTGTCCCCCGACCGAAAGGACGACACGCCGGAAGGTTGACGGAAACGGTGGACAGGTCATTCCTCATTAGAACCCACTCATCAGAAATTCCTTCGTAAAGGAAGTGGCTCCGCGTTGCTCCACCGCCCGCTTTCGATCGTCCAGAGCACCTGCGGAGTCCGTTTCGTTCGAGGTGAAAAGCGTTGGCCAAATGCGTACCAGAGATTTTCGTAGAGTTTACGGGGAGAGACCAAATCCCCGCCGACCCGGCCTCCGCTTCGCTGCGGACTATCTCGCTTGACGATTCCGAACTCTTACTTCACAATCACCATACCAGCGTCGCTTCGCTCCGACTGCTGTTCACCTTCACTCCGGAATGCCGCTCGCCTTCCCTCCGGAATCGATGTTCGCCTTCACCGGAATACCCACCTCCCGCTTGAACTGATCTTTCGGCAGGGAGCGCGCTTTGTGCAGCCAGGTTGCACAATCGAACTCCTGACGGTCCCTCCTCGCGACCTTCGCCAACTCCAGTCCTTTCATCCATCCCACTTCCTTCAGTTCCTTTCTGGCCTGGGGCGGGAGGTGAGGCACAGCTTGTAAGTCGCCGGCAATGGCCAATGGAAGATGCCGCGTGAACGGGGTGTGAGTACCGAACCGCGCAACTCCGAAGGGCTAGCGCGGTCGCGGCTTTGTGTGGAAAATCTTTCTGCAGTTTTCCGGGCTGGTACGCTACAAACTGCCTCTGGCTTAGTCATCCGCCCGTAACCCACCCCTCGCGTCCTTGGCGGCTACAGCGCGTGCTCGCCCCGCTCGTCGTTGCGAATGCGGATTGCGTCGTCAATGCGGGTCAGAAATATCTTGCCGTCGCCGATTTTCCCCGTGCGCGCGGTATTGGCAATGGTCTGCACCACTTTGTCCACCATGGTGTCCGCGAGCACCATCTCCACTTTCACCTTGGGGATCAAATCCACCGTGTATTCGCGGCCGCGGTAAACTTCGGTATGACCCTTCTGTCGTCCGTGTCCACGCGCCTCCAACACCGTCATACCCTCCACTCCAATCTCGTGCAGGGCATGTTTTACCGCTTCCAGCTTGGCCGGCTGGATGATCGCTTCCACTTTAGTCATGATCTCTGGCCCTTCTTCCAAGTGCTGCTAGGACAGGCAAATTCCCTACACGTACGCTAGGCCGACCCTTCCCAATAATAGCCTTCTTCTCCGTGCTGCGAGAGGTCCAGACCTTGCACCTCCTGCTCCTCGGTGATGCGCAAGCCAATCGTCTTGTCCACCACGAACAGAATTATGATCGTGCCCACGATGGCCAACGCCCACGCGATTGCGACTCCTATTGTCTGATATCCCAGCTGCCGGACATTTCCTTCCAACAGGCCTGACCCCAGCGAGTTGATGGATCTCGACGCGAATATCCCGGTCAGCAGTGCCCCGATCGTGCCCCCGGCCCCGTGGACGCCAAATGCGTCCAAAGAGTCGTCATAGCCAAAGCGGGCCTTGACCTTGGCGACCATCAGATAGCAGAAAGCCCCCGCGACGAGTCCAATCGCCAGCGCCGAGACCGGAGTCACGAACCCGGAAGCAGGCGTAATCGCCACCAGACCTGCGACCGCACCTGAGATCGCGCCTAATACGCTTGGTTTCCCGTTGAGCAACCATTCCGTTGCACTCCATCCGACCACGGCTGCTGCTGCTCCAAAATGGGTAGCTACGAACGCACTGGTAGCCAGGCTGCCTGAGCCTAGCGCGCTGCCGGCATTGAAGCCAAACCAGCCCACCCACAGCAGCGAAGCACCCACAAAGCTCAACACCACACTGTGTGGCGGCATGGGAGTATCCGGATAACCCACGCGCTTTCCCATGTAGAGGGCACACACCAGGGCCGAAACCCCGGAGGTGACGTGTACGACCGTGCCTCCGGCGAAGTCCAGCGTGGGGAAGCGCCCGCCCAGCGCGGCATTGAGCAGGCCCCCCTTGCCCCACACCATGTGCGCCATCGGAGCGTAGACCAGGAGCGACCACAGCACCATGAACACGACCATCGCGCTGAACTTCATACGTTCGGCAAAGGCCCCGGTGATGAGGGCGGGAGTGATGATGGCGAACATCAGCTGATACACCATGAAAGTCTGCGCGGGTATGGTCGTGGAATAGTCCACGTCCGGCTGGAGGGTGATGTTGCGGAGCAGAACATGTTCCAGCCCACCCACAAAGCTGCTCCCGCTTCCAAAGCAAAGGCTGTAGCCGACCAGTGCCCAGAGCACGGTGATCAGCGCCATCAGGGCGAAGCTCTGCATCATGGTGCCGAGAACGTTTTTCTTGCGCACCAGCCCGCTGTAAAACAGGGCGAGGCCGGGCCCCGTCATCATCAGCACCAGCGCCGAGCTGGTCAGCATCCACGCGTTGTCTGCGGAACTTTTAGCCTCCGCGGCCTTTTGCTCCAACGTCGCCAGACGGCTCTCCGGTGAAGCACTCGAGGGTGCCGGGGTAGCGGCCACCATGGCTGGGCCCGGCTGCGCCAGCGCAAACCTCGGCGGTGCAACCGCAAAGATTACAAGCAGCCAAAGGATCAATGACTTTCTCATCGGTACCTGCCGGTGGGAGGAGTGAATTGTTAAGATCAACGATCTATCCCGATAAGCCTTTTCCAGTGATTGAAACCCTTTTATCGTCCGCAGAGCATTCGTTCTGGGACCGGACCGAGGGCCAAGGCAAGAAGAGTAGCTCAGAGGACTGTTATCATGCAATTCCACGAATACCAGAACTCCGAATTCGCAGGCGTGTTGGGAGAATCGGTCCGGGACCAGCATACCTGGATTCAGGCACGTTTTGAGGGACAGCCCGCGCCCAGCAATTGTCACTGAGTGTAGGGAGGCGTCCGGCTGGAGAACGCCGGGTGCGAAGCAGCTTTTCTATTTTGAGCCGATGACAAAGTTGATGACAGCGGTCTCGTCGGGCTTTACCGTGACCGATTTTTCCCAGGTTTTGGGGTCTGAGAATATGGGACGCCGAACCTTGTGTTCAGTCAGAACGTCGAACGCGGCCTCTTCCCGCTCGAGCTTCCAACCCTCATGCCACGCCATGATCTGGTATTGCCCGGGAGGCACGTCGGTCAGCTCGAACATTCCACTTTCGTCGGTCACAGCATAATAGGGATGGCGCACCACCAGGATCTCCGCGTTCATCCAGGCATGACCACCGTTACATCTCACATTGACCAGTCCCGCGGTTGGCATGAGTGACGGGCCGATCGGTGAAGGGGAACGGCAAATTGTAAGAGGCAGCGCCATCCATGTGGACGGTGTGCAGCAGGGCGTCCGAGCTCTTTAGTTGCAAAGGGCCGTTCTGAGGCACCAGCAGGATGGGGGGCTCGTAGCGGCATTCCTTCTGGTCCAGGAAACGCCGGGGCGCGGGGATGTCCATTGCCTTCCCCTGAGAAATGTCCTTGAGGAATACCACGGTGTTGGCCACGCCGTTCTGGCTTCCCACGACTAGCCGTTCCAGATCTCGAGTCTTGTGTGACTCGGGATCACAAACCTGGGGATCTTTGTCGATGGGAAAAGCAGGTATGCGAGGCAATGGACCGGAGTACTTGACGGTACCGGAAATCGTCCCGGTCTGGTTTAGCTGAACCACCTGGTAGCCGCTCTGGGCGGCGGCCCCGGTGGCCAGCGCGAGCCACAATAAGGAGGCGACGATTTTGACTCGAGACAAAATTAAATTCTTCCAATACGTATCCAAATGCTAGCTCTACTCTGCAAGGGCGCAAGTCACGAAGGTAACGGGAGGCCGAGGGGGTGAACAGGGCGTCTTCTGGCACCGTCGGGTCTACTTCTGCCTCGCGCGCTTGATGGCTCGCTAGGCTGCGAAAGAGAGCACGCCGGAGGATTTACAGAAGCAGTGGATCGGGCATTCCTCTCTGCGTACAACCGATAGGTATTCACACACAAATCAGGAACTTGAATACCGGCGTCTAGCTGCAAGCAAGGCGGGGCTTTCTTTCGCTGTTGGACCCAATGGACCCAATTCAGCAATAGGGATGTCAGTGGCAACTGTTTGATAAGAATGGTGCGCCCGAAGAGATTCGAACTCCCGACCTTCTGGTTCGTCGCCGCATTCGAGCGGCAACCACGGCGAACTAGGAGCGCCATATCTAACAAAACAGATGCTGCAGGGTGCGGAACTTTAGGCTGGTTTCGCACTCTGTTGTACCTATTTTATGGACAATACACGGACAGGAGGGACCTATGGAAAATCTGCTCGATGACCTGCTGACAAGTGAAGCTTGGAATCTACAGAAACAGAGAGATGAACTCGCCTGCACGGAGAAGCTGGCGAAACTGGATGA
>Ga0335085_10001869_pt1 | contig 41983 bp, 40 predicted proteins | sample Lox_Sample_45_FD_206712 | JGI IMG/M metagenome (GOLD analysis project Ga0335085, IMG submission 206712) | Soil microbial communities from Loxahatchee National Wildlife Refuge, Florida, United States - Lox_Sample_4.5 | ecosystem: Environmental > Terrestrial > Soil > Wetlands | place: USA... | reverse complement strand
AGCTGCAACCCACTGTAACTTCGGAATCTTTTCTTGAACAGCTTCGGAGATCTGCCTCGCTCTAATTAGGCGATCTTTAACAGAAATGACCTCGCAGTTGTATACTTCGATTAATCTGAATTTAGAGCCCGGCTTTAGTTGGGAGGCGTCGGATGCTGATATCAAAAAGTCTCCCGCTGTTGTTATTGTCCTCGAACCATAGTCCTCGTTAGGGTGGTAACGAAGTGTCACTTCAGATACTGGATTTCCGTCGATTAACAAGTGATAAGGATCACCGGCAAAAAAGTATCTTTTGGATATGGGATCGAGAAGTTTTCGATTTATGCTCTCCAACAGATCCCAAGTAGGAATAGATTCCACTTTGCTGATTCCCATTTGCAGGACAAATTCTCTGATTGTCTCTGGCAATATCCCCCGTCGTCTCAAACCTGCAATCGTGGGAAGTCTAGGATCGTCCCATCCCTCAACCTTCCCCTCTTCGATCAGTTTCCTCAGATTTCGTTTTGAAACTGTAGTGTTTTTGAGTTTCAATCTTGAAAATTCGATAATCTTTGGTTTTCGAAATTCAATGGAATCCAGTATCGCATAGTAGAGCTCATCTCTCAACTCGTACTCCTTGCTTCTCATAGCGTGCGTGACTCCATCCGCGCTATCCTCTATCGGACCATCAAAGTCATAAGTCGGCCAAACTCGATATTCGTTACCTTTCAGTGGATGTGGTTGTTCGACTATTCTAAACAGCACAGGATCGCGCATAGTAGTGTTAAGGCTCTGCATGTTACCCACAAACCTGAGTGTAGAATTCTTTGCCTCAACTTTTCCCGAAAGCATGTCCCGCCATTGATTCAAGTTAGACGACGAAGACTGCGACCTGTGCTTACAGTTAAAGCCGAAAGACCTGTACTCTTTCATACGTTCTTGCGTACATGAGCAAACATACGCTGCGAATTTTTGAATCATAAACTCTGCGATTTCGTAGAATCTCTCCATATCGTCTGATGCATTTTTCACCGAATCCGGTTTGATTCCAAGCCATGCTAAGGATTCTATGAAGGCGCCATAGTACTCCAGTTTCTCAGCTGCGGGGTTGGTATCATCGAATCGAACGATAAATTTGCCTTGGTATTTCCTCGAATACTCACTGGCTAGGATAGACGCTTTAGCATGTCCGATATGCATGAACCCGTTTGGCTCCGGAGGAAATCTCGTAACCACTTTCCCGGGGATCGCGTCTGGTATATCGGGAAGTTCGGGTTTTTTTTCTGACTCAGTTCGAGATAGTTCCTTTTTTCTCGATGCGACACTTTGTAATTCGCCTGGGAATTCATTTTCCATTGCAGCGTTTTGAGCACTTATCGAGATTCTGTTAACTTGAGCAACAACTTGAGAAACAATAGTTTTTACTCGCGAAGCTTCTCTCCGAAGATCTGCATTCTCCGATAGAATTCGACCGACAACTGAGTTGGAATTTGCCGTACCTGAATGCTCGACTGCATTTAGAAGAGCAAATTTCCTTGCTTCTGTTTGGATTTCTTCATCAGTGACCACTGTTTTTCATTGCACCTCTGCCCCTAAAATCTCAAGGCAAAGCATCAGTAATCTCTGGATGTGAGGTACTCCAGAAGATTTCTCGTCTGATCACGAACCTGCAAGTTTACAGAAGATTGCGAACTAGTGATCTCGTCAAAAAGTTTCATGGCGAGTTCCGAATGAGTTGATGCGACTTCGCGTGCATACTCAATAGATCCACTTTCATTCATAAGATTGAAAACGAACTTGATTTCATCAGCAGTTTTGCATTGTCGAGGCTTTGAGAGAATCTCAATAATTTCCCGTCTTCGATCTTCACTAACCGTCTCGAGCAAATGAATCAACATTAGCGTCCTTTTTCCCTCGTAGAGATCACCCAGAATCTCCTTTCCATATTTGGATTCGTCCGCGGTTAGGTTCAGTACATCATCAACAATCTGAAAAGCGATTCCCAGATGGGCGCCGAAATTCTCAATTTTCTTCATAGTGCTCTGCAGGTTCAGGACTTGTGGTCTGCCGTTGGTATTCTTTGTGCCGGACAAGAGAACGCCTAGCTTAGACGGCGTGATGCAGGTGTACCACGCTGCTTTCTTTGTAACCATCAACAAATAGTCTTTCTCTTTGATATTCCAATCATTACCAAAGTTCCAAGAAAGTTCCATTTGCTGTCCTTCAGTAGTTTCATCTAGCATCTTGGAAAATTCGGATAGCAAGTCAAGTGTTAATTGTGCACCGGCGATCTTTTGATTTGTAAGCAGGAGTTCCCACATTTTGCCGTGTAGGGCGTCGCCCGCATTTATCGCCAGTTCAACTCCAAATTTTCTGTGGAGTGCAGGAAGCCCTCGTCTCATTTCCGAGCCATCTTCAATATCATCATGAATTAGTATCCAATTCTGAAAGAGTTCAAGACCAGCAGCGGCTACGATCGCGCTATCTTTGTTTCCTCCGAATAGTTCGCACCAAAGGAGACAGATACTTCCTCGCAAGCCCTTGCCTCCACGGCTGGGATAATCGCGCATCATTTCATACAGTGTTTGTATTTCTTTCGTGTCAGTGTTGGTTGGCAAGAAATTCAAAATAGCGTCATCAATTAACATCTTGTTCGTTCGCAACAAATCTTGCAATTTTAGATATTCATTCATGGTTTCCCGACCCCAAATCTAGTGCAACCGAAAGGAGAATAATTCTGTACTAAGAGTGGGGCCTTGATTTTTTTGTTGAATAAATTCTTGTCGCAACCACATCTTCGGATCCGTTTATTGCCTTAGAAAGCCTTCCGGGGACTGATCCGTTTACGAAACATGCATCCGAACCCAAGTCAGCGAGATCGAGGCTTGTCGAGATTTTTCCTTCAATTCCTCCAGTAACATCCAATTCTTTGCGAGAGGTTACGATTTTCGAATTTCGGAAGTTAAGCTCGGGAATTATTTTGCCCTTCAAATCGGGTGAAGAATAAACTCCATCCACGTCCATGGCAAAAACGGTCCTCTTGACGGCGAAGGTCCTTGCGATGGCAAGCGCGATCGCGTCTCCGGAAATAATGTACGCGCCTTCGGGAGTCACATTTACAAATCCAAACGTAATCGGAACGAGACGATTGGCAAATGCAGAAAATAATCGCTCGATTCCCGAGCCGGAGACAGACGGACGTGATTGATTTTCAGTCAATAATTCGTTGGGCAGAATGGTACTGCAAAAGACTCGCGACTTGCACAATTGCTCCAAAAGGATGGCATGCAGGCGAATCATGCCTGCGGCAGTCCATCCAATGCCCTCGCCCGATACGACCTTAGATAAACTCGTACCGAGTCCATATTTCTTGGCGTAATAGTGACCGAAGGAACCTCCTCCGTGAATTATAACGAGATTAAGCTCTCGATTCGCGTTCATTGCGGCCGCTAATTCCTCAGCCATATTATCGATATTTTGGATGTTTGAAGTTAAGGGCTTGTCCTTATCAGTGATGGCACTTCCGCCTAACTTTACAATCACTAGATTTTCGATTTTTCCCATCTTAGTCCCTCTTGAGGTATCTGGGTCACGAAGCTGAAGGGGTAAGAGTTCGAGATCCCTTTTAGAACACTCTCTTCAGCGCCCCGACGCAAAGCCGCGATTATGCTTCCTCCTCCTCCTGCTCCTGTTATCTTTGTGCCCAAGACGTTTTCGCTTTTGCAAACGAACTCAATAAGTGAGTCTAGCTGCGGAGTAGATACACCGATCCATGAGAGCTGGGCCTGCAGTGCAGTAAATAGATATCCGATTGTTTCAATGTCACCCTTCTTAGCTGCTTGTGCGACTGAAAGGCTGATATTTGATGTCGATTCAAGAAGCCTAAGGAAGTAGTTCGGGAATTGTTGTCTTTTATGAGCTACTTTCTCTATGAGCTTGGAAGTTTTTCGTTTTCGACCTGAAAAAACGACGAGTAGTCTGAAAGGTGTCTTTAACTCAACTGTCTCTGTATCCAATTCTCTATTGAAGACAATTAGTCCTCCAAGCAAACAGACTTGATTATCCAAACCAGACGGATTACCATGAACTGCTTTCTCTCCCTGAAATGCGAGAACCGATATCTGTTTCTTGTCCAAAGCTAATCCCAAAAAATCTGATAAAGCAGCAGCTGTCGCAACAGAGACTGCTGCTGACGAACCTAGCCCCGATCCGGCGGGAATTTCAGAACGGATGGACACTTCAAATCGGTTTTTTTCTGATTTTTGGAATGACGAAACTATGTTTCGAGAGACCAGCTTTACCGCTCGGAATCTTCCATCATCGACAGATATGCTAGATACTTGTCCGTCCGAAACAATCCTTGATTTCTCTTCGATCTCCCGAACCGTGACAAAGACCCGTCTATCTATAGCAGCGGCAACTGAGTAGGAACCGTGAACAACGAAGTGTTCGCCTGATAGTATGATTTTTCCTGGAGCGCTGGCAGCCGAGAATCTTGTCATAGAAAGTGCACCGATGAGTAACCGACTACCGAAGATTTGTCGCCCGAAATTTCACCGCTAGTTGCGTATTTTAGGAGCTCGCCTTTTTTTCTGCCTAGTTTTCTTGCGATGGACATCGTGGAAGCTATTGCCCCATAGCCGCAAGCGGAAACATTTTTTCTCTCCAGAACGGTGTAAAAACTACTGACGTCGATCTTCGAGACCTCTTCCAGAAGAGCACGGTCTTTTTTTTCAGCTCGATCGTGTGGTTCGTAGTGAGTTAGATCGCTTGACCCTATTACCAAGCATGGAGTCTCAGATTCCTGGACAAAAGCTTCAAGAGTATTCGCAATGTCAGTGGCTGTTTCCATGTCCTGCAACATCATACAAACAGGGACAAAAGAAACCCTGTCGATTTGCGAACCCATCATTGCTTGAATAAAAGGGATCTGAACCTCGATTGAATGTTCCCTAGAATGAGCGTGATCGTCGACATCCAACATTGCAGATTTTTTGACAAGTTTCTTGCGAACATCTTTCGCTATTTTCACACGACCGAGAGGAGTTTCCCAAAAGTCAGCTCCAGAAATTGCGACACCGCTGCCAATCCCGTAATGATTGGGTCCAAGAATGATGACCGTGATTTCTTCACCGAATTGTTGGAAGAAATCGAACGCGACCTTGTAACTGAAAGCTGCAACCGTGCCCGAGTAAATGTATCCGGCATGAGGAACGATCACGAATTCGACTTTGGATGGCTGGCTGGAAACTCCTCGGCCTGAAGAAGAAGAGGGAAATTTACCGGGGCCTTCGGGATTCGTAAAACATCTGTGAATAAGCTCGTATAGTTCATCCTTGTCTTCTGGATAGAATTGGCCGGCAACTGCTGGCGGCCTGATAATATGAGACAAATCAGCGCAGCAGCGTCATTCTAGCTTACTGATCTAGAGTTTACTCGTAGGAACGTTCTTCGTCTTCTTCCACGAGCTTCGTCTCAAAGTCCTCGATTGAATATTTCATCTGTTGATCTGAACTTAGGGCGCCGCTGTGCATAAGCACATATCTCGCGAGCAACCAAAAGATGGCGGCGAGAGCGCTTCTTCCTCTGTTGTTGGCTGGAATGACAACATCGACATTCGCAGTGACGTTATCGGTATCGCAAATAGCAACAACCGGAATTCCAAGCTTCGACGACTCATCCAACGCTTGAAAATCAACGGCCGGATCCGCGACGACGACAATCTCCGGATCAAGGTGGCGAGGAAAAAGAGGATTTGTGAAAGTACCCGGCATGAACCTGCCAGTGAGTGCAACCGCTCCAGTAGCCTCGCAGAACTTGTCTATCGGCGTCTTGGCATACTCTCGTGCCGAATAAACTACGACCCTTGAAATCTCCGAACGAGCTATAAACTTCGCTGCGATGTCAATTCTGGAGAGCGTTTTTGAAACGTCAATTACATGCAAACCATTTGCTTGTGTTCGGCTAACAAACTGAGCCATGCTCTTTGTTTTAACGAGCGTTCCTATTCTTATTCCAGTTGAAAGAAGAGCACGCTCCGACAATCCAGGTGCAATTGTCGCCTCGGCGGAACCCTCTTCTTCCACCTCATCGCCAGTAGTAAGATCGGACAAGTTAGATAAGCTGACAGATTCTCTGATCAGTTTATAAAATGCTTACCGTCCACAACGGATTAGCCAATATATGAGGTACTAGAACTGTCGAACTTTTGTACGACTTCAAAATCCCTAGAAAATGGTTGCTGCGAAAGAGACTGCAGTTGCGGGTACATTTCTAACCAGTTTGCACTAGCTAGCTTTACAGTGGGATGATTCGAGCCGAGAGCCGAGCTGGAAACTCTTTCAGATATCTTTCTCACTTCGGCTTCATCCAGGTATCCTAAGCTATGAAGGTACTCGTGAAGTAAGATCATAAATACAAAGGCATTGATCTCCCGCGGGTTTTTGGTAACGCTCTGCAATCCATTTATCAGCGATTTGTTCGCCACAATAATGTTTGCACCGACGGGATGATATGCGCCAACTGTGCTTGGCATGTTCACTAGAACTAGAGTCAATCCAGCTCTGTGAGCACCGAGTTCTTCTTCTACTACTCGCTTTACAAGTTCGAATATTTCGTCGAAATTTTCTGCCCGGTCAACCCTTCTCGCGAGGTCTTCTTGCCTTGCCTTTTTCGCCTTTAAGTAAGTGTCAGTGTCAAAGCTCATTTTTTGGATAATCTCTTAGTTTATGCAATCTGATTCTTAGTTAGGAGTTTTTCGTAAAAATCCGAAGGAGCCGCTCCGATTGCTTGGTCGACTGCCTTTCCGTCCTTGAAGACCATGATTGTCGGAATACTCATAATGTTATACCTCATGGCGAGGGCCTGATTATCATCAACATTTACTTTGACAACCTTAACCTTGCCGGAATATTTTCCAGCTAGTTTTTCGATCACAGGCGACACCATACGACAAGGACCGCACCAAGGAGCCCAGAAATCGACCACTACTGGAACTCTTGACTTTTCGACCTCGGTCATCCAATTGGAATCTGTTCCTTCAACGATTATGGGAGATGAATTTGACATAAGGAAGATTAAGGCCGCCGAAAATATTTAAGGGTTCTGTCCCGAAATTCCGTATTCTTTCCCGAAATTACTCAGAAGGGGGGGCCAGCCTGAAGCATATCTTCCTACGTCCAAGTTCAGAATCGCCCTTTTTGAGATACGCTTCCACTATTCCAATTCTTTCCAGCAGGTCCATATGATCCATGACTGTAGAATAAGAAGCCCCAGTTTCCTTTGCCAAGTCGTCGGCTGTCCTATCTGAACCTTCTAGAGCTTGAAGAATTTTGACCCTAGTATCGCACGGAGTGACGAGTTTAAACCCAGAAACCTCTATGACACAGAATGATCCCATTCGGCTCGAGATTTCTTTTACCTTCATGTCGGCCTAGGGCAGAAATATGAAACACATTCTATTTAGTCTTTAGGCCAACTCCCGAATAATAGGGAGACAGACCTAAAATCTGTCACTTGAGAACTCTAGATGTCTCTTCCAGAGAGCTTCGTTATACGGCATTAGCTGATCAATAATGTCCATGCTCGAAATGAGCATTCTTCTACAGCAGTACCGCTTCAATCCGAGTGAATCTAGCACTTTTGCGGGATCCTCTCCATTTTTCACACGGTTTGCAAACTCGTTGTACTTGTCCGCAACCAAGTTGCCGCATGTAAAACATCGAACGGGCGTAATCATTTGTTATCTTCTACTACCTGTAGGATTTCTGCTTCCTTCGTCTGGCACCTGGACCACCGAATTTCTTGGACTCTGATTGTCTATTGTCTCCTGACAAAAGATGGACATCGTGCTCTACTATTCTCTTTCGTAGTTCTTGGCCCCTTGTCCAGTCAACTAACGCTTTTGAGATTGCCATCGCCGCCGCTTCTGCTTGTCCCATAAACCCGCCACCTTGAACCCTAACATCAATGTCGACTTTGTCTCGGAGTTCCCCTGCAAGAACAAGTGGAGTCATCACTCTCTGTCTTGATACGGATGGTGTCATTACCTCAACTGGTACGTTATTGACTTTAATTCGTCCAGTACCAGGCATAACAGCCGCAGTTGCCCTCGCTTGTTTGCGAGCTCCCGAGTACAATTTTGTTTTTCTTGTCGTTACCATAATTACTCAGCCTTCGCGCCTTTCCAGCCAATTCTTTCCGCAACCTCGCCTAGAGGAACATAGTAGGCAAGAGGTTTCGTTGCCTTTGCTTCTTCAAACTTGATAAAAGTTATCTTATCCATTCCACTTGGAACTTCGGTGTAAACGCGCAACCTTCTCAACGCTGCAACCCCACTGGGCTTGGTCCTTGGAATCATGCCTCTGATTGTTCTGGTAAGAATTCCAGCAGGGGTTCTCGCGTGGAACGGACCATGCTTCGGATGCACAACGCTTGCTATTTTCAATCTATGAAAGAAATCGCCCATTACACTGGACCGATGACCGGAGAATAGAGCTTTGTCGGCGTGAACCACAACAACACTGTCACCATTCAGCAACGCTTTTGCAATTCTAGAAGACATTCGACCGATGATCAATCCGCTTGCATCCACATAGTGCGTTTCCGGAGTCTTTCTCTCCGATTTCATTTCTTGCGAAGCGCTAGCCAAGCAAGACCACATCCTTCACGGTTGATGAAGATTTCATGAATTCAGAAATATCAAGACAAGTTCCACCAACTGCTCCGATCTTTTTCCTCGCGCCATTTGAAAACGAAAAAGCTCCAACGATCACTTTATGGTCGATCTCGCCCAATCCAAGGACCTTTCCTGGAATCAAGACGCGAGTACCTTCTTTCGAATTTCTGGAAATTTCCGAGATATTGACCTCAGGCCGATTCCTTCGACTGGCCAATATTTCATCTGAAGCCGATTTCCAGATTTTTTGCTTCGACTTTCTTGAGTATCTCTCAAGATCATAACCAAGCTTCAATCTTAGCTCATTTTCTTTCATTTCTTAGATCATCAACTTACTCCGCAGATACAACTTTGGACGAGAATTCATCCAAGGATTTCTGGAGTTTTTCAATTGAGCGGACGAATATTTCCGATGCGGGAATTGATCCGACTGACTCTATGTAAAGTTCGTATTCATCTGGCTTTCCAGTTTCTGTTAGTACTGAAGCGGCGGTGGGCTGCCATTTTGCGTGCTCGCTTCCCTTGCCCAACCGAGCGTACGCTTCAAGCTTTACCTTCTGACCCGGAGCCAATTTAACGATTGGAATCAGATCGCTGATTGGCTTCGTTTCGGGATCCTCGGAAACCAAATCGCCGGAATTGACGGCCCTCACTTTATCGGAAGCCTCTGCATCCAAGACGAGCAAAACTCTGCACTTCGGACAACCAAGCGCACTCTTGCAATCGCAATCTTCAGGAAGGTTGTATCGACTCAAATCTGTCCGCAATGGAATTAGTCCGAGCCTGTGAGCTACAAGCTCGTCAAACATAACTGAAGAATTCTCTAAAATAACTACGTCATCGATTGCCATCGTCGGAACCTGCGATATTGCAATCCGCCTGATAGCATTCGCATAAGCTCTCTCAACTCCTTTGAGGCGCAGGCGAACCCTCGAAGGTTGAGACTCTATAACATCTATTGAAACCATTGTGAAAATCTACCCGAAGAGAAAGTAAACAGAATAGGTGTGCCTAATCGTAACAGTAAGAGCTATCGAAGTGTCCTTAAAACCTTTTAGGTTCAGCATCGAATTTCCTAAGAAAAATCACTGTTCCAAGTTACTCCTCATTTTCTTCGCCCTGATTCAGCTGTCTTGTAATCACAGCGCTGAGATCCAACATCCCTTCGCGAGTGTTTGCAGATACCGGATACAATTCGTTGCCAAGGCCTGACCTCGATAATCCTCGCAAGAGTTGAGAATCTAGCTCGTAGCTGAATTTCGATTCCGCCCTGAGTGCTTCCTCCAGTTTGTAGACGTTAGATCCCCAGGAGAGTACTTTTTTCAGATTCGGTCCTAGCATATCGCTCCTTGAAAGGACAGAAATCTGTGGAACCCTGAGTCGAAGTCGTATAGAGGCTCCGAGAAGAGCTACGCTGATGAAATTGGTTGGAGTCGAAACTAGAGTCGAATCGTAAAGAAAAAGCATCGTTGTTCCTTCAGCAGAAATATTGTCCACGATGTACGGGCCGCTGCTACGATAGGCAAAGAGCTCGATCTGTCCTGGGGTGTCGAATATTGCGTAATCCGGGTTGATAGAGTCCAATGACTGTTGAATGTCGTTTACCCGCGTAGCCACGAGGTCCGCCGCCATTATCAAAGCTCCGTTAGGCCCGAGCTGATAATTCTGCATGACAGTGGAAATATCGATGAAATCGCGAATATCGACGTCTGGCGCATAAGGCATCTGCTGAACACCAGGATCCAAGTTCACGGTCGCAACCGTCGAGCCTTTGTCGGAGTACCACGGAGCAAGCACTGAGCATAAAGTTGACTTTCCCGAGCCGGCCGTGCCCGTAAGAAATATTGCGCGCAATAAAATTCAGATATGCACAGCGAGAAGATCAGAGATGAACGTTTCCTTTGAACAAAAAGAAACCACTTGACACTGAAATGCACGAACAGCCGACATCCGAAATGTTGGTGGTCGGAAATGAACTTCTCAATGGGACTACCCTCGATACAAATTCGCACTGGATGTCTCAAGAGCTTACGAAAATGGGTGTTAAAGTGAACAGAAAAACAACGATTAGGGACGAGCTCACGGTTATTTCAAAAACGTTCAATGAGTGTATTTCGCGTAAGCCCACGTGGCTTTTCTCGATAGGCGGACTCGGCCCAACGTATGACGACATGACCATAGAGGGCCTGGCGAATTCTGCGGGAAAAAGGCTCTACCTTGATCGAGCGGCAGTCCAAATGTTGAAAGAAAGTTATGAAAGACGCCGGAAAATGTTCAACAGACCGGTTCGCCGCATGCCGAAATCCAGCCTAAAGATGGCTACCATCCCTAAAGGTTCGACTCCTCTGCAAAACTCGGTGGGTAGCGCGGCGGGGGTTCTTCTAAAAGTAAAGGGAACAACCGTCGTTTGCTTCCCTGGAGTTCCCAGCGAAATGAAAGCCATCTTTACGGAACAGGTCGTCCCTTTGATAAAGGAGGAATCTACTCAATTTGTTCACGCAGAAGAGTGGCTGGAGCTACTCGGAACTTCAGAGTCTAGGCTCGCTCCGATCGTTGCTAGAATTTCGAAAAAATATTCAGGCCTGCTTTACATCAAGTCTCACCCAATGGGATTTGAAAAGGGCAAGTCCCTGATTCATGTTCAAATCATTCTTACGGTAAGAAAAGAGGACGAAGAAGAGTCTCTCCACTTTCTAGAGGAAGCGACCCAAATACTGGTTCGCGCCGCCAAGAAATTAGGCGCTGATGTCAAAAGAGCAAAATCAGTAAGATGATTCGGCGCTTGGACGGAGGAGGCGCATTCTCTTTTCCCGGTTACACTTTGCGCACCTGAAAGTTGCGTAGCCGCGGGGATTTCTAATATTCTCATAGTTTATGATGAAATTCTTCGTTCTCGTCATGCATCGATCACAAAAACGAAGCTCGTACGGCTCATCAGACATTATTTTCCTCTCAATTCCAGTACTTTTTGGTCTCGATAAATTTGAGCTTTGCCTCAAGTAGGTCGTCGTAGAACTCCTGGTCCGATTCGTGCATTCTGCTCAGAACCCTTGATGCGACCTGCGGACCAACACCATAAACGCTCTGGGCAATTATTGCCTTCTTTCCATAAGCCAAAACCAGGTCTGCGGATCGGCGGGTCTTTGAAAGAATATCGTGCTCGTCCTTAGTTAAAACCTGTTTCTTTGATTTCTTTTTCAGCAAAGCATTCGTTGCAAAACGAGCCCCGTACCACAAGACTGCAAGGAGTCGCGACCCGCATTTTTCGCACGAAGGCTCTTCAGTCAAATCTCCGATCCTTACAAATTCCTTCAGCGCGCCGCAATCAAAACAAAGTAAGCTCGCTACCTCCTTCTCGATATGTGATTTCATGGATTCGACAGAGTTCATATCAGGCTCTGCGTAATCCTCGTCCTCAGCATAGCGCGACAGGATATACATAGCGAGCGGGCTGGGTTTTTCAGAAACGAACGTAACCAGTTTTACTGCACCTTCTTCGCACTCCTTCAATATCTCAGCGCTTCTCGAGATGTCGACCTTGGTTTCAAACGCCTCCCTCATCGTCTCCTCATAAATGGGAGTGAACCTGAATTTCACGCCGAGCTCCTTCATCTCATCGCCCGACATCAGTCGGCCTCTCTTCAACGCGCCGAATCTTTCGGCGATGAACTTCATTTCATAGCCGAAGGGAAAATGCTTTCGCAATACCCCTTCAATGAATCCCGGCAGCGTTGGGTCATAATGGAACAGCTTCTCTGCCAGTTTATCAGTTTCATATTCGTCTGTTGTCAGTTCTATGAGGATTCTGTAACCGTCAGTCCACCAATGTCTTGCGAGCCCACCCATCCTCACTAAAATTTCCTCAAAGAGCTCCCCCAGAGTTGCATTTACTCGGTCTCCCGCTGAAGTATGTATAATGAGAAAATTCTTGAATCGCTCCACGACTATTCTCTTCTCGGTTGGAACTCTTGAAATCGAGTGCTGTGCTCTAATTTCCTCGACTATATCTTCCCGTGCGGACTTTTCGGCGTTCCAGTCTAAAAGGCGCGTAAGGTTCGAATCCTCGATCGGCTTTTCCACTAGGGACTCTATGCGGCGGCGTTCCGCCGCGACGCTCTTTGCAACGGTCTCTGGAATCGGAATCATTTCGCCGTCCCATCCGGGGATTGCCGCGCTTGGATCTACCGTCGGTGTCACGTAAACTAGGTCTTCCTGGATTGACTCAATCTGCCAGACTCGTCCTTTAATGATGAAGTGAATCCCAATCTTCGCATGAAGGATCATGAATTCCTCCCCCAGAATTCCGATCTTTTTCTGGGTCGTCATGTCCACCACCGAGTACCTCCTTTCGTCCCTTATCATTGATAGATTTTGTAGATAGTATTCGCGGCACTTTCGTCTTCGCGTCACAATTCCCCCGTCAAGGGTCAGAAAACCCATCTTCTCCATGAAGGTCACAACGGCGATCAAAGAATTTCTTGTTAGAGACTTGAACGAGAATGATCTGTGTGCGATTTCCAAAACATCGTCTACGGAAATCATTCCGTTCTCCATCAATAGTCCGGCGACCTGATGTGCAAGTACGTCCAGTGGTGCTTGATGGATTATCGTGGACTCTAGCTTCTTCCTTGCAGCGTCGTTTGAAATCGAGATTGACTCAAGACAGTCCTCCGGACTAACTGCAAGGATAATTCCCTCAGACTTCCTGAACAGACTGTGTCCTGATCTTCCAACTCTTTGAATCAGAGAGTTGACCTGCCTCGGAGACATGTACTGAATTACCAAGTCGACGGAACCAATGTCAATCCCTAGCTCCAGAGTCGCCGTGCAGACCATTGCCCTAATTATTCCATCCTTGAACTCCTGCTCGACTCTTTCTCTTTCTTCTCTGGGAAGAGAACCGTGATGGACTCCTACCTTAGTTCCGAGCATCATGAGCCGCGAGCCCAGCTCTTCGGCGACTCCTCGGCTGTTTACGAAAATCAGGGTTCGATCGTGTCCATCAATAAGATCCGTAATCCTCTGGATTCTAGCCACAGTTTGCGGTGAGACAAAGAGTTCTCTCGCCTGCAGTTCGTCCTCTTTCGTGTGGGAGGGCATCTCTATCGTGTACTCGACATCCTTTCGAATACCACTGGTGTCAACCAACCGGTGTTTCCTTTCGATCCCGCAGAGAAATCTTCCAATGTCCTCGGGATTCCCCACCGTAGCTGAAAGACCTATTCTCTGGAGGGGTGCTCCAACAAGGCGTTCCAGCCTTTCTAGACCGAATGAAAGCTGGGAACCCCTGCGGTCGTTCGCTAATTGATGAATTTCGTCCACGACGACATACTTGAGCGCCTTCAGGTTGGCGCGTAACCTGGAGCCAACCAGCAAGACTTGCAAGGTCTCGGGAGTGGTGATCAGAATATCAGGGGGGTTTAGCGCCTGCTTCCTTCGGTCGGACTGACTCGTATCACCGTGCCTTACTTCTACAGTAAGCTCAAGTTGCTTTGCCCATATCTGCAAACGTTTCAACATGTCGCGATTCAGAGCGCGCAGTGGCGTTATGTATAGGGCTTTCACCCCGAACGACTTTCGTTCCGCTTTGATCTTCTCAAATACCGGGAGCAGCGCAGCTTCTGTCTTCCCAGAGCCAGTCGGAGAAATGATTAGGACGTTCTCCCCACCGAGAATCGCCGGAATCGCCTCCGTCTGGACTGGCGTCTCCTTCTGAAATCCTAGATCCGAGAGAGTCTTCCTGATATCCTGATAAAGTATTTCGAAATAAGTTTTTTCCACGACATAAAACGACTCTATTTTTTCGAGAGACAGGCCCTCGGAGCAGCTTTGCTTATAAAAGCACTCTTGCCTGTCCCCAAGGAAAAAGTTAAGCTTAAGCCTGTGTTGGCCTGATATTTGCGCCATGGCAGAGTCAGCCACCTCGGCAAGGTCAGTTTCGGATGTCCTCAGAACGGTTCCAAGCGAAAATGCATTTTTCTTTTACCGCCGCGAAGGTTCCCCCTCAGGAATTAAGGCGAGCAGCCTGCAAGAGTTTTTGTCACGCATTGAATCTGCCGATCCACAGACTATTTTCTTTCACTCACAGCGACACGACTTTGAAAACTGGGTAAGGATGCTTGGAGATCCAACCCTTGCTAAGCAGATGCAAACCCTCGCTTCTCAAAACCTGACGCCAGACGAGTTAAAATCCCGACTAGTACGCATCACTCGAATGCGCGTTGGCAAATTGAAGAAACTTGCCCATGAATCTTGATCTCTAAATCGACCATCTCGGAAGAATTCTTGACGATATCCGGCGCAGGCCGAAGATAAATCCAATTATTGTGAATCTGGGCCAGTGAATATCGGCGAGAAGAATACCTAACTAGTTATATGCCGACCTTTTTCCTTCGTGGAAATTGGCTTGCCTGACTCCGTAATAAAACGAAATTCTGTCAGTTACTCTTGCAATCTCGATATCGCCGATGGACAAACGATGCTCGATTATGCAGTCCTGGCTCAGAAAGTGGGTTTTTCAGCGATCTGGGCCTCCGATCACTTTCATCCCTGGTTCCATACCGGAGCAAAGGAAACCCAGGCATGGATTTGGCTTGCGACGCTTCTTGAGCGGACCAAGGATATTCCTGTCGGAACTGGTGTTACGGCATCAATACTCCGTTATCATCCAGCTATAATCGCACAAGCCTTTGCAAGCATGGAAGCTCTTCATGGAAAGCGAGTATTTCTGACTCTTGGGGCCGGCGAAGCGCTTAACGAATTACCACTCGGATACGATTGGATTAGCTTGCGTGAAAGAAGAGAAAGAGTCGCGGAGTCCGCCCAAATTGTGCGGCGTTTGATTTCCGAAGATTTCATCAACTTTTCTGGAAAGCACTATACCCTGAGAGATGCAAATCTATACATGAAGGCCACCTTGCCTATCTACATCGGAGCATCAGGGCCTAAAATGGCCGAGGTCGTCGGAGAACTGGGCGACGGTTTTCTAACCATCAAGGGAGCAGACTACGCGAAAGCTGAGCTCTTTCCGGCGATCGAAAGAGGAGCGAGAAAAGTAGGCAAGACCCTGGATGATATAACAAAAGTCGTCGAGATAGATGTTTCCTATCACAAGGATTTCAAGACCGCACTGGCACCGCTTCGAACTCAGGCAGGTCCGCTAATTCCGGAAATGTTCACCGATCCAATTTACGATCCCAGGGTGATTGAGCGAATGGGATCTAAAGTTACGGACGAGGAAATCGCAAAATCGTTTGTCGTCGCGCAATCCCCCGAGGATATCATCAAGCCTGTCGAGGCGGCGTTCAATCTTGGCTTCGACCATGTGTACCTTGCCAGTCTCTCTCCAGACGAGGGGGAATTCATCAGACTTTGCGGCGATAAGGTACTACCTTACTTTAAGAGCCGCATGTAATTTGGGAACGAGCTTAACCTAATGTAGATAAGCTCCGTGCCTCTGAAAATGACGTGGAAATTGAGTCGCCGGTGGCCGATCATCTCTTTGAGACCAAAGTAGCAGAATTCAAGAAATCCCAGTTCGACAAGCCGGTTATTTTCGGGGGATTTGTCGGACCGGGGCTAGTGGGCCTTGTCACTACTGGCTACATGATCGAAAAGCTGAATCTTCATGAAATTGCGCATGTGGTGTCGCAGCACATTCCGCCTGTTGTGGTCTTCGTTGGAGCAAAACTCCGACATCCTTTCCGGATTTATTCTGACGATCAGGGAAAGATCCTCGCCATGATTTGTGAGCTTCCGATTGATATTGAAGGATTGTACGAAATTTCATCCGTGCTCCTTGACTGGACGGAGCAGGTTCAAGGAAACGAAATGGTGATCCTGGATGGAGTACCGGTGTCGGGTGTTCCGCAGGATCGTAAAGCTTTCGGAGTTGCCGACGAAACGAGAATCAAGGATCTTCAAAGCAAAGGAGTGGAGGCAATTCCCACGGCAATGATTACTGGAATTGGCGGTGCAATCCTAAATCAGTGTCTGACTCGCAGGATGAGTGGGGTGTCGCTTCTGACACCGGTCTCAGTTGACATTCCCGATCCGGGAGCATCGCTCGTCTTAATCAAGGCAATCAACCAGATTTACGGCCTGAATATTGGAACGAGCGAACTGGAGGAAAACGTTCAAAGATTGAACGCGCGGCTAAACGAGCTGGCCCAACAGTACAGCAAGCTGGGTGACCAGACTGCCGAAAAACAGTTTTACGGCTGACCCTTGGATAATCTGATTACCAGCCGGTTAGGAACTTAGTAACTAGATTCCTCTCTTTTGAGCTCCCGTTCTACTGTAATGGTAAAGAAAGGGATCGTTTCTTCGCCGCATGAACTGGCTTCCTTTTGGGGCGCCGAGTGCCTCCGAAATGGAGGAAATGTGATCGATGCGGCAATTACGATCAGCTCGGTTCTTTCAGTTGTCCAAAACAACATGTGTGGACTGGGGGGCGACATGTTTGCCCTGGTGCGACTAAACGACCGAGTTTTTGAGCTCAATTCCAGCGGCCGAGCAGCCGGCCGGGTCTCGATTGATTATTACAAGAATAGGGGATTCAGAAAAATCCCCTCAAGGGGTCCTTTGGCGGCGGTCACAGTTCCCGGATTAGTCAAGGGTTGGGGCGAGTTAGCGAAAAAGTTTGGGAGTAGAGATCTTTTTGGACTATTGAAACCAGCAATCGATTATTCGAGGGACGGATTTCCGATTACTGAGAAGTACCGAGACTCGATCAGAAATTCTCTTCCAATGCTTGGAGAATTCAAGAACTGGCGTGCAATCTTTCTTCCAGAGGGCGTTGTCCCGGCTCGGGGACATAATTTAAAACAGAAAGATCTTTCGACTTCGCTACTTTCCATAGCTCAATCTGGCGCTGACGACTTTTACAACGGCAGTCTTTCAGAAAAAATTTCCAAGGGCATCGAAGAGCAGGGGGGAGTAATAGGCTCAGATGATCTGCGAAAACACGAATCGACCTGGGTAGAAAATCCAATTTCCACAGATTATCGAGGAGTGAAGATCTACGAAACCTCCCCAAATAGTCAGGCCGCGACAGTTTTGCTCTGGCTAAACATGCTCGAGACTTTTGACCTTTCAAAAATGCGGGCCGATTCGAAGAAATTCCTTGGGGTAATGGTGGACACCTGTCTGAGGGCGTACAGAGAAAGAGCGAGATCAATTGGAGATCCGTCGGTCACGCCATTGCCTGCAAACTTTACTTCGAAAAGGTTTGCAGAAGAACTACTCGCTCAAGGTCAGTCGACCTTGACAAATTTCACTCAGACCCGTCCCAAGATCAATGGCGATACTACCTACTTTGCAGTCGCAGACTCGGAGGGAAACTGTGCATCTGTTATTCAGAGTAACTACATGGGGTTCGGCTCCGGACTAGTACCCTCCGGAACTGGAATCGTTCTCCACAACAGAGGATGCTACTTTTCACTGAACCCGAAACACCATAATTCTCTGTCACCTGGAAAAAGGACTTTTCACACTCTCTGCGCATCGCTAGGGGAGAAAAATGGTGAGCTTCTATTTGCAATCGGATCGATGGGAGGAGATGTTCAACCTCAGATACATGCGCAGATCATAACGCAGGTCCTTGATTTTGGTTCGGACTTGCAGAGAGCGATAGACAAGCCCCGGTGGATAATTCCAATGACGATCTATGAGCAGCCCTCGAGGATTTACACGGAATCAGATTTTTCCGAATTGGCATCAAAAAATCTCCGAGTCGAATCACTCGGTGGCCTTTCATCACAGTGCGGCCACGCCCAGGCGATTTACAAAACTCCCGACGGATTGTTTGGAGCCGCAGATCCTAGGGGAGACGGTGCGAGCGTCGGATTTTAGGGCATCAAAAAGGACTCTGCAGCCGGGCGATTTGCGAAGAGACACGATTGACGTAATCATCCAGCCGTTTCAAGATCGTCTTCGAAGTGATAACTCCCAGAATCTTGTCCCCGTCCATTACGACTACTCGTCTGATTCCTCTCTCCGCCATCATCTTCGAGAGGGAATCTATTCCTTCAGTTCCGGGAACCGTGTAGAGATTCTTCGCCATGATGTCGCGCAAAAGAACACTCGAAGGACTCTTTTCTTTCGCGATTACTTTCGATAGGTAGTCCCATTCTGTTACGATCCCCGAGACTCTGCCATCGGAGGAAACGAGGGCATACCCGTGCTTTTTTTCAGCCATTATCTTTGCTGCTTCGAGCGCTGACTTTTCTCCCGGGAGGATGATGAAGTCTGTCTCCGCGATATCTTTAGCATAAAGAACCAAGATCGATTATCCCGACAATTTTTGCAGTGGCAGAGACCAGCCGGATATAAAAAAGAATTCGCATCAAATCCTTGAGGAAAATACTCATCCGCATCTATCTTTTTATCCAAAGCCGGAGTCGATTGCCTTCACCATGAGCTCTAGTTCCAGGAAAAAATCGCGATCAAAAAGTGTTCCGCCGCTTCATTCTAAACTAGCAAACAAGATTGTTTCCGAGTCTCTGAACTTGAAACCGGGTGAGACGTTGACGATCGAGGCCTGGAATAACGGGCTCGATTTTGCAAAGGAAGTAGTCAAATCAGCGAAAAAAATCGGGGCCTTTCCTCTTCTGATATTCGAGGACGAAGACACTTACATTTGGGGGTTGAACAATACTCCGAAGGAAGCCCTAGGTAAGATGGGAAAACACGAGCTCGGACTGCTATCATCGACGGATGCTTATGTTTTCATTCCAGGCCCGTCTATTGGCACCTACACTCCTTCGATTCCGAAAGAGCAGGGTTCTGCCGGTACCGCTTACAACAGCTCTTGGTACGAAGCAGCCGAAAATGCCGGGGTAAGGGGAGTCAGACTCACCTTCGGTTACGTAGGCCCCGATCTTGCAAAGATTCTGGGAAAAAAGACGGAGGATATTGTCCTCCGTCAGATGAAGGCCGCTCTCGTCAGTTCCGACGAAATACTGAAGACCGGTACGCCGATCATGCAGCGCCTTTCAGACGGCACTAAAGCGAAACTGGAAACTGCGGCTGGAACCCTGGAATTCAGATTGAACGGCGATCTTGGAATCGAAGACGGAATCGCAAGTGAAGCAGACGTCGCGGCAAAAAACAACATTTCGTATGTCCTAGCAGGCATGATCTGGAAGGAAGTGGATGCCGAATCCGCAAACGGAAAGGTAACTATAACATCTTCAATAACTAGAGCAGGCTGGATCAACGGAGCAGTTTTAGAATTCCGAAACGGCAGACTAGTTTCTTGGAAAGGAAAAGATAAGCAAAATCAGCAAAAATTGGACAAGATTCTTTCAGACGTTCCTGAAGAAAAAAGAAAGTTGACTATGATTACCATCGGGTTGAATCCGGAAATTTCTTACGGGTTCGCGCAAGACCGATTCGTTTCAGGAGCGATATCACTTTCTGGCTTTGGACTCTCTGCAGTTGCAAGTAAGGGAACGCTCACCGTTGAATCTGACACACTGGTTCAAAAAGGGAAAGTTGCAACCCTGAGTGAAGTCGTGGCTCTGCCCTAAGTCAAGAAAAGAACATTTTCGGAAAGTAACAGCAAATGTCAGAGCTCGGCGAGGTCTTACCTACAGATTCAGTAGTCTATCCCAACGTGGAAAAACTTCACAAGATCCACGATGCGAGCATTGCCGACCCTGAAAAATATTGGAGGCAAATCTCTGAAGAGCTCTTCTGGATCGAGAAGAACGGCCCTATTTTCGAGAAAATAGAGTCTCCGCCATACGGCCGGTGGCTAAACGGATGGAAAACTAACATCTCATTCAATGCTCTCGATCGAAATGTTGCACCGAGGAAGAACAAGGTAGCGTACTACTGGGAGGGTGAAGATGGCTCAACACGTACGATTTCCTATTCGCAGCTCCTAATGGAAGTTTCAAAGCTGGCGGGGATTCTACAAGATTTTGGCGTCAAAAAAGGAGATCGAGTAACGATCTACCTCCCCATGATTCCCGAACTTCCTGTTGCGATGCTCGCGACCTTGCGCCTCGGCGCCATACACTCGGTAATCTTTGCAGGCTTTACAGCTCAAGCCGTTGCAGACAGAATTGAAGATTCCAAGAGTAAGATAGTGATTACTGCAGACGGTTCGTTCCGCCGGGGAAAAGTTATCCCTTTAAAACCGATCGTCGATGAAGCACTCTCAAAAACCAGTTCTGTCGAGAAAGTCATTGTTGTGAAGCGGACCGGATCTAATCCTCACATGATTGAGGACCGGGACTATTGGTACGATGAGCTAATGTCGCAGGTAAAGTCACCGAAACTTGTTCCGGCCGAGATGGTTGAAGGAACACATCCCAGCTACATACTTTACACCTCCGGCACAACTGGCAAACCAAAGGGAGCCACGCACAGCACTGCGGGCTACATGCTCTGGTGTTATTTTACTCAAAAAGTGGTATTTGATATCAAAGACGAGGACATTTACTGGTGCGCGGCTGACATCGGCTGGGTCACGGGTCATTCCTACATTGTCTATGGACCGCTCTTGACTGGGGCAACATCTATTCTGTACGAAGGGGCCCCCGATTATCCTTCCCCGGATAGGTGGTGGCAGATTGTGGAAAAGTACGGGGTCACAATCTTCTACACGTCCCCGACTGCGATTCGCTCCCATATGAAAGCGGGCGAGCAATGGGCGAAAAAACACGATCTTTCTACCTTGCGACTACTTGGTTCAGTTGGTGAGCCGATCAATCCCGAAGCCTGGAATTGGTACTATAGCAACATCGGGAGCAGCCGGACGCCGATTGTCGACACCTGGTGGCAGACTGAGACCGGCGGAATCATGATCAGTCCGCAACCGGGAATTGCACTAATTCCCCTGAAAAGAGGATCCGCGACCTTTCCTCTACCTGGAGTCGATATCGACGTTCTCAGCGAAGATGGCGAAAGAGCAAAGCCGATGGAAAAGGGCTATCTTGTAATAAAAAAGCCCTGGCCGGGGGAGTTCATGACACTCTGGAACGACCCTGAACGATTTTCGAGCGTCTACTTTTCCAAGTATCCTGGATATTACTATCCAGGTGATTATGCTGTCAAGGACCGTGACGGTTACTTCTGGCTTCTTGGAAGGGCTGATGAGGTTCTCAAAGTTGCGGGGCACCGAATCGGCACGATAGAACTCGAAGATGCCTTGATCTCACACCCGGCCGTTGCCGAATCCGCCGTGATCGGAAAGGCGGATCCGATAAAGATGCAGGTACCTGTGGCTTTTGTCGTCCTCCGACCCGGACGCGAGCCGTCGCACCGTCTTCGGACAGAGCTCATGAATCACATTCGCAAGACTATCGGCCCTATTGCCGTTCCTGAAGCGATTTACTTTGTCGAAAAGCTTCCAAAGACCCGAAGCGGGAAAATAATGCGCCGCGTCGTCGGAGCGGTCGCTCAGGAAAAGCCCATCGGCGACGTAACTACCCTGGAGGACGAGACCAGTGTCGAGGAAGCAAGAAAAGCGTATGACGACCTAAAGATGGAAATGAAATCGTCAGAAGAAAGTGCCTAATCTCTTAGGGCATTTCGGGCCGCCTCGTTCAACAATCTCGAAAACTCTCGGGGGACAATGTCAGATTCTTTCTCGATCTTGATATGCCTCATCCCCTTCCCTGAGCCCTCGAGTAGCTGCGATTCTAGCTTCGACCCCTGGAAGAAGTAGAGATTGAGATGCTTTGTGTAGTCCCCAATGCTTGCGAACATTTTGTTTTTCATCGTATAGCAGGGCATGCCCATTTTCATGGTCTCTTCCGCTTCTGGAACAGAATCCCTGACAATTAACCTGACTTTTCTTGCCAGCTTGCGAACATTGTGGTCCGGTATTTGATTGATGTAAGCGACAGCTGTCTTTGGCTTTTCTCCCTTCATTCTCGGTCCCACACTAGTACAAGCCGGAAATGTTTCCACCGTTGTCCAGCTCGATCTTTTCTGCTGCGGGTCTCTCCGGCAAGCCAGGCATCGAAACGATGTCGCCCAAGTGCGCAATCACGTATCCGGCTCCTGCAGCGACTTCGAGTTTTCGTACTTTACAAGAAAAATTTTTGGGCCTTCCGAGTTTTTTCGGATCGTCTGAAAGCGATAGCGGCGTCTTTGCCATGCAAATTGCAAGATTTGAAAATCCTAGCTTTTGGATTAAAGCCATAGATCGGACGGCTTCAGGTTCAAACTCCACAGAGTCTCCGCCATAGATTTTGGTAACGATTGTTCTTATCTTGGAGTCTACGCCCTCTTCCAATTTGTAAATGGGAGTGCTTCTGAATCCCTTCGCCGCAAGACCTATCACTTTGCTCGCAAGATCCGCACAGCCCTTCCCTCCTTCCACAAAAGTCGTAGAAATGGAACTCTCCACTCCCAGATTGCGGCAGTAATCTTGAATCATGCTTATCTCCGCATCTGAATCCGAAGGAAACCGGTTTATGCAGACTACTGGTTGAACGCCGAAGCCCTGGACGTTTTCTATATGCTTTCCAAGATTCTCAAGACCTCGCTGAAGGTAAGATAGTCGCAAATCAGATGTTACTCCCTTCAGTCCACCGTTGTACTCGAGCGCTTTAACGGAGGCGATGATTACCGCACAATCAACGTTGAATCCTCCAACCTGGGAAACAATATCGAAGAATTTCTCACCACCCATATCGCTTCCGAACCCAGCTTCGACTACGGTGAACTCGGCGTGTGACAGGCCGAAAATTATTGATGACAGACTACAAGTGCCCAGTGCAATGTTCCCGAAAGGACCTCCGTGAATCAGTGCAGGAGTTCCCTCCGCCGTTTGAACGAGGTTCGGTTTTAGGGCGTCTTTCAATATCGCGGCCATCGCACCTGTTGCCTTCAGGTCGTCTGCGGTAATCGGACGGGAATCTTTCGTGTAACCGGTGATGATTCGCCCGAGTCTTCTCTTGAGATCTTCGTAGCCGAGAGACATGCAGAGGACGGCCATGACTTCCGAAGCAGCCGTGATCACAAACCCAGCCTCTCGAGGGACACCATCTCCTTTTCCCCCCAGTCCGACCACAATGTTTCGCAGAGCACGGTCGTTCATGTCTATAACGCGTTTCAGGTTGACAGAGTGGATCTCGAAACCAAGCTCGTTGCCCTGAAAGATGTGGTTGTCCACCATTGCCGCAAGCAAGTTGTGAGCTGCTCCGACCGCATCAATGTCACCGGTAAAACGCAAATTGATCTCCTGCATGGGCTCGACCGTGGAGCGTCCTCCTCCGGCTGCACCTCCCTTTACTCCGAATACAGGCCCGAGTGATGGTTGCCTTACGCAGACAATTGCTGTCCTTCCGAGAAGATTCAACGCCATGGAAAGACCGATCGCAGTGACTGTTTTTCCCTCTCCCGAGGGAGTTGGGTTTATTGCAGTTACAAGAACCAGTTTACCTCTTGAATCTGAGCGAGTGAAAACAGAATCAAGATTGATCTTTGCCTTCCATTTACCGTAAGAATCGATTTGGTCAGGTTTCAGTCCGACGCGCTCCGCTATCTTTGCGATCTCGATCAAGGGCAAAACTTCTCGCTCGTTCTGGATTTCTTAATGTATTCGCTTTGTCTGGTTTACCCATTCTTTCTCACGAAGTTGGAATTTCATTACCTTACCTGTGGACGTCTTCGGAAGAGGGCCGAATTCAAAGTATTTAGGGCATTTGAAGTGAGCAAGATTGTTTCGACAAAACTCCACAAGATCGGCTTCAGTAGCCTTTGCCCCCTCTTTGATCGTAACGAAAGCTTTCGGGACTTCTCCCCAGACCTGATCCGGGATTGCTATGACAGCCACCTCCAAAACGGAAGGATACCGGTAAAGCACGGCCTCGACTTCGATGCTAGAGATTTTTTCTCCGCCGGAGATAATCAAATCCTTCTGTCTATCAACAATCTCGATGTAATCATCTTCGTGGACGACAGCCAAGTCTCCGCTGTGGAACATTCCCCCACGAAAGGCATCCTTCGTAGTTTTGGGATCCTTGTAGTAACCTATCATGACGGTGTTACCCCTCATCACGATCTCTCCAACTGTTTTGCCGTCGTGCGGTACCTCCTTCATCCGAGAATCCACAACCAGGGTCTGGCGTGCCGTCAGGTGGCGTACTCCCTGTCTCGCCTTGATAGAGCTCTTCTTTTCTAGAGACAGTCCGTTCCACTCCGATTTCCAAATGCATAGAGTGTTCGGACCGTAGGTTTCGGTTAGGCCGTAGAGGTGGACAACTTCGGCACCAAGATCTTCGATGTCTTCGATGACTTTTGGAGCGGGAGGAGCACCACCGGTAAGTATCACAAGTTTCTTTTTCAGTTGAATGGTCTTTCTAAAGGAGTTGGAAACCGAGGCGAGGTTTACGAGCACCGTGGGAGCAGCGCATAAATGAGTAATTTCTCTATCCTGTATGATTTTCCAGATCCTCTCTGGTTCGATCTTCGAGACTATCACGCTTTTTGCCCCTGCTCCAACGACGGCCCACGTGTAACACCATCCGTTGCAATGAAACATTGGCAGTGTCCAAAGATACGAAGAATCTGAGTTCAAACCGCTATGAATGATATTGGAAAGGGCGTTCAGATATGCCCCTCGATGCGAGTACATCACTCCCTTTGGGATCCCGGTGGTTCCCGAGGTGTAATCGATCGCGATCATCGATCTTTCGGATGTGGGTCTGAATTTCGAGATGTCCTCGGTGCTTGCGTTGTTTCGGATAAGGTCGTCGTAACTCTCATCTGAATCGGTCTTTTCGTCCGAAGCACTTGGAATGTTTACCAGTTTGAAGGAATTAATTTTCTTCAGACCATCGCGAATTTCTTCAACCTGCTTTGAAAGCCGCGAGTCGTAGAATAGGGACTTTGAACCAGAGTGCCTGACTATGTAAAAAATTTCTTTTGGAGTTAGGCGGTAGTTTATCGCTACGAGCACTTTTTTTGCTAGTGGAACTGCGAAATGCGCTTCCAAGAGAGCTGGTGAGTTCATCGAGAGAAATGCAACCCGTTCACGATTCCTGGGTCTACTCTGCAGTGATCTCGCAAGGGATCCGATTCTGCTAGCGAAACGGTTGAAATCATACGAAACTCCAGATTCAACATCCTCTATCGCTGTCCTCTCTGAGTAAATCCGTAAACTTCTATCCAAGAAACTGAGCGGAGAAAGTGGTTCCTCGCTGGGCCGTTCTTTTCCGCTCATCTTTCAGAGAAAGACTTTCGACCCTCTTTTTTAAGAAATTCAGCTCATTTCGCGAGCAAACTAACTTCTAAATAAGCTCAGTTTTCTGAGGAGAGATTAATGCGCTCAAAGCAACAATTTCTGGACTCACTAAACGATGGAAGGCAGGTCTACTACAGGGGAAAGAAGGTGGAAAATGTGGCAGTTCATCCGATTTTGAAAATTGCTTCGGAGCATGCATCGAAACTATTCGAATTCAAGGACAGATCAGTTCAAGATCCTAATCTGGGAGAAATCAGCCGATACTTCAAGGTTCCCACTTCTCCCGAAGACCTCGTTCTGCGGCACAGAATGATCTACGGAACGACGATGTTTTGTAACGGCGTGTTCAACATCTCGCAAGCCATAGGAAGTGATGCCCTTTTTGCTCTGCGCCTTGTTTCGGCGGAAAGCGATCGTAAGCATGGGACCGAATACGAAAGACGAATTAGAAATTATCACGAAAAAGTTTCCACTGAAGACTTGACCCTCGCTGTTGCTCAGACTGACGTCAAGGGGGATAGGAAAAAGCGGCCTCATGAACAGAAGGATCCAGACATGTACGTTCGCGTCTCCTCGATTGAAAAAGAGGGAATTGTGGTCCGTGGTGCCAAAGCGCATACAACCCAGTCCGCGGTATCAAACGAAATAATCGCAATCCCTACAAGAGCGATGGTGGAAAAGGACTCGGATTATGCTGTCGCCTTCGCTGTACCCGCTTCGGCCGAAGGTCTCAAAATGATCGTCCGGCCGATTGAAGAGCTGGAAGGAAACGATTCCGCCCTTCTAAGTAAGAGAGATTTCGAACTCGAAACAGTTACTATATTCGACAACGTGTTCGTTCCATGGGACAGTGTCTTCCAGTTGAAGGAGTACGAGTTGGCGGGCCTACTCGCCGTGACATTTGCAACCTACCACCGGTTCACGGCAGTTTCATACAGAGCTGCTACGTCCAATTTGTATTTGGGCAGCGCGCTTTCTATGGCAAGGGAAAATGGAATACTTGATTCCGCGCACGTCAAAGACCGTCTGGGAGAAATCGTCCTCTACAAGGAACTGATGCGAATGAGCGCAATCGCCGCAGCAAATTCACCCTTGATCAAGGATAGTCAGGCGATTCCGAACCCGGTCTATACGAATATTGGCAAACTATATTCGAACAAGAATTTCTCAACGGTACTCGATGCGGTTGTTGACATCGCAGGCGGCATCATCTCGACTCTGCCTTCTCTCGCAGACCAGGTAGAGCCGACCGAGGGTCAGGAACTGGAAAAATATCTTGTCGGTTCTACTACTGGAAAGGAGAGGATCAAATCTATCCGCTTAGCCAAAGAACTCGCCGCGAGCAGTCAGACCGGTTACATGCTGACTCTAATGTTGCATGCTGAGGGATCAATCGAAGCGAGCAAAATGGCACTGCTGAAGGACGCAGATCTGACAGAGTCGGAAAATCTCGTAAGAAAAATCTTGAAAGGCGAATGAAAAAGCTTCCACTCACGGATTCTGAAAATTCCGAAATCTTTGGGATCTCAATCTCGAAAGATAATTAATCTGAATCACCGAGACGACAACTGCGGTCGCATCAAGTATGCCAATCGCAATCCAAGTATGGGCGCTGTGAAAGTAAAATAACTTTTCTAGGATCAGTACGAAGACCAGAATAGATAGGCCAATTCGTATTATTCTAAGAGTAACAAGCGACTGTCGGGCGGAAAAGTTTCGCTGGCTTCTTCGCCCTCCCCCGGAAAAGCCCGATTGATTAAGCTGGACAAGTTTCGCTTCATCGAGGTAGTATTTTCCAATTATTTCGACGAAGATCCCGGTCTGCCCTAAAGGTCGGGTCATAGCCTGCTAAACTGCGCCGCCAAGCCGATTTCTTCAGGAGTCTTTGCGGTGGAGGAACTCGTAGCCCCTGGCTGCAGGAATTTCTGTGTGAGCTTGTTTGTCCGATTCCGAAAACCATTCCCCTGCTGGAACATAGTCGACTCGTTTTGTCATAATTTGATCAATACTAGCCAGACAAACAGGCGGAGGCGTTCGGGCACACTCGTTCGAAAACTCTGACAGTGAACGGTAGAATAACGCGGAATAGTTGATAAAACAAGTTCAACTCTCCTTACAACGATAATAATATCGTCAGTACGTTTATTAAGACTCCAGTAATGATGCTTGAGATATTAATTCAAGAGAGGAGTAGATGACGACAAAAATATGAATCGTAATGTGACAATCTCAGTAGTTGTAATCGTAATTGCAGTCCTAGCTATCGGAATCGCGGCAGGATTGTACGTTACCTCGAAGACGACCAGCACTTCGGGTAACACTTCAGCGACCACTTCAATCGCAGGTCCCAAGAATGGTCCGATCAAGATCGTCGCCGCCGAGAACTTTTGGGGGAGTCTGGTCGGCCAGCTAGGCGGGAACCGGGTGTCGGTAATCAGCGTTGTTTCAGACCCTAATGCCGATCCGCATGAATATGAAAGTAACCCGGCAAATGCGGAAGCGATCGCAAACGCTAGCTTCGTGATTGTCAACGGTGATGGCTACGACGACTGGGCCCTGTCACTTATCTCTGCAAGCAATACGCCCGGTCAAAAAGTTCTGAATGTTCAGGACTATCTCAATTCGACTGCAAATCCGGGGTGCGCTCTGAAAGACTATTGGGATTATGCAAACGGATGTTCTAACGAACACTTCTGGTACAGTCCGTTTTATGTAAATGACACAGTTCACGCGATGTATAATGAGCTTGTCTCAATAGATCCGGCTGGACAATCGTATTACAAGACGCAGTACGTTGCTCTGAACACTTCGCTTTACAGTTCCTATATGCAAAGGGAGGAAACGATTAAAGCGAATTATACGAACGCTCCAGTTGCTTCGACTGAAAGCATCTTTGCCTACATGGCAAACGCCACAGGCCTGAACCTCGTATCTCCTCATGGCTTCATGCAAGCGGTTGCGGAGGGAAATGACCCGGCGGCCCAGGATGTGGCCACTTTTCAGACTCTGTTGCAGGGAGGCAATAGTTCTGTAAGGGTTCTTGCTTACAACGAACAAACGGTGACTCCGCTAACTCAATCGATAAAAGGAGAGGCAGCTCAAAATCAGATTCCGATAATTGGGGTAACAGAGACAATCCAGCCACCGGATGCAACATTCCAGCAGTGGATGGGCTCCGAGATCATCACCCTACAAAATGCCCTTAACGCTCAGGCGCTGGGCCAATGAGCAGGGCATGAGTAAAATAGGCTCCGTTACGGCCTCTATCTCATTGACCTCGGAGGATCTGATCATCGCAGAGGATCTCGCCGCCGGATACAAAGACAAGCTGGTGTGGAAAAACGCCAACTTTGCCTTCGGTCACGGTGAATTCATTGCGATTATCGGTCCTAACGGCGCAGGCAAAACTACGATGTTCAGGATGATATTGGGGTTGCAGCCTCCGATCAATGGTTCTCTTAGGATTTTTGGAAAACCTCCGTCCAGGGGCAACCCCAAGATCGGCTATGTCCCGCAACGTCATCTCATTGACAGCGAAACGAACATCGAGGCCGTCGAGATCGTTCGTCTCGGTTTGTCCGGGAAAAAGTGGGGATTCAATCCATTTTCGCGAGAAGATCGTGAAGCGGCATATAAGGCCCTGGAATCGGTCAGCGGAATTGACCTCGCGCATCGACCGCTGGGTGTTTTATCTGGGGGAGAGCTTCAAAGGATTTTCCTTGCCGAAGCCATGGTGAGCAAGCCCGAAGTTCTTTTGCTCGACGAGCCATTGTCAAATCTGGATATCCGGCGCGAAACAGAGCTTCTACATCTGATTAATGACGCAGTCGCGAAACAGAACGTAACCGCGCTCTTGATCGCCCACAATATTAACCCGCTTTTACCTCACCTGAACAAAGTAATGTACGTCGCAAACGGCAAAGTGGCAACCGGCAAACCGTCTGAGGTTCTCACATCGGAAAGTTTGACCTCGCTTTATGGAGTTCAGATAGAAGTTCTTCGTGACCCACACGGGAATGTTGCCATCATCGGCGTCGAAGAGCATCACGGGGATGTTCCCCTATGAGTGGCGGCTTGATCGAAACTCTTCAACAGATGTTTAGTTATCAGTTTATGCAGCACGCGTTTGAAGCTGGTACCCTTATCGCACTTGTGGCCGGAGTCACCGGCTACTTTGTAGTCCTCAGGAGATCCGCATTCACCGCGCATGCTTTCTCGGAGATAGGATTTGCCGGTGCATCCGGTGCCGTCTTGGTCGGAATACCTCCAATCGGCGGACTGGTCTTGGGTTCAGTTCTTGGAGGCCTCGCTATTGCTGCTTTGGGACGCCGTGCCGCCAACCGCGACACACAGATCGGTATAGTACTTGCCTTTGCTCTGGGATTGGGATTGCTATTCATCAGTAACTACAAGGCGTATGCAACAACGGCGTATTCGATTCTCTTCGGCGAGATTTTAGGCGTCAGCGTTCAAGATGTACTTCTAACTTTGGCAGCCTCGATCTTCATTCTTGGTGCAATGGGGTTCATGTATCGGCCACTTCTGTTTGCGTCATTGGATGAGGACGTCGCCGAGGCAAAGGGCATGCCGATGCTCTTTCTAGGAACAGCATTCATGTTGGTAGTGGCTGTCTCAGTCTCGTTTGCTGTGCAGGTTACGGGCGTCCTTTTGATCTTCTCGCTAATGGTCACGCCTGCCGCGACGTCGCAGTATCTTTCAAGACGCCCCCAAGTAGCCATTATCATTTCCACTGCCATCGCTTTGTCAGCAGTATGGGTCGGGCTGACCATTGCATTTGTTACGCCATATCCGGTTAGTTTCTTCATAACCGCATTCGTTTTCGGTCTTTATCTCATAGTGCGTATTTCGAGATCGCTCATAAAGCCGAGAAAGCTTAAAGCTTCCGAAGAACAGCCGATTTTGGTTTCCCAATCGCAAGTGGGGTAACCTCTCGGTCTCTTCGTCTCATAGCAGAGACCATTCTGTCAAGTATTTTTTGTCAGCCGTCATATTGCTCTTCGTACGTTTTTTCTGCTCTAGGCCGTTGGAGCATTGGAAAAAGTACAAAAAGTGCTCAAGTAATGCGCTCGGCCTAACAATAACAAAGAATGCGTGGTCTGTTTTGGTAATTGCTGGAAAACTCCGGGGCTGCTTTGCATGATCAAAAGCAGGGCGCAGGCCTCTGTCCTGACGGTTGTAATCATGATAGTGATGGTCGTATTCAGCATCTATGCAATGACAGAGTATTCGATCGTAGTGCAGACCCCGCACACGGTGGCATCTACTCTGACCGGAAATTCTAGCTCGTCTGTCGAGATCTTGTCAGCCCCGTCTTCGATCTCTAGCTTTTACACAACTGGGTGCGCTCAAAGCAGTTTTTGTGGAAGCACATCTAGCGTTCAAGGTCTTTCCAGCAGCCAGTCTGCCGCAAAAGTCGCCGGAGTGGTGAGTGGAGGGGCAACTTCCGGAAACGCTGTGGTCGCGTGTCCAATTTTAGGAGAGGGACGCCTGATACTCACAGCACTAGCCGATTCAACCCACGAACCCCTAAAGGGCGTGGTAGTTCAAGCATCAGATACAGTTGCATCTTGTTCAAATCAGAAATCTACCCTTGATCTCGGAAAGGAAACAACTAATTCTAGTGGAATGGTGTCACTCTGCTGCAATGTCGGCAGCTACGCTATGGATTTGAACTATGAGACTTCTGTGTATACTGCCAGCGCAAGTGTTAGCTCAGGCGGACTGACCTGTGTATCCCTTTTCATTCCGTCCGGAAAGATCACGATCACCTATTCTGCAATCGTCCAGGACCTTTGTAATCGAAATTCTTCATAGATGATTTTCTGACGCGAAAAATCGCTTTGTTTATGGTAGACGTACGTCTTTTCTGTGATCCTCAGCGTTATCCGTGGGTTCGTAGCCTATCAGTTTTCGAGCATGGGAAATATCCCAAAATCTCCAAGTGTTATCTGAAACCCCGTAAAAGACATCAAACACAACCCCTGTTTTCTCTAGACACTTCTCCACCAATTGGACAAAATCGCGGTGCGACATCCAGGTTGAAAAGAAACGTATTTCGTCGGGCTTGGGCCACTCGTACGCCTTTACAGTACCGATTCGCAAGCAAATGACCGACATTCCGAAATTCGCGGAATAGTACTGCCCTAAACCCTCACCAAAAAGTTTGCTCGCCCCGTAGAAGCTGTCGGCTCTTGGTGGCGACAGATGCGAGATCTTGGGCACCTCGTCCCGTTTCAAACCGTCATACTCGCCTTTAACTATTGCCGAGATCGGCCAGTCATTTTCATAAAGACCAGTGACATGGTTTGAGCTAGCAAAAATGATTTTCTGAATTCTTGCCATTCGGGCTGCTTCAAAGACATTGAATGTTCCTAAAATGTTGTTTCGGTATACTGAATTCCAGTCAGCCTCGACTCGAGAATCTCCTGCCAGATGGATCACCAAATCCATTCCTGCAAAGTGGGGAGATATTTCATCTAACTTTGCAACATCACCAACAACACATCGATCGTCCTTTTTTCGAATATCCAGGCAAGTAATCTCGTACTGGTCATTGATTGATTGTTTCAATATGGTGCCGATAACCCCGCATCCCCCGGTTATCAGCAATTTTTTCGTCATGTAGTTTCCCTGCGAGCTCTATCCAACACTTTGACATCAATAGGCTTCCCGGAAAGCTCAAAATGTCTCCGGGGGAAGGCCTGATTACAAGAATTCACCTAGCACAGGAAAATCATTTGGTGGTTTTGGGTCTGTGAACGAAAGGATCGAGTATCAGTCTGAGATCCTTGTTTTCTTTTCTTGACTGCTTGGAAAGCTCTGTTCTCTTAGCGGGCGCGAGCTTATTCCAGTAACGCGCAATGTCGTCCCCGACTTCAAAAACGTAGAACTGTCCTTGCTTGAAGGGAGTCTCTTTTCCTTTTTCAACTATCGGAGGAGCACCGTCATCAACTACACGGATTGAAGCCATTTTCTACATGAAACAAATTAACTCGATTTTTTAAAATATCCTCGCCGATTCCCACATACTTTTCGGAGGAACTTTACCAATAGCTCCCAACGAGGAGAGGAGCTCCAAAACAGACTGATCCAATCATCAGACGCTTGTCAGCCAACAAGACATAATGGAAATTTCCACTACTGGCCTTTTTGCATCGCTTCTTTCAGCAGATATTTCTTGTGCTGAAAAAGAAGAATCTCTAAATAATCCGCGAATCACGTCAGCATTCGAAATGAAAGCGTGGAAAGTTGTGGTTGATTCGCTTCTGAAGGAGAAGACAAAGTTTGTCTTTGGACTCGTGGCAGGACCCTGGGATTTTTGGGACTATCTCTCTGAGACCGATATCAAACCGATTCTCGTTCGTCATGAACTTTCAAGCGTTCAGATGGCTATGGCCAACGCAAGGTTAACAGGACGACCTGGAATCATCATGGACAGCCCGGGACCCGGCGTTGCCAACATGTTCGCCGGGTTCCTTGAAGCTTATACCGGTTGCATTCCGATTATCGCCCCAGTACCATCTTCGGAGATGGGTACGGAAGGAATGGCTCAGATGCAGGAGACGGATATGGTTACCAGTTTTCGTCCAGTTTCAAAATGGGCATACCGGATAACCAAGACTGATAAAATCGGTTGGGGGTTGCGAAGGGCTTTTTCCCTCGCGACCGGCGGAAAGCCCGGACCGATATTCCTTGAAATTCCAATGGACGTAGGCAATGCCGATTACAACGGACCGCCCTATCACTCTGTATCCGTTCCTCGTTCCCGCGCATCAGAAAGCTCAATCCTTGAAGCCGCCAAGCTCATCGCCAGTGCAGAAAGACCAGTCATAGTCGCCGGTGGAGGCGCGGTACTTTCGCAGTCATCCGCGGAGCTGATTGATCTCGCTGAGTCGTTCTTGATTCCCGTGCTCACTACTGCCTCTGGACGAGGGTCAATTCCCGAAGATCATCCCCTTGCCTTCGGGCTGGTCGGAATCTACAGGACAAAAATTTCGAAGAAAGTGTACGAGGAAGCAGATCTGATTATTACTGTCGGATCGAAAAATGAAGAGTTTGAAACCGGTGCATGGAGTTACTTCCCCGACAAAGGGAAATTCATTCAGATAGATGTCGATCCATTTGAGATAGGGCGAAATTTGATTCCGGATGTTGCGCTTGTAGGGGACGCCAAACTAGTTCTCGGTGATTTGAACTCATCTCTCGCTTCAATCATAAAGTCACAGGTAATTCGTACACAGAGGATTGCTGATCTTCAGCAAGCAAGGAAAGAGTACGAGGCAATGATCGAAAAAGAGTGTGAGAATGCAAACGACGTTCCAATAATGTCAAAGCGCGTAGTCCGGGAGTTAAACGAGGTGTTCGGGAGGGACACGATCTTGGCAAACGAAAACGGTTCGCAAGATCTTTGGTCCTACTACTTTCCGTATTACAAGGTTCTAAATGCCGGTTGCTGTCTTGGAATGCCTGAGCAGACCTGCTTCGGGATGGGCGTTGTAGGAGCAATTGCGGCAAAGTTGACCCGGCCCGACCTCAAGGTCGTTTGCACGACGGGAGACGCTGCATTCCAGTTTTCGATGAAGGAAGTTCCCACGGCTGTCCAGTATGGCGCCGCAGTTACTTGGGTCGTGTTGAACAACTATGGCTTGGGTTGGGAGAAGTATTATCAGAAGTACTGGAGCGAGAGTGGAAGGATTTACGGGACAAAGTTTGAAGCGCAGCCGGATTTCGTGAAATTTGCGGAAGCAAACAAGTGCTATGGGGAAAGAGTGGAGAAACCCGAGGGCATACGGGGAGCACTCCAAAATGCTCTAAATGCAAACAAGGAAGGAAGGCCGGCTATAGTGGAATTTGTGGTGGGTACGTATGAATTTCCCGAAGGATTCCATGAATTTCATAAACTCGCCTGGGGCAAGCCGATAAGGCCTCTTCCCACGTTTTCGTAAAAGCAGCTCGTTGCGGCCGTTTTAGGGGAATCAACCAGTTTGTGATTCATAGTCGAACGGCATTTGAAAGAGGTGTCTTGAATTTTGGACTTTCAGGACTTTTTTTGACGCTACTTCAAATTCTCTTTTCAAACCAGAAATCTGCATATAATTCATCGTTGAATGGCGCAACTTCCCTATACCCGGACTTTCGGTAAAGGTCAATTGCCTCCTTGAGTGTTTGATTTGTTTCCAAGCGAAGAATTGAGATTCCAGCCGCTTTCGCGCGCAACTCCAACTCATTCAACATTCTCCGCCCGAATCCTTGACCCCGAGCTTCGGGAGCAACCCACATCCTCTTTATCATTCCTATTTTGCTCTCTATGTAAAATTTCAAACCGGCACAACCTACGGGTTTTTCTCGCAGGTACGCGACCAGAAATAGTCCGCATGGAGGAGTCATGTCCGCAGCGCTCGCGGGAAGAGTCAGGCTTGGATTGAAGCCTGAATCAAAACGTCTTCCAAGCTCTAAGAAATATTGCTCCAAACACCAAGCTGCGTCGGGGCTCGAAGGACTCATCACTCTAATTTGAATCATTTCGAGATCACATTTGAGAAGCTCGAAGAAGTCATCCACTTGTTTCTGAATCTATGCAAAATACAGAATAACATCCTCTGAGGCCAGAAAAGTTGTAAACAGTTCTATATCTCATCTATTGGGGGTTGGAGGAAACATGAAAGCAGAATCTTATACATTGAAAATTGGGCCGCCCGCTTTAAGAGTAACAGACCTGAAAAACTCGCTCAGATTTTATCAAGGAAATCTTGGACTTCAAGTCAACAGAAGTTTTGAGGATCCCGATGACGGCCTTGAAATCTTCGAACTAGGATTTGCCGGGACAATTGTAGGCGCCCTAGATCCTTTACTGATTCTGAAACACGATCCCAAAGCCCATGACCTTCAGCATAATTTCGCGGGCCTTTATCATTTTGCAATATTGGTTCCGAACAGAAAGAGTCTCGCGCACGCGTATTCCGCACTTGAAAAAAGCGGAGTTCGATTTGACGGTTTTGCCCTTCATCTTGTCAGTGAATCACTCTACCTGCATGATCCCGAGAGCAATGGGATCGAGATTTACAGAGACCGCCCTTTCGGCGAGTGGAATCATGATAGCGAGGGTCATGTTCTAATGGACAGCTTGTCGCTTGATCTCGGAGGGGTCTTGAGCGAACTAACAGATCGAGACATAAAATTATCGACTACTTTCCCAAACGGTGCGAAAATAGGACACATGCACCTGCGAGTCACAAATCTTCAGAAATCAGTGAATTTCTACCAGGAAAAACTGGGGCTGCACATTTCGGCTGATTGGTCAAACATGGGAGCAGTGTTCCTCGCCGCGGGTTCTTACCATCATCACATCGGATTGAATGTCTGGCAGAGCCTTAATGGGAGGAGGCATGAACCTGGAGAAAAAGGGCTCGAAGAGTTCCCGATCTCAATCCCGGATTTCATTCCACCGGCTATGCAATCTGGTCCTGTTGAAACCGGAAGTGAATCTGAAATCTATGATCCAGACGGAATTCGGATACGAATAACCTCGGATTCCAAGGATTTACCCTCGAACCATGAAGTGGAAGGAAGAAAATGACATCTTTCGGTTTCGCCCTAACCAACTTCTTCGTTTGCATCGTCTTTCTTTGCTTTTCCTAATTTTTTCGACAATTCGGCCTTGTCGCGAATCTTTTCCTCGAATTCGTCTTCTGCTTTTTCCTCGTCGCTCTCGCCGCTCAAAAGATATTCTCTGGTGTGAGTGAGTTCTTTGTATATATTAGGGTAAAGTTCAAAAAAACCCCAATTGACTCTGGTCTTTCCCAGATGGGATATCCGTGGAGTAGGAAGACGGCGAATATTCGTAGCGGGAGCCTAAAGTTAGTTCAACAAAATCATCTGTGACACGAGCAGGAACACTTTCCCTGATCGTTTCTGCACTCGCTATGCTTCCCCCATTTACAATCCAGAGTCATGTAGTGCTCTAACTGTACTTTCTGTCTTTCCATGTCATGACAGTAACAACGGCAGTTGGTCGAAAAGGTGCAGCTCGTATGATCACCGGTAACGCAACTTGTCGACTTGTATCCAGGTATTTCTGTTGTCACTCTCGTTTCGATTTGTGAACCCGACTCAAGGATAGGAGTTTGAGGTGCATCGTAACGGAAATGTTCAATATTCGAACTTAATAGCTTAATCCGCGTTTTTGAACCAACTTTGTAAAGGTGTTTAATTTTTCGACTTGGCTAACCAGAGTATGAAGCTAGCTAAGGAATTCCCCTGAATTCACGACAGGATCAACCAGAATTATCCAGGCTGATTTTGGATCCTTTCTCTCGCTGACGAAAATGTTTGACAGATTGTTTTTCATGCCGGGGCCTTCAAATCGTGTTCCTGAGTGGCCATCGCACTTTTTGAGCATTCTGCCAATGTCATGGTTGGCGTTTCGTTTCCTATCAGCAAGCGCGAGATCCTGTTATCTCTCGATTTAACTAACACCGATATTATAGGGCCTCTTCGGTACTAACCCGCTTTGTAGTTTACATGGTAACAGATATGCAGACTCAACGGCCGTTTCTAGTTTCAGTTATCGGCTATTTGGAATTATTCTTGGGCTTGGTTGGCTTATTGTGGGCTGGCGTCAGCTTCTTCGGCGTGTGGTTTGCCGGTGCCGGCGCGGGAGGTTTCTTTGCCGCATTGGTTGTGGGAGGGTTTCTTCTCTTTATCGCTTTGATCACGATGGCGGTTGGGTATGGGCTACTAACGGGTCAGGGTTGGGCTTGGACCGTGGCTGTTGCGATAAGCGTGATCAATTTAATCGTCGGAATCATTCAGATCTTCGGAGTGAACGTGTCAACGCTGCAGCTGGGTGTAATTGGCATAGGCGGATTTACCGGCGTGGGTACTTTTATCCTGAGTGCATTGGTCCTATACTACCTCTACCGTCCAAATGTCAGAGCCTTCTTTAACAAATAGGCTTTCGACGCCAACATTCCCGGAAACTTTTTGAAAAAAGAACATCCAAGGAGCTACTCTGAAGTCACCTTACCCTTAGCTCTCTGACTCCGGGATCAAGTTCCTCCATAGACCTTCGAAGATTGAAATTTGTTGTTTTACGAAAAGGTGAAAGTTGCTTTACATCACTAGTAGATCTGCCCTGCTTTCAACATTGGAAAAAACAAATCGCATGTACTTAGGAATCTGAAATAAGATACATCGTTCTTCACAGGAGCTGATTTCTCAACACAATACTGTATTCTAGAAACAGTAACAGACTATTCATCCATTATTTCACCGCCTAGTTAAGGACAGAAAAATTTTCCCGGCAGTATTGAGAGTCGAGTTCATATATCATCACAACGTTAGAAGAATTCCCGGTTTAACTTCAAGGCGAGGACCGCCATAACAATCTTCAATACGTTATGACGGCAGTTGTAATGCAGCTGAGAACTCACGTGGAAAGCGAAATTCGATATTGCGCGCTGAAGAAGCACTCAAGAAGCTATCGCGAAAACACGCTTGGCTTTTAGATTGCGTTTTCCTCGGAGCTATTGGTTTCTTCGGAATCTATCTAATTCGTGGCATATTCGAGCCTGGCCTTTTCTATAATTACGACCTTAGTCAGCACTTTACTGAATCTGTTTATGTGGCAACAGTTTTGTTGCCAAAGTATCATCAACTAATTGGATGGAATCCCTACTTCTACCTCGGGTGGCCTCAAGGACAATTTAATCCTCCCGCCTCATATCTTGTGTATTCCATTCTTTACTTTCCCCTCTCCTGGGTTCTATCCTCTCTCACGATTTACAAAATAATGCTGACAGGATTTTTTGTCCTTCCAGGCTTTGCAGTGTACTTCGCTGCGAAGTGGTTTGGCCTGAACAGGATTTCGGCTTTCTTTGCAGGATTCATCGCTCTGGGAACCGCGGGCGGGTTTGAACTGGGCGGCCCTCTGGACATAATGTATTACGGATTGTACGAATTCGCGGTGGCGATCGCCCTTATTCCGCTGATATTATCGATCTATCATCAATCCTTTCTTAGAAGATCGTGGACCCTTTTGCTCGTCACTGCAGCTCTTTTAGCGTTTGAATTTATGCTCCATACGCTGGCTGGAGGGTTTGCCATTGCCGTCCTAATAGTCTATACATTGGCTGAGCTTTTGAGGCTTAGCATCTTGAGAACCAGAACTAGAAGAATAGTCCCCATTTCCAAAACCATCTTCAAATTTGTCGTGATTGCTCTAATTGTTTTAGGGATTTGCTCATTCTGGATAATTCCCGCATTTACGAACCGGAGTTTCTATGACTCTCAGCGATATCTAGTCGGGGAATTGGGAAATTATGCGACGACATACAATGATCTTCACTTGGGTTACATTTTTGGAGAGGAGTCGACTCCTCTGATCATAAACGTGTTCCAGCACGCTCAGAACAATGTTATTTCAATGAAGTACTCTACATCCCAACTCATTCTGACCAGTAATACTCCGATGTTCTACGAGTTCCTGCTGGCACTTGCGGCCCTCGGGAGTATGTTTGCACTAGTTCAAAAGAAATCTCGATTTCCCGTGATGGTTATCCTTTTACTCACTGGGCTGTTTCTCTTCATTTCTCTCGGTCCAAAGTATTACGAATCTCTCTGGCAAGACCGGACGTTTCAAATGTTTGTCTTGAGGCCAGCCAGGGCGGCGTCGGTCGCTCGTATTTTCTTAGCCATCCTTGCGGGCGCCGGAATAGGGGAGATTTACTCCATCCTAGGGAAATTCTCTAACAAGATTCGGCTAAAACGAATTCCTAGAATTGTAATCAAGGTTGTCTCCATTGCCGTTGTCATCTTTCTTGGAATTACTCTGGTCGTAAACTCGTACACGCTCATGAATCAACTTCCAATAGCTTCGACAACGAGCAACTTGTCTTCCGGAAATGATGTTACCAAGCTGTTCTCCTGGATAGGCCAAAACGTTCCTAATAGCTCACGCGTAGCCTACGAAGAGTACACCACTGATGATCAACATCTCTTTGCGGCTTCGCCGGTTGAGACGGGACTTCAGGAAATTGGCAGTGGTTATGAATTCTGGTGGCAGGGGGCGGACACATCTTCAACTTTGGAAAGCGTTCTCTCGAATGACTTTATGTTCTATTATTCGGGACAAGATCTTTACAATACTCTTGCGGGTTTGAACGCAGAGTACGTAGTGACCTGGGGGTCAACGTCTCTATCCTCTCTGTCACCTCCCAGTCAAAATATTACTCAACACAACAATTTCCAATATGGACATCCCTTCGTTTCATTACAATCTCCGACGATGAGTTCAGAAACCCCCGTGGCTTTGTCTCAAGATACCAGTAATTTCCATCTTGCGTATCAAGTAGGGCCGTTCTACGTCTATCAACTAAACAATTTCACAGCAAGTTATGTATCGATACTTGGTGGAAGGGGCATTGCAAACGTAACCAGTTTTGAACCTGAAAAAATCGTCATCCATCTCTCTAATGTATCCACCGGTAGCCGTCTTTTGGTTCGAATTTCCTATTTTACTAACTGGGTCGCATATTCAAGCTTCGGGGCGCAACTGCCCGTCTCTCCGATTAACATTTCACTTCCACTTGACTCTGCTAACTACATGTCGATTCCCCTTCTAACGAATGGAACTTACAACATTACGCTCATCTACGGTCAAACGAGCTACGATACGATGGGAAATGCGATTTCCCTGTTCACACTGATAGTATTGTCTGTTGGATTTATCTTCGTTGAAACGACATATGATATCCGTACATTCCCCGTTGCGAAAAGCATGATACCCTACTTCAAAAGGGCAAGTAGAGCTTTCAAGTCAAGCAAGAAAATTTAGTATCAGAGAATCTCGGAAAACTGTCAAACGTCAGGATTGCCCGGATTTGTTCATTCCATCCACCCGTTTCTAGTGTATATCAAAAAGAAATCAAGTTACAATTGACATTCAAGGCAACGCTTTCAAAGTAAACGAAGCGAGACGCGGCGTAAGAGTATTCGGGTCCGATCTGAGTGCCTGATAAAGTTAGGGCGTCATAAAATCCCCCGTCGGTCGATGTAAGTTTGGAAGCGATAATGTGTAAATACTTTGATGCTTCGGAGTAATTCCCGATGCGTACGAGCGCAGTCATATAGTCGATAGTGTCTGCCGAACCCACTGAACTACCCCAGGGCAGATCCTTAATCCCATACTGGGTGAACAGATCTCGCGGCATTCTAGAGAGCAATCCGTTAGCTTCCGTCAAGTTTGATTGCAATCCCCATAGTACTGATCCGAAGTAATCGAAAGTCTCGTATTTGTTGTAAACCGTCTCATTGTGTAGGCCCTTGAGGGCGATTTTGATGGAGTTGTTCCATGAAATCGCATCGCTCTTGTATCCGAGAGTCGTCGCGAGTAACACCGCTCCCTTGAGGCCCATGATCATTCTCATGTTTTCCTCCTCCCACTGGTAAAATTCTGGCCAATATGGCCAGTAGATCGACGTGCCAGTTGTCGAGTTGGTGTTCTCTCGCCTCGTGTCCTGCCAGTTGTCACCGTGTCGATAAAGTCCGTCACTCGACCTCCCAACGCCGGGTGTGTTCTGGAGGTAGAGGATGAAATTTGCGGAACTTTGGATCTCAGCCCAATTGGCTGATATCATGGTGATGTTTCCGGTAGCCTTAAAGTAAGAAGCCAAGGCGAAAAGTGCCATTCCCTGATCCTCGCCACGAAGGCTCTTTTCAAGGACGGAACCGTTTGTAGAATATTCCTGAAACCAGGCATCTGGTGAAGGCGATTCAGCGTAAGCAGGGGCACTGCTGTAATAGCTTGAACCTTGAGGAAGCGAGAGTAGAAAGCGGACGCCATTACTAGCCTCCTTGGTTTGATTGGCCAAAAGTAGGGCGATTGTTGCGAGAGAGAGATCCCTGACGAAAACCTGGTTTGAATTGAGACTTTGACGGATAGCACCATTCGGAAGCTGAAGTAAGCGGAGGAAATTCGTTGCGTTAATCGACATCCCCTTTACTAGGGAAACATCTGTCTCGCTGAAACCGTTAGAATTCTGAGCTCCGCAAGCAAGCATGACGGATGTTGTTGCAACTTTGTCCTTGGCGGCGTTTAGATT
>Ga0335085_10001868_pt1 | contig 41984 bp, 41 predicted proteins | sample Lox_Sample_45_FD_206712 | JGI IMG/M metagenome (GOLD analysis project Ga0335085, IMG submission 206712) | Soil microbial communities from Loxahatchee National Wildlife Refuge, Florida, United States - Lox_Sample_4.5 | ecosystem: Environmental > Terrestrial > Soil > Wetlands | place: USA... | reverse complement strand
AAGAGGGGCGGAAACGGATCACGCAGTGGACGCGCTACATGACGCTCGGCATCGCGATGCTGCAGGCGTACGGGTACGCGCTGTTCACGGAGTCGCTGCAGGGGGCGGTGACGCACCCGGGCTTCGCCTTCAAGGCGCAGATGGTGCTCTTCCTCACGACCGGCGCGATGTTCGTGATGTGGCTCGGCGAGCAGATCACCGAGATGGGCATCGGGAACGGCGCGTCGCTGCTGATCTTCTTCTCGATCGTGGAGCGCATCTGGCCGGGCATCGGGCAGACCTTCGCGTTCCTGAACGCGGGCACGGTGACGGTCGTGAAGCTCGTGGGGCTCGGGGCGGTGATGGTGGCGGTGGTCGCGTTCACGGTGGCGATCACCGTGGCCGCGCGGCGCGTGCCGATCCAGATCCCGCAGCGCACCATGGCGCGCGGGCGCCAGCGCGAATCGAGCAAGAACTTCATCCCGCTGCGGCTCAACGCGGCGAACGTCATGCCGATCATCTTCGCGCAGACGGTGATCGTGGTGCCGGGGCTCCTCGCGCAGGCCGTGAAGTGGCCGTGGCTCGTGAACCTGGTGGAGTACCTGCAGCCCGGGCAGCCGTGGTACTTCGTGCTCTCGGGCATCCTGATCCTGTTCTTCACGTACTTCTACACCGCGATCATCTTCAACCCGATCGACATCGCGGAGAACCTCAAGAAGCAGGGGGCGTTCATCCCGGGCATCAAGCCGGGGGCGAAGACGGCGGAGTACATCGACCGCATCGTCACGCGCATCACGCTCCCCGGGGCGATCTTCCTCACCGGGGTCGCGCTCCTGCCGATCTTCATCTCCGACATGATCAACGTGCCCTTCCGCTTCGGCGGCACGTCGCTGCTGATCGTGGTGGGGGTGGGGCTCGACACGCTCGCGCAGGTGCAGCAGCAGCTGCTCGTGCGCAAGTACGACACCTTCATGAAGAAGGGCCGCGTGAAGTTCCGCGGCCGCAGCGCGACGGGATTCTAGGCGCGCCGCCGCGGCCGGATCGGTCGCGGCGGCCCGCGCGCCCGCGCATATTCACTGTCATGCGACTCCTCCTCCTCGGACCACCCGGCGCGGGGAAGGGCACGCAGGGGCAGCGCCTCGCCGCCAAGCTCGGCGTGCCGCAGCTCTCCACCGGCGACGTGCTCCGCGCGGCGGTGAAGGAGGGGACCCCGCAGGGGCTCGCGGCCAAGGGCTACATGGACCGCGGCGACCTCGTCCCGGACCCGGTGATCCTGGGCATCATGAAGGAGACGCTCGCGAAGCCGGAGTCGGCGAAGGGCGTGGTGCTGGACGGCGTGGTGCGCACCGTGCCGCAGGCGGAGGGACTGGCGCGCGTGCTCGCGGAGTTGGGGAAGAAGCTGGACGCGGTGCTCGTGTTCAACGCGCCCGATGAAGAGCTCGTGCGGCGCCTGGGCGGGCGCACGGTGTGCGACCACTGCGGCACGCCGTACACGGGGCGCGAAGCAGGAACGCGCTGCGAGAAGTGCGGCGTCGGCACGCTGGTGCGGAGGAAGGACGATGAGCCGGAGGCCATCCGGAACCGGTTGGTGGCGTTCCAGAAGCAGACGGCGCCGGTGCTCGAATGGTACCGCGCGCGCGAAGCCCAAGGGGCGCGCGTGGTGCACATCGATGCGGTCGGGGCCGTGGATGAGGTGACGCGGCGCATGATGAAGTCCATCGGCAAATGATCCAACTCAAGAGCACGCGGGAGATCGACGTGATGGCGGAGGGGGGACGCATCCTCGCGGGGGCGATCGCCGCCGTGCGCGCGCGCGTCGCCCCCGGGGTCACCACGCACGAGCTCGACGAGGTGGCGGACAAGTACATCCGCGGCTTCGAGGGGGCGACTCCGGCGTTCAAGGGGCTGTACGACTATCCGCGCAGCATCTGCCTGTCGATCAACAACGAGATCGTGCACGGGATCCCGAGCCGCGAGCGGAAGCTCGAGGAGGGGGATCTCCTGTCGATCGACATCGGCGTGAAGTACAAGGGGTTCTATACCGACTCCGCGGTGACGGTGCCCGTGGGGAGCGTGGACGCGACGTCGCGGAGATTACTGGCCGTGACGGAGGAAGCGCTCGCGGCGGGGATCGCGGCGGCCACGGTGGACAACCATCTGGGCGACATCGGCGCGGCGGTGCAGGGGGTGGTGGAGCGCGCGGGCTTCAGCGTGGTGCGCGAGCTCGTGGGGCACGGCGTGGGCGCCGCCGCGCACGAGGAGCCGCAGGTGCCGAACTACGGGAAGCCCAAGCGCCTGATGAAGCTCGTGCCGGGGCTCACGATCGCGATCGAGCCGATGGTGAACGTGGGCTCGCCCAAGACGCGGACGATGCCGGATCGGTGGACGATCGTGACGGCGGATGGATCGAGGTCGGCGCATTTCGAGCATACGATTGCCGTGACCCCGGAGGGGCCGCGCGTGCTGACGAAGGTCTAGTCGACGACAGACGACGGCAGTCAACGACAGTCCGCTGCAGTCGACGACGGTCAACGACAGTCAACGACAGTCGACGACAGCCCACCATCGCCTTCTGCACTTGCCTGTCGTAGACTGTCGCTGACCGTCGTTCACTGGTCTTGACTGCCGTCGACGGTCGTTGACTGTCGTCGACTTGTTCAGCTCAGCGCCCGTCGACAGCTCCCCATACATCGCCATTCCCCGTGCCCAACAATCGTCGCGATTTCCTCGCCGGCCTCGCCTCCACCTCACTGCTCGCTGCCGCGCCGTTCTCGCTGCGCGGGGACGCGGCGCCGCACCCCGCGCCGCTCGATGACAAGTGGGACCTGAGCTGGGTGGAGAAGGTCGAGCGCGCGAAGTTCCGCGCCGTGTTCGATTCCCCCGAGATCAACGACGGCGATGCGCTGTTCCGCGCCATCGTCTGGTGCGATCAGTACAAGGAGGTGTACGGCACGGCGCGCGGCGACATGGCGCCGGTGATCGTGTTCCGGCACCGCGGGATCCCGCTGATCATGCAGAGCGAGTACTGGAGGCGGTTCAAGATCGGCAAGGCGACCGAGACACGCACGCCCGAGGGGAAGAAGTGGGCGGAGGCGAATCCGATCATCGCGTCGCCGACGGACACGTCCGCGGACGCGATGAAGTATTCGCTCGGCAAGTTCCTCGCCGACGGCGGCACCGTGCTCGCGTGCAATTTCGCCTTTGGGATGGTGGTCGGGCGCTACGAGAAGGAGGACAAGTTGGACAGCGCGGCGGCGCGACAGGCCGCGCTCGCGGCGGCGGTGCCTGGGGTGATCCTGCAGCCGAGCGGGATATTCGCGGTGCTCAGGGCGCAGGAGGCGGGGTGCAAGTACATCGTGGGGAGCTGAGGACCGGCGCCGACGAGATGTAGAATTGCCGGCAAGCTAGCCACCGAGCCAGGTGTCAAGCGCGCATGCGATAGGCGATTGGTCAGACGCGGCAAGGATTCCCTCCCGAGTATTGGAGGTCGCGCGAATCTGGCACTTCGGCCCTAACGCAGCCCCGGGGCGCCGCCACTCGTGTTACGGAAGAGTTGGCGTGTCCGCTCACTGCTGCGTGCCGATGCTTGCCGATAGTGGCGCGGTTGCTGGCCGCGACTTATGATTTGCCGCAATGACCTCGGAGGGTCCGTGAGCAAGGTGAGCATTCCGCTAGGGATGGGAATCTACAGCCGAGCGGAAGCGGCTCGACTCCTGCGCCTCACGCCACCGCGCCTGAACCGCTGGGTTCGCGGATACACTTACTGGCTGAGGTCTGGCACGCCCCGGAAGACGAAGCAACCGCCTGTCGTGCGTGCCGACCTCCCGGCGATAGACGGAACGATCGCTCTGTCCTTCCTGGAGCTCATGGAGTTGCGAGTCGTCGCAGCTCTAGTGAGCGCTGGCGTACCCCTTCAGAGGGTAAGAGTCGCGGCGAGTAGGATTTCGTCAGACTTCCAGACGTCGCACCCCTTCGCGCATCGGCGCCTCTATACCGATCGCGAGCAGGTATTTGTTGCGCTGGCCGCAGAGAACGGCGAACCAGACTTGCTTCAGGTTACCGGTCGGCGCGCCGGGGAGCAGCTGATTGCGGGCGGCATCTTCGAAGGGTATGTCGAGCAGATTGATTTTGGTGTTTCCACTGCGCTGGCTGAGCGATGGTACCCACTCGGCCGCCACGTACCGGTAGTGCTCGATCCACGTATCGCATTTGGTGCGCCGGTTATCGCGGGCACCGGAATACGAACAGATGCGATTTCACGATATGCGGCAGGCAATTCCGTTCGCGCGCTAGCTGGGGCATTCGAGTTGGAGCGTCCGCGAATCGAGGCAGCGCTCAATTTTGAGGCTCAACTCAAACGTGCTGCATGATCCTGCTGTTGGATGCCAATTTTCCAGCGTCACTCGCTCGCGCCCTTCAGGAACTGGATCAAGAGGACTGCCAGTACCGAAATTCCCCGGCAGAGTTCGGTCAAGAAGCAAAGGACGAAGACATCTTCGCCGGTATCAAAGACCGAGGCTGGATTCTCCTCACGCTCGACGAGAAGATGACCAAGAGGCCTGCTCAACGACAGGCGATTCTAGATGCCGGACTCGGCGTGTTTGTGTTCACTGGTAGCAGCATCGCAAGGCGACCCTTCCGCGATATCGCAGCGTTCGTACTTAAGGTGACGGACGAAATACTCAAAGAGGCTCAGCGTACGAAGCCGCCCTTCATTTGGGGCATATCGGACAAGGGCGTATTCACCCGCCTAGACAAGAGGGGTTGAAGCTGGGCCGCTCTCGCGCCGTGAGTTGCCCAAGCGTGCTCTCGCGAGCTAGGAGCCGCCCTCCAGCGCCTTCTCCACCGCCCCAATCGCTCGCCTCGCGTGCGCGGCAGTCTCCGTTACGAACTCCTCCGCCGCCTGCGACAGCGCGCGTCCCGCCCTCTTGTCGCTGAGCGAATTCACGTTGATCCGCACGTTGTACGCCGCCCCGCGGCATGCCGCCTCGGCGAGCAGCGCGGCGACTCCCGCATCGCTCACGGCATTCGTGTTCCCGTGCTCCGCCGCCTCGGCGGCCAGCGCGGCTACCTGCGCGCACGCGCGCGCCGTCTCGAGGGGCACCTCGCTCGCGCCGATGAGCGCGGCGGTGATCGCGGCATCGCGGAGCGCGGTCTGCTGCGGCGTCTCCTTGGGCATCTTGTAGGCCTCGCTCACCGCGCTGTAACTCTTCGCGTCGAGCTCTACCAGGGCAGACAGGCGAGCGCCGAGCGCGGCGGCCTGCGTCTTAAGCTCCTTGAACTTCGCGTCCACTGCCGCGTATTTCTTGCGCCCCACGGTGAGTCCCGCCACCATCTGCGCCAGCGCCGCCGCGAGCGCGCCCGCGTGCGCGGCCACGCTCCCGCCGCCCGGCGTCGGCTCGGGGCCCGCGACCGCGGCCACGAATGCGCTCACGCTCTGGCCGCCCTGGATCGCATCGCGCACGCGGCGCTCGAGCACTTGCTCGGGCTTGAACTGCGCGAGCCGCAGGTAGCGCGCCGCCGCGTCGAACAGCGCGCGCTCGGGCACGAGCCCCACGATCTCGCTCCACGTGGGCTCCACGCCGCGCGCGGCGGCCTCCGCGTGCACGAGGTCGAACGCGCGATGCATGGGCGTGCGCTCGATGTCCACGAGGTTCATGCTCACCTGCGCCTGGCCATCCACTTCGAGGCCGAGTCCCTTCACGTAGCGGAGCCCGCCGCTCGAGCCGCGCACGGCCTTCGCGACCTCCTTGGCCACCGGCACGTTCGCCGCCGGGCCGAGGTACACGTTGTACGCCACGAGGAACGGGCGCGCGCCCACGGCGGTCGCCCCGGCGGTGCGGTGCACTTGCTTGGGGCCGAAGTCGGGCGCGCGCTCGGGCACGGTGGCGATCTCGTCGCGGATGCCTTCGAACTCGCCGCGGCGGATGTCCGCGAGGTTCTCCCGCGCGGCCGACGTGGCGGCGCGCTCATACAGATAGATGGGGATGCCGAGCTCTTTCGCCGCGCGCTCGCCGAGCTGCCGCGCGAGCGCCACGCACTCATCCATCGTGGTGCCGTCCAGCGGGATGAATGGGACGACGTCGGTCGCCCCCATGCGGGGATGCTCGCCCTGGTGCGTGGTGAGATCGATGCGCTGCGTGGCCTCGCGCATCCCGGCGAATGCCGCGTCCACCGCGCGCTCCGCGGGGGCCACGAAGGTGACCACGGTGCGATTGTGCGAGGCGTCGCTCGACACATCGAGCATGGCGACGCCCTCCACCGCCGCGATCGCGTTCACGATGGCCTGCACGACCTCGGGGCGGCGCCCCTCGGAGAAATTGGGGACGCATTCGACGAGCTTCATGAGGCGGTGCGCGGAAGAGTGGATGACACATGGATGCCGGCGCGGGCGACGGTGTCGCCGAGCCAGCGATGGATTTCCGGATTCCCGGCGAGCACGGACGAACGCGTGAGCGAGATCGGCGCCCCCGCGAGGTCGGTGGCGAGGCCCCCCGCCTCTTGCACGAGGAGGCACCCCGCGGCGAAATCCCACGGCGACAACAACGGCTCCCAGAACGCGTCGAATCGGCCGCAGGCCACATCCGCGAGATCGAGCGCGGCCGATCCCGCGCGGCGGATGCCCGACGTGGCCTTCGCCACCGCGAGGAACTGCGGCAGGTACTGCTCCAAGACGTCCACGGTACGGAACGGGAATCCCGTGCCGATGAGCGCGCGCGCGGGCTCGCGCACGGCGCTCACCCTGATGCGCACGCCGTCGCGATGCGCCCCCGCGCCGCGGCGCGCGGCGAACACCTCCCCCGTGGCGATGTTGTGCACCACGCCGGCCTCGAGCACGCCGTCCACCGCCGCGGCGATCGACACCGCGTACTCGGGATAGCCGTGCAGGAAGTTGGTCGTGCCGTCGAGGGGATCCACCACGAACGTGATTCCGCGCGCCGGTGGCGCGCCCGGCGCGAGCTCCTCGCCCATGATGTGCGCCTCGGGGAACGCCTGGGCGAGCCGATCGCGGATGAGCGCCTCGGCCTCGACGTCCACGTCACTCACGAAATCGCTCGCGCTCTTGAGCCGCACCTCGAGATGCGCGCGGTCCGCCGAGCGCGCCGCGATGCCGCGTGCCGCGAGGGCGGCGGCGTCGGTGATCGCGCGCAGCATCTCCTCACTCTCTGCGCGTTCTGCTTGCACCGCGTTTTCCGCGCTCGTAGGTTGCACGAATGTCCAGGGTCTTCAGCGGCATCCAGCCGAGTGGCGAGCTGCACATCGGGAACTACCTCGGCGCGGTCAAGAACTGGGTGCAGCTCCAGAGCCGGCACGAGTGCATCTACTGCATCGTCGATTACCACGCGATCACCGGCGCGTACGAGCCGGAAGACCTTCGCCGCCGCACGCGCGACATGGCGGTCTCGCTCCTCGCGTCCGGGATCGACCCCGAGAAATCTATCCTGTTCGTGCAGAGCGCGGTGCCGGAGCACACGGAACTCGCGTGGATCTTCAACACGGTGACCCCCCTCGGCGAGCTCGAGCGCCAGACGCAATTCAAGGACAAGTCGAGCAGGCAAGAGAGCGTGCTCGCGGGCATTCTCAATTATCCCGTGCTGCAGGCGGCGGACATCCTCCTCTACAAGGCGGATCAGGTGCCGGTGGGGGAGGACCAAGTGCAGCACCTCGAGCTCTCGCGCGAGATCGCGCGGCGGTGGAACACGAAGTTCGGCGTCGAGTTCTTTCCCGAGCCCAAGCCGCTGCTCACGGCGGCGCGCCGCATCATGGGGCTCGACGGCCAGGCGAAGATGAGCAAGTCCCTCGGCAACACGGTGGGGCTGCTCGATTCGCGCGAGGAGATCTGGACCAAGCTCAAGCCGGCGGTCACGGACCCGGCGCGCATCCGCAAGACCGATCCCGGCACGCCGCAGATCTGCAACATCTACCACTTGCACAAGGCGTTCAGCGACGCGGCCACGGTGGCCAACGTGGAGCTCAAGTGCACGACGGCCGGCTGGGGTTGCATCGAGTGCAAGCAGGTGCTCGCGGAATGGATGGAGAAGGAGCTCGCGCCCATCCGCGAGCGGGCGAAGGCGCTCGCCGCCGATCCCGAGCGCGTGACCGCGGCGCTCGAGCACGGCGCGGAGCGGGCGCGCGCGATCGCGCGCACGACGCTGCGCGAGGTGAAGAAGATCATGGGGCTCGTCTAGCGTGCCGCACGTGATCGCGCAGTTCCCGCCGTACTTGGTCTCGGCGCTGCGCCTCGATCTCCTGGCCAAGCTCGCGCTGTCCGTCGTCCTGGGCGGCGTGATCGGGATCGAGCGCGAATTCTCTGGGAAGCCCGCGGGGCTGCGCACGAACATCCTGATCTGCTTGGGCTCCGCGCTCCTCATGGATCTCTCGATGAACGTCGGCGCGCTCGTCGAGGGCCCGCGCATCGGCGATCCGGGGCGCATCGCCGCGCAGATCGTGACGGGGATCGGCTTCCTGGGCGCGGGGACGATCCTGCAAGCGCGCGGCGCGGTGATCGGACTCACCACGGCGGCGACGATCTGGGTGGTGGCGGCGATCGGCATGATCGTCGGGGCAGGGCAATATCTCGAGGCGTCGGGCTCCACCGTGCTCGTGGTGCTGGTGCTCTCGGGGTTGCAGCGCGTGGAGCGCCGCATCCTCGCGCGGCATCGCACGGTCACCGCGACCATCCGCGCGCAGCGCGGCGCTAACTGGGAGTCGATCGAGCGGGAGATCCGCTCATCGGGGGTGAGCATCGTGAGCCACAAGGCGTTCGATCACGAGAGCGACGTCACCTTCGAGGCGCGGCTGTCGGGCCCGGCGCGGCAGTTCGACGTGATCACGGCGCGGCTCCTCGAGCATGCGCAGGTGCTCACCGTCCAATTCGAATAGCGTGGCGCGCGTGATGGTGGTGGACCTGCGCGCGCAGCAAGCGCGCTGGGCGCTCACGGCGGACGCCGAGTCGCGGCTGCGCGCGAGCGTCCCCGCCGGCTGGACGGTGCGGATGGTGGACGCCGCGACGAGCGCCGACGGCGACGGGAGCAAGCCGCCGAGCGGCGAAGCGCTCGCCGCCGTGCGCGACGCGGAAGCGTATTTCGGATTCGGCATGGCGCGCCCGCTCTACGATGCGGCGCCGCGACTGAAGTGGCTGCACAGCGCCGCGGCGGGGGTGGGGAGCCTCATGTTCCCCGAGATGCGCGCGAGCGGCGTGATCATCACGAATTCCGCCGGCGTCCACGCGGTGCCGATCGCGGAGCAGGCGCTCGCGGGGATCCTCGCGCTGTTGCGCGGTCTGGATGTGGCGGGCGCGCTGCAACGCGAGCGGCGATGGTCGCGCGAGCCCTTCCTCGCGCCGGAGAGCCCGATGCGCGAGGTGGGGGGGCTCAAGGCGCTGATCATCGGCGCGGGAGGACTCGGCGGCGCGCTCGCCGAGCGGCTCGCGGCGCTCGGCGTGGAGTGCACCGGGAGCCGGCGCCGCGTGGAACGCGGCGTGCCCAAGGGGTTCCGCGCCGTCGTGGGCCCCGACGGCTGGCGTGCGCACTTGCCTTCGAGCGACATCCTCGCGCTGTGCGCGCCGAGCACGCAGGCCACGCACGGGATGATCGGCGCAACGGAGCTCGCGGCGCTCCCGCGGCACGCGATCGTCGCGAACGTCGCGCGCGGGGCGCTGCTCGACGAGCACGCGCTCGTGGCCGCGATCCGCGGCGGCCACCTGCGCGGCGCGGTGCTGGACGTGTTCTCGCAGGAGCCGCTGCCGGCGGAGAGCGCGCTGTGGGAACTCCCCAACGTGATCCTCACGCCGCACGTATCGGGCGTGACCGATCGTTTCTGGGAGCGCGAGATGGAGCTGTTCCTCCACAACTGGCACGCCTACGATCGCGGCACCGCGATGCGGAACGTGGTCGACAAATCGGAGGGCTATTGAGCGCCACATCGCCGCTCGCGGGGGTGTTCGTACCGGAGACGACGCCGTTCGACCAACAGGGGGAGCTCGACGGCGCGGCGTTCCGCGCGAACGTGCGCGCGCATCTCAAAGCCGGAGTGCAGGGCATCGTCACCGCGGGCTCCACGGGAGAAGCGCCGTTGCTGGATGATGACGAGCGCATCCGGCTCGTGGAGTTGGCGCGCGAGCTCGTGCCCGCGGACAAATGGCTGATCGCGGGCACGGGATCCGAATCCACGCGCACCACGATCTGGCGCTCGCGGGACGCCGCGGCGAACGGGGCCGATGCCGTGCTGGTGGTCGCGCCGCATTACTATGGCGCGCAGATGACGCCGGCGGCGCTCGAGGCGCACTTCACCGAGGTGGCGGACGCGAGCACGGTGCCGATCGTGCTCTATAACATTCCCAAGTACGCGCACTTCGCGCTCGACGCGCGCTTGGTGGCGCGGCTCGCGTTGCACCCCAACGTGATCGGGATCAAGGACAGCTCCGGCGATCCGGAGAGCCTGCGCGGGTACCTCGCGGCGCAGAGCGAGTCGTTCACCGTGCTCACGGGCTCGGGGAGCGGATTCCTCGCGGCGCTCGACGCGGGAGCACGCGGCGGGATCCTCGCGGTGGCCACGTTCGCCGCGCCGGCGGCGCTGCGCCTCTTCGCGGCGTTCGGCGCGCGCGACCGCGCCACCGCGGAGGCCGCGCAAGCGCTCCTCACGCCGCTCGCGAAGGAGATCATCGCCGCGCGCGGCCCGGCGGGGGTGAAGTTGGCGCTCGATGCGGTGGGGCTCCACGGCGGGCCGGTGCGGAGCCCGCTGTCATCCCTCACGGGAACCGACGCCGAGGGCATCGCGCTCATGATGCGCGGAGTGGCGTAGCGCACGCCGAGGCATTGCTTCTCGCTCCGGCGAGGGCGATGTTTCCCCAGGCCCCGTGCGCCGCGCACGGGGTCGTTTTGTCGTCCGTCCCGATCGGAGCCCATCGCCCACCATGTTCACGAAGAACACCCGCACCGTCGTCGTCGTGGGCGCGCAGTGGGGCGACGAAGGGAAGGGGAAGCTCGTCGACGTGATCGCCGAGCGCGCCGACTGGGTGGTGCGCTACCAGGGGGGCGCGAACGCCGGCCACACGGTGAAGATCGGCGAGCGCCAGTTCGTGCTCCACCAGATCCCGAGCGGGATCCTGCACGCCGGGGTGCGCTGCGCCATCGGCAACGGCGTGGTGCTCGATCCCGACACGCTCTTCACCGAGATCGACGAACTCGTGCGCGACGGCGTGGACGTGGAAGGCCGCCTCTACGTGAGCGATCGCGCGCATCTCGTGCTCCCCTATCACAAGCTGGTGGACGGCGAGAGCGCCGCGAGCAAGGCGATCGGCACCACCGGGCGCGGCATCGGGCCCGCGTACGAGGACAAAGTGGCCCGCCGCGGCGTGCGCGTGCTGGACCTTCGCCACCCCGAGCGGCTGCGCGAGCTCGTCGCCGCGGGGATCGCGCACGCGAACGCGCAGCTCACGGCGTTCGGCTCGGCCAAGCGCGCGAGCGCGGAGGAGACGGCCGCGCTGCTGGAGCGGCTCGCCCCGCGCCTCCTCCCGCTCGCCGACGACGTGGGGCTCGCCATCGCGCGCGCGCAGCGCTCGGGGGCGGCGGTGCTCCTGGAGGGGGCGCAGGGCTCGCTCCTCGACGTGGACCACGGCACGTATCCCTTCGTGACGTCGAGCAGCACCACGAGCGGGGGCGCGGCCATCGGCGTGGGGATCGCGCCGCGCTCGCTGGACGCCGTGCTCGGCGTCGTGAAGGCGTACACCACGCGCGTGGGCAACGGCCCGCTCCCCACAGAGCTGGGCGAGCCGCTCGCGAGCGAAGTGCGCAAGCTCGGCAACGAGTTCGGCGCGACCACCGGGCGCCCGCGGCGCTGCGGATGGTTCGACGCGGTGGTCGTGCGCTACGCCGCGCGCGTGAACGGGCTCACCGGGCTCGCGGTCACCAAGTTGGACGTGCTCGACACGCTCGAGACGCTCGAGCTCTGCACCGCGTACGAAGTGGACGGCGAGCGGTTCGAGGAATTCCCCGGCGACCTCACGCTGCTCGATCGCGCGAAGCCGGTGTACGAGCGTTTCGCCGGCTGGCGCGCCTCCACCGCGGGGGCGCGCACGATGGCGGACCTCCCGGCGCCGGCGCGGAAGTACCTCGACCGCGTGCGCGATCTCGCCGGCACGCCCATCGCGTACGTGAGCGTGGGCACCAAGCGCGATCAGATCATCGCGGCGAACTGACCACTCGAGACCATGGCCGAGCCGACCTTCCCCGACGTGATGGACAAGCTCGTGTCGCTGTGCAAGCGGCGCGGCTTCATCTTCCAGAGTTCCGAGATCTACGGCGGCACGGGGAGCGTGTGGGACTACGGCCCGCTCGGCGTGGAACTGAAGAAGCGGATCAAGGACCGCTGGTGGAACGCGATGGTGCGCGCGCGCGACGACATCGAGGGGCTCGACGCGGCCATCCTCATGCACCCGCGCGTGTGGGAGGCGAGCGGGCACGTGAGCGGGTTCGTGGACCCGCTCGTGGATTGCAAGAACTGCAAGAAGCGCTTCCGCGCCGACGATCCGCGCATCAAGGGCACGCCCGGCACTCCCGACGCGCAATGCCCGAGTTGCGGGATGAAGGGCACGCTCAGCGCGGCGCGGCAGTTCAACCTGATGTTCAAGACGTTCATGGGGCCCGTGGAGGACACCGCGAGCGTCGTGTACCTGCGCCCGGAGACCGCGCAGGGGATCTACGTGAACTTCCTGAACGTGCAGCAGGCCACGCGGCAGAAGGTGCCGTTCGGCATCGCGCAGATCGGGAAGGCGTTCCGCAACGAGATCACGCCGGGGAATTTCATCTTCCGCACGCGCGAGTTCGAGCAGATGGAGATGCAGTTCTTCGTCGAGCCGGGCACCGACATGACGTGGTTCGAGTACTGGAAGGCGCAGCGCATGGAGTGGCACCAGAGTCTCGGACTGGCCCCCGCGCGGCTGCAGTTCCACCAGCACGAGAAGCACGAGCTCGCGCACTACGCGCGCGCGGCGTTCGACGTGCAATTCGATTTCGGCGGCACGCTCGGCTTCCAGGAGATCGAAGGGGTGCACAACCGCGGCGACTTCGACCTCACGCAGCACCAGCAGTTCTCCGGCAAGAAGCTCGAGTACTTCGACCAGCCCAACAACCGACGCTTCGTGCCGTACGTGGTCGAGACATCCGTGGGGGCGGACCGCACCACGCTCGCGGTGCTGGTGAACGGCTACCGCGAGGAGAGCGTGGCGGGGGAGGATGAAGGGCGGACCGTGCTCGGCATCCATCGCGCGCTCGCCCCGATCACGGCCGGCGTGTTCCCGCTGGTGAAGAAGGATGGGATGCCCGAGATGGCGGAGAAGCTCGCCGCCGATCTGCGCTCCGCGTTCCCGGTGTTCTACGATGAGTCCGGCGCGATCGGCCGCCGGTATCGCCGCCAAGATGAGGTCGGCACGCCCTGGTGCATCACGGTGGACGGCGATTCCGTCAAGGACGGCACCGTGACCATCCGCGACCGCGACACGCTGCAGCAGGAGCGCGTGGCGGCCACGGCCGTGCGCGCGCTGCTGCAGGAGCGGCTGGGCTCGTGACCCCGCCCATAACGCTCGACCGTCTGCGTGCCGACGGCGAGGCGATGAGCGTCGCGCTGTCGCGCGAGTTCTACGAGAGCGGGGCGGGGCTCAAGTCCGACGCGGTGCTGCAGCCCATCTACGCCAAGTACCCCCACGTGCTCGGCGACGATGCGCTGGCCCTCGTGCGCGAGGCGTTCGCGAGGGCACCGGAGGGGAGCGAGGCGCAGCGCGGCGCGCGCCTGCTCCTGGACTGGCAGGTGGATGGCCTGGTGAGCCGCGAGCTCGCGGCGATGGACGAACGCGAGATCGCGTGGGAATCGCAGGCGATGGTCGCGCTCCCCGACGGCTCGCGCGTGCCGTACCAGCAGACGGCGATCGACATCGCGAACGCGGCGGACCGCCGGCAACGTCTCCTACTCGACCGCGCGCGCGCCGCGCTCGTGGCGAAGGAGCTCGCGCCGATGCGCCGCGAGCGCTTCGAGCGCGAGCTGGCGCTCACCGATCGCCTCGGCATCGCGCGCGGATACATCGAGACCTTCGTGGCGCTCTCGGGCGTGGACCTGCGCGCGCTCGCGGCGCAGTGCGAACGGTTCCTGAGCGACACGCAGGCGATGTGGGACGACACGCTGAAGGAGATCGTGCGGCGGAAGCTCGGCATCTCGGTGGCCGAGGCGACGCGCGCGGACGCGCTCGCGCTCATGCGCGCCCCCGAGTTCGACGCGCACTTCCCTGGCGCCGCGCTCGAAGACGCGGCGCGGCGCAACATGCGCGAGATGGGCATCGACGCCGCCGCCGGCGGGCACGTGCGCTTCGACACCGGCGAACGCGCCGGGAAGCGGTCGCGCGCCTTCTGCGCGCCGGTGCGCATCCCCGAGGAGGTCTATCTCGTGATGCGGCCGCACGGGGGTCAGACGGACTATACGACCTTCATGCACGAGCTCGGCCACGCGCTCCACTTCGGCAACATGCGCGCGGAGTATCCGTTCGAGTACCGGTGGCTGGGCGACAACTCGGTGACGGAGAGCTACGCGATGCTCTTCGATCATCTCATGCAGAACGCGGGATGGCTCCTGCGCTACACGGAGATGGACAAGCGGACGCTCCCGGCCTTCCAGCGGCAGGCGGGGTTCGAGGAGCTCCAGTTCCTGCGGCGCTACTGCGCCAAGCTCCTGTACGAACTCGAGCTGCACGGGGGCACGCACGCGTGGAGCGCGCTCCCCGATCTGTACGTGCGCACGCTCAGCGACGCGACGGGATTCCGCTATGACGCCGCCGATGCGTTCGTGGACGTGGACCCGCGCTTCTACGCGGCGCGCTACCTGCGCGCGTGGCAGCTGCAGGCCGTGATCGCGGACGCCCTCGTGGAGAAGTTCGACGAGGACTGGTACCGCAATCCGCGCGCGGGCCCGTGGATCGTCGAGCAGCTCTACGCGGAAGGGCAGCGCGAGCTCGCGCACGAGCTCGCGGAGCGCGTCGCCGGCCAGCCCCTCTCCTTCGACCCGCTCGCGCGCGCGGCGGGCTCACTCCTCGCCGCGGGGTAGCTCGGCGCGGGCGACGATGTAGTGGGCGCGGAGGTCATTTGCCCATCCGCCGGGGCGGCGACATGTTCACGCCATCTTCCCTCTGGAGGCTGCATGCAGATGGTCCTCGTCATGCTCGCAGCAGCATCGCTCGGCATTCACGCGCGCGATGCGCGAGCGCAACAGCCGAAGAGCCCCGTCAAGCCACTCCCGGTGGCGGCACCGGTGAAAGCGCCGCCGCCCACGGCCGCGAAGACGACGTCGCCCAGGAAGTATCCGGTGGTGATCACCACCCCTTCGCTCGAAGTGCAACTGAGCGCCGCGCCCGCGGCGCCGCTCCCCTTCAAGCCGCTCGCCCTCACGACGCCCTCGCTCGAGATACAGCTCACGGCGTCCCCCGGCGCGGCGGCCGTGCCGCCGTTCAAGCCGCGCTCGATCAAGACGGATTCCGTCACGATCATCCTCACGCACCCCTGACCCCAGCGAGGATCCGCCCATGCGCTCCATCTTCGCGCTCGCGTGCTTCGCTCTGGCGTCGCTCTCTCCCGCGCCGCAGGCCGCGACGCCGCACTTCACGTTCCATGTGCCGGTGCACATCACCAACTCGCCGAGCGCGGTGACGCGGGTGGCCGTGATGTGCTTCGTGTTCTACAACTCGTCCACGCTCGGCGCGGACACCGTGACCGTGCCGCTCTCCGGCGGCAACTACTCCGGCACGCTCACCGTGCCGGTGAACGTCACCATCGCGGCGGGGCCCAGTCACGCCATCGATCCCAGCCTCGTGAACCGCTGGGGCTGCGGCGTCCAGTGGCTCCTGGATGGGGCCTGGCGCGCGCCGCGGTACGTCGTGAATCCTCCGGGCACGCGTGGAGCGGAACGGTGGGATGCGGCGGCGGGCACGACACTGCGCGACATCGTTCAAGGGACCATCCCGTGAGGCGCCACCGAGCGCTGCCGTTCCTCGCACTCCTGTTCACCACCACCGTGACCGCCCAGACCCCCGACTGGAACGCCGCGCGCGACGAGACGCTGCAGCATCTCCAGCGCATGATCCGCATCAACACGTCGAATCCGCCGGGGAACGAGCTCCCCGTGGCCAAGTACCTCGACAGCGTGCTCACCGCGGCGGGGATCGAGACGCATCTCTTCGAGCCGACGCCCGGGCGCGCCGCGTTCGTCGCGCGGCTCAAGGGCACGGGCGCCAAGCGTCCCGTGATCCTCATGGGACACATGGACGTCGTGGGCGTCGAGAAAGCGCATTGGTCGGTGGATCCGTTCGCCGCCGAGATCAAGGACGGCTACCTCTACGGCCGCGGCTCGATCGACGACAAGGGGATGCTCGCGGCGAACCTCGAGACGATGCTCCTCCTTAAGCGGAACATCATCGACAAAGGGGGCACGCTCTCGCGCGACGTCATCTTCGTCGCCAATTCGGACGAAGAGGCCGGCGGCGAGTGGGGGATGGGCTGGCTCATCGCGCACCATCACGAGCTCATCGACGCCGAGTTCGCGCTGAACGAAGGGGGACGCACACGGATCATCGAGGGGAAGCTCACGTACGTCGCGGTGCAGAATACCGAGAAGGTGCCCTACGGCGTGACCGTCACCGCACACGGCCCCGGCGGGCACGCGGCCGTGCCGCTCCCCGGCAACGCGATCTACCGTCTCGGACGCGCGCTCGCGGCGATCGGCGCGCACGAAGAGCCGGTGGTGATGAAGCCCACCACCAAGGTGTTCTTCACCGACCTCGGCGCCGTGTGGCCGAACAAAACGGTGGGGAAGGCGATGGTCGACGTGGCGAGCGGCGATGCCAAGCGCGTCGCGGCGGGGGCGAAGGTCCTCGCCGACATCCCCGTGTTCAACGCCGTGATCCGGAACGGCATCTCGGCCACACTGGTGAACGGCGGCATCCGCAGCAACGTGATCCCCACCGAGGCCACGGCCACACTCAACGTGCGCAATCTCCCGGGCGAGTCCATCCACGACGTGGTCGCGCGCTTGAAGAAGGCGGTGAACGATTCGCTCGTGGACATCGCCGTGACGGACAGCGGCGTGGATACTCCCGCGTCGAGCTTCGAGTCGCCGATGTTCACGGCGATCGCGGACGCGGTGAAGGAGCTCGATCCGAACATGGTGACCGTGCCGTACCTCAGCACCGGCGCCACCGACAGCGCGCGCCTCCGCGCACTCGGGATGCAGGCGTACGGGATCCTCCCGTTCCCGATGGAACAGGGGGACGAGGACCGCATGCACGGCAACGACGAGCGCATCCCACTCGCGTCGCTCGCATTCGGGACGAAGCTGATCTACGGCGCGATGGTGCGCGTCACGCGATGAGCGCGCGGCCGGTCGCGGTGGTGACCGGCGCGTCGCGCGGCATCGGGCGCGCGACGGCGCTCCGTCTCGCGGAGCGCTACGAGATCGTCGCGATCGCGCGCACGGCGTCCGCGCTCACGACACTGGCCCGCGAGATCGCGGCCGCCGGGGGCGCGTGCCGGCCGCTCCCGCTCGATCTCACCGATCACGCCGCCGTGTCGCGCGCGCTCGCCGGCGTCGAGGCCGACGTGCTCGTGAACAACGCCGGTCTCATCACGATCAAGCCCTTCCTCGAGATCGTCCCCGCCGAGTGGGACGCGATGCTCGGGGTGAACCTCACGGCGCTCTATACCGTCACGCGCGCGCTCCTCCCTGGGATGATCGCGCGGCGCCGCGGATTCATCGTGATGATCGGCTCGCTCGCGGGGCGGAACACGTTCGTCGGGGGCACGGGGTATACCGCGACCAAACACGGCGTGATCGGATTCGCAGAATCGCTGATGCTCGAGGTGCGCGAGCACAACGTGCGCGTGGCCACGATCATGCCCGGCTCGGTCGACACGAAGGGGACTCCCGGCGACGGCGATTGGAAGCTCACCACCAAGAACGTGGCCGAGGCGGTGTGGTTCACGGTCACGCAGCCCGAGAACGCGCTCATCTCGCGCGTCGAGATGCGGCCGGCGAGGCCGAAGGGGCGGTAGCGCGCTAGACGCGCAGCACGCCCCACAGCACGTGCCACACCAGGTAGAACGCCGCCCGCAACGCCACACTCGAAGCGAATCCGGCTCGGCGGAACGAGTAGACCTGCGCCAGGTTCAGCGCGAGGTCCTGCGCGAACGTGAGCGCCACGATCCCGGGATGTCCGCTCAGGCCGAGATCCCCCATCGGCTCGATCAGCGCGCAGAGCGTGCCCACCACCCAGAACCGTTCGCGCTCCCAGCGCCCGCGCGTCACGAGCCCCGCGATCCACATGACCAGCGGGAGCGGCACGAGGTACGTGATGATGTTCGAGATGAGCGCGCCGCCGGGATAGATGAGCGCCGAGGCGGGGAAGCGGATCTGGATGCTCGGGATGCTCAGCTGCTTCGCCGCGATCGCGCTCCAGCCGGTGAGTGAGTCGACGAGGATCGCGAGCGCGCCGAACGCGAGCCCCGCCGCGACCGGCACCACGAGGCGGTCCTTGAGCGGGATGTCGGGGCTCCATGTTTCCGGGAATCCGGTGCGCGCCGCGAACCACGTGCCGATGAGCCCGAGCGCGGTGAGTGCGCCGAGCACCATCCACGAGTAGACCTGCGCCTGCTGCCGCGAGGCGAACGCATCGGGGAACCAGCGATCGGTGAGCACCTTGATCACCACGAGCGCCGCCATCATCGCGAGGAACGCCGCGGCGGACCGCGGCACGTTCACGGGGGACGCGGCGGGGGACGCGGCGGTCGTCGTGAGCGCGGGATCGCGCGCGATGGTGTCGGGCACTGCGCCACTCCAGCGGGTGCGGGTGCCCATTCTACGCAGCGCCGCGCGCGCCGGTTTCGCGCCTCCGCTAGCTTTCGGCATGCCCGGCCAACCCATGCGTCCCGTGCTCGTCGTGATGAGCGACCTGATGTTCCGCTCGCGCATCGCGCAGGTCACGGACCGACTCGGCCTCCCGCTGCGCGCGGCGAAGTCCGCCGAGCAATTGGAGCGGCATCTCGCGAGCGGCGCGCCGGCGCTCGCGATCGTCGACCTCGAGTGCGACACGCTCGATCCCACGGCGGCGATCCAGCGGCTGCGTGCGCTCCCCGGCGGTGCCGAGCTCCCGATCGTGGGCTATGCGGGACACACGAACGCCGGCGCGATCGCCGCCGGCCGCGCGGCGGGGGCGGGGGTCGTGCTCGCCCGCTCCGCATTCACGGCGCAGCTCCCGGCCTTGGTGGAGCGCATCGCCGCCTCGGAGCGCGCGCGCTCTGGCCCCGCTCCCCTCGCGCCGTAGATTCCCCGCGTGACCGCGCCGAATGCTTCCGTCCGCGAGCTGATGGCGGTGCGCGAAATCGCGCACGCCTTCCTCACCGCCGATCGCCCCGAAGAGGTGTTCCGCTTCGCGCTCGAGCGCGTGGTGCCGCTGGTCGGCGCGAGCTTCGCGTCGATCTATCTCATCGAGCCCGGCGACGACATGATGCGGCTCGCCGCCGCCCACAACTGGCCGGAGCGCTTCCAGCCGTTCCTGGGCGAGATGCGCGTGCGCGTGGGATTGGGGCCGAGCGGCGAGGCGGTGAGCGAGCGGCGCGCGGTGTCGATCCCGGACGTGTTCGCCGATGCGGAGTTGGGCGATTGGCAGGAGGTCGCACGCGAGCTGGGATTCAAGGCGCTCGTGGCGCTCCCGCTGACGTCGCGCGGCGAGGTGCTGGGCGCCGTCACGTTCTACTTCGCGGACGCGGGGGGCCTCACGAAGGAGCGCACCGACCTCCTCCAGATCGTGGCCGACCAGATGGCCGCCACCACGGAGAAGGCGGCGCTCATCGAACAGCTGCGCCGCGCGAACGGCGCGCTCACCGAGAGCAACGCCGAGCTCGAGCGGCAGTATCTCGCCTCGCTCGAAGCGCGGCGCATGAAGGATGAGTTCCTCGCGAACATCAGTCACGAGCTGCGCACGCCGCTCACCGCGGTGATCGGCTACGCGGACCTGATGCAGGAGGGGCTCTCCGGGCCGCTCACCACGGAACAGAGCAGCGCGCTCAAGCAGATGAGCGCCGCGAGCGGGCGGCTCCTCGAGCTGATCGACGATCTCCTGGAGCTCACGACGCTCAAGGGGGGCGACACGCGGCTCACCGTGGAGAGCTTCGATCCGCGCGACGTCATGCGCGATGCGATCGCCGGCGCGCGATCGCCCGCGGAGGGGGTCGTGTTCACCGTCTCGCTCCCCGAGGGCGAGGTGGACTGGATCCGCAGCGATCGGCGCAAGGTCGCGAAGATCCTCACGAGCCTCCTCGACAACGCCTTCAAGTTCACGACCACGGGGGAGGTGCGCGCCACCGTGGAGCGGCGCAACCAATTCGTGCGATTCTCCGTAATGGATACGGGGATCGGGATCGACCCGGCCTCGCACGAGCTGGTGTTCGAAGAGTTCCGCCAGGCGGATGGCTCCGCGACGCGCCGGTTCGGCGGGTCGGGGCTGGGTCTGGCGCTGTCGCGCCAGCTGGCGCGCCTCCTCGGAGGCGATGTCACGCTGGAATCGGCGCCCGCGACGGGCTCGCAATTCACGTTGTCGCTGCCGATCGAGTACTCGCCTTCGTCTTCGTCGCGCGCGGCCGGCGCCGCGCGCTGAGCGCTCACTCGCACCGAACAAGGACGGCATGATCCAGGAGATCCGCACGTCGATGCGCCCCGCCGAAGTGCTCGCGGCCGCGAAGCGCTTCTTCCCCAAGCAGAGCGGCATCTACGCCGCCTATCCCGAACAGGAAGGCGAGGCGTACGTCACCTTCCGCGGGCAGGGCGGGGAAGAGGTCGTGATCGGCGCCGTCGCGGAGGGAGGCGCGACGGTGGTGCGCGGCTCCACCTATCTGTTCGATCAACAGGTGGGGCGCTTCCTCACCACGCTCGATCCGGCGCCGTTCGCCGAGCAGGTGACGGAATGAGCGCCTCGCTCGCGACCATCGCCCGCGCGCGCCCCCAGACCGTGGTGCTCGGCGCGGGGCACGGCGCGCTCACGCTCAAGGTGGAGATGCCCGAGCGCTGGGACGTCGTGCGCGTCACCGCGTCGCCCACCGACACCGTGCTGTCGGTGAAGGTCGCCGCGCTCGCGGTGCTCGAGCCGCACGCGGACCACCGCCGCTGGGTCATGAAACTGCGCGGCGCGGAGATCACGTCGGAGTCGAAGACGCTGATGGAGGTCGACGCCACGACGGGCGCGACCTTCCTCCTCACGCTGCGCCGCCGCCGCCCCGTCCGGTGACCACGGCCGTGAAGCCCGGGCGCGAGGCGCTCGCCGAGTCCGCCGTCCGGCTGCGGCGCGAGGTCGCGCGCCGCATCATCGGACAGGACACCGTGGTCGAGGAGATCCTGATGGCGATCCTCGCCGGCGGGCACGCGCTGCTCGTCGGCGTGCCGGGTCTCGCGAAGACGCTGTTGATCAAGTCGATCGCCGAGGCGATGCAGCTCGAGTTCCGCCGCATCCAGTTCACCCCCGACCTCGTGCCGAGCGACATCACCGGCACCGAGATCATGGAGGAGGACCAGGGCACCGGAGAGCGGCGCTTCCGCTTCGTGCGCGGCCCCGTGTTCGCGAACATCGTGCTCGCCGACGAGATCAATCGCACGCCGCCGCGCACGCAGTCGGCGCTCCTCGAGGCGATGCAGGAGCACTCGGTGACGGTCGCGGGCGACACGATGCGCCTCCCCGAGCCGTTCTTCGTGCTCGCCACGCAGAATCCGATCGAGCAAGAGGGCACGTATCCCCTCCCGGAGGCGCAGCTCGACCGCTTCCTCTTCGACGTGCGGATCTCGTATCCCAGCGCGGACGACGAGGTCGCGATCCTGCGCGCGACCACGGGCACGCAGGGCGTCGAGCTCGCGCCCGTGCTCGACGCGACGCACACGCTCGGCCTCATGCACCTCACGCGCCAGACGCCCGCGGCGGAGCCCGCGCTGCGCTACGCCGCAGCGCTCGCGCGCGCGACGCGCCCCGACGCCGCGGAGAGCCCCGAGCTCGTGCGCCGCTACGTGCGCTGGGGGGCCGGTCCGCGCGCGGGACAATCGCTCATCCTCGGCGCGAAGGCGCACGCCCTCCTCGACGGCCGCTTCGCCGTGGCGCCGGAGGACATCCGCCGCGTGGCGCTCCCGGTGCTCCGCCATCGCGTGCTGCCGAACATCGCCGCGGAAGCGGAGGGGATCGGCGCCGAGCGGATCATCGGCGAGATCCTCGAGCGCGTCCCGCCGCCGCGGAGCGACATCAAGCTCTGACCGTGCCCGCCGCGAACAGCTACGGCCCGTTGCTCGACGCGCTCCGCGGCGTGAGCTGGCCGGCGCGGCGCGTCGTGCGCGGGAGCGCGATGGGGACGCACCGTTCGCGCCTGCGCGGCGTCTCCCCCGAGTTCACGGAGTACCGCCCCTACCGCCAGGGGGACGATCCCCGCACGCTCGACTGGAAGCTCCTCGCGCGCACCGATCGCGCCTTCCGCCGCATCACGGCCGATCGGGCGACGCTGGGCACGATCGTGCTCGTGGATGCGTCGCTGTCCATGCGATTCCCGCCGGGCCCGGGCTCAAAGTGGGAGCACGCGTGCCGCATCGCGGTGGGGCTCATCGCGGTGGCGCACGCCGCCGGCGATCCCGCGGGGCTCGTGGTGCCCACTCCCGATGCCACGCGTAATCTCGCGCCGCGCACGCGGCGCGGCGTGATCGCGGAGTCGGCGCGGCTGCTCTCCGAGATCGCCCCCGAGGGCTCGGCGCCACTCGCCCCCGCGCTCTCGCACTTCCGGCGTGCGACGCGCGTCGCGGTCCTCTCGGACTTCCTCGGCGACGCCGAGGCGCTGCTGCACGCGGCGCACGAGCGCATCGTCGGCGGTGCGGAGGTGGAGGCGGTGCACGTGGTCGCGCGCGAGGAACTCGACCCGCCGGAGACCAGCGTGATGGCCACGGATCCCGAGGCCCCTGAGCTGCGGCGCGCGCTCGTGGAGTCCACGCGCGCCGGATACCAGAGCGAGTTCGCCGCGTGGCGCGCATCGCTCGCGCGCCGATGGCGCGACGCCGGAGCGGGTTACACCGAGGTGATCACCGACGAGCCCGCCGAGCACGCGGTGCGCCGCATCGCGCGCGACGTGATGGTGTGAGCTTCGCGGCGCCGTTCTTCCTCGCCGCGGGGGCGCTCGCGGCCCTCGCGATCGTCGCGCTCCACTTCCTGGCGCGGCAGCGTCCGCGCGCGGCGCCCTTCCCGACGGCGCGCTTCATCCCCGAGCGGCCGGCGCGCGCGCCGTCCCGCGCCCTCCAGCCGACGGACCTGCTGTTGCTCCTGCTCCGCGTGATGGCGGTGCTCTTCCTCGGCGCCGCCTTCGCGCGGCCGGCGTGGGAACGCCCGCGCGACGGGGCACGGCGCGTCGTGATGGTGGACCGCTCGCGCGCGGTCGCGCTCGCGGCGGACGCGCGCGACTCGGCCGCGGCCTGGCTGCGTCCGGGCGACGCGCTCGTGCTCTTCGACAGCGCGGCGCGGGTCGTGGGAGACGGCGCCGCGGATTCGCTGCGCGCGATGATGCGCGTGGCGGCGGCCGGCTCGATCTCCGGCGCGCTGGTCGCCGCGCAGCAGGCGGCCGCCGGCATCGCGGCGCACGCCGATTCACTGGAGCTCGTGCTGGTGTCGCCGCTCGCGCGCGAGGAATTCGACGCGGCCACCCGGGACGTTCGCGGGCAGTGGCCCGGAGCCCTGCGCCTCGTGCGCGTGGCGGCGGCGCCGGCCGCGCGGAGCGCGGGAGCGCTCACCATCCGCGGTGAACAGAGTGACGCGCTGCGCACGTCGGGACTCGGGGCGCGCCCGGTCACGTCGAACGTGCGGATCGTACGCGATGCGGCCACGGCGGGGGACAGCGCGTGGGCCGCAGATTCCGGCGGCGTGTTGGTGCACTGGCCCGCGTCGATCCCAGGGAGCGATAGCGCGCGCGCCCTGGTCGTGGGCAACGTGGTCGTGGTCGCGCCGTTCGCGCGCGCGGCCGTTCCGCCGGGCGCGCCGATGGCCTGGTGGGAGGATGGCCGCGCCGCGGCGGTCGAACGGCGCACGCGCACCGGATGCATCCGCGACGCGGCCATCGGCGTGCCCGCGGCCGGCGACCTCGTGCTGCGCGAGAGCTTCCGCCGCGCGTTCGAGGCCATGATCGCGCCCTGTGGCGGCGCGGCCGACACGCGCGTGGCGAGTGACTCTACTCTCGCGATGCTGCGCGGCGGCGCCGGGCTCGCCCCGGCACGAGCATGGACGCGGAACGGGGACGCAGTGCCGCCGCTCTCGCGATGGCTGCTCGTGGGGGCGGCGGTGCTGCTCGTGGCGGAGCCGCTCGTGCGGCGGAGGAGCGAGTGAAGGCGCGCGAGCGGGTCGAGCGCGCGCGCGCCGGGCTGGGCGTCGCGGTGATCGCGTACGCGTTCCTGTGGGCGCTCGGCGCGTTCGCGCTCGTACGCGCGCTCGCGCGACTCGTGCCCGTGACGGAAGCTTCCATCGCGGCGCCGCCCGCGGCCGCGGTCATCGCCGCGGCGGTGGCGCTCTGGCGCACGCGGCGCGCGTGGCGGCGTGAGGCGGTGGCGCTCTGGCTCGAGGAGCGCGCCCCCGCGCTGCGCTATGCGCTCGTCACGGCCTCGGAACAGCCCGACGCAGCGGCCGCCGACGCGCTCGAGCGCGCCGCGGGCGCGGAACGGCTCGCCGCGCCGATCGCGCGGGTGTTGGCACGCGCGTTCGCGATCCCACTCGCCGTGCTCGTGGTGGCGCTCGTCGTGCCGGTCTTCGCGCCGAGCCGCGCGCTCATCTCCGCCAGCGCACCGGGGGGGCGCGCGCTCGCGGCGCTCCGCGCGCACGGGGACCGCCTCGCGCCGCTCGCGGTGACCGTGACGCCGCCCGCGTACTCGAGGCTCCCCGCGCGCACGCTGGCCGATCCGGCGGCGATCGCCGCGCTCGTCGCGAGCGCGATCGTCGTGAGCGGCCCCGGCGGCGACTCCGGCCTCTACGCGACGCGCGGCGACACCGCGCTCCACGTGGAGCGAGATGGAGGACGGTGGCGCGTGCGCTTCCCGATGCCGGCCAAGGCGATGGCGCTCCGGCTCACCGACGGCGCGCGCGATCGCTTGCTCGTGCTCGAGCCGCAACCCGACTCCGCTCCCGTCGTCACGCTCACCGCGCCGGCGCGCGACACCGTGCTGCGCGTCCCGGAAGGGGACATCGCCGTCACCGCGGACGCGCGCGACGACTTCGGCCTCGGGAGCGCGTGGCTGGAATACATCATCAGCAGCGGGGAGGGAGAGAGCTTCACCTTCCGCAACGGGATCATCGCGCGCACCGAGGCGCGCGGCGCGCGCACGGCGTCGCTCTCCGGCGTGCTGCACCTGGGCGCGCTCGCCCTCAAGCCGGGGGACCTCATCCACGTGCGCGGCGTCGCGCGCGATCTCAACGATGCGACCGGACCGGACACGGGCACCTCCGAGACGCGCACCATCCGCATCGCGCGCAAGGACGAGTACGACAGCGTGGCGGTCGAGGGAGCGCCGTCCCCCGAAGCGGACAAGGCCATGCTCAGCGAGCGCATGCTGATCCTGCGGGTGGAGGACGTGCAACGCCGCCGCGCGCGCCTCTCGCGCGCCGAGCTCACCGACAGCTCGGTGCGCATCGCGCGCGACCAGATGCGCCTGCGCAAGGAAGTCTCGCGCGTGATCTTCGCGCGGCTCGGGGCGGGATCCGAGAGCGAGGAATCGCAGGGGTCGGACGACACGATGCCCCCGCGCACCCCCGACGAGATCGTGGCCGCGGCGGACTCCGCCACGAACGCGGGGGCCACCGCCCTCGACTTCGAAGGGGACGAGACGCCGGTGGTGGCGGTGAACCGCACGCTCCTGGAAGCCTACGAGGCGATGTGGGAGGCGGAGCGCCGGCTGCAGATCGCCGAGCCCGGCCAGGCGCTCCCCTACATGCGCGCCGCGCTCGCCGCGATCCAGCGCGCGCGCGCCGCCGAGCGGTTGTACCTGCGCGGCGTGAGCCCGGCGGGTGTGGTGGACGTCGGCCATGCCCGCCTCGCCGGCAAGCGCGACGATGCCGCGAGCGGCACCCGGGCGCCGCGCGCCGCGCTCGACACGTCGGACGCGCGCCGCGCGCAGCGCCTCGAGACCTCGCTCGCGCTCCTCGCCCGCGACCCGCGCGCGGCGGCGGATTCCATCACGCTACTGCGCGTGGAAGCGATCGCGCACGATCCCACGCTCGCGGCCGCGCTGGGCGCGGTGCTCGACTCGCTGCGCACCGGCGGGAGCACCGCCGCGGCCATCGCGCGCGCGCGCCGCGAGGCGGGGGGCGCCCCCGCGCGCGAGCACGCCGCCGGATGGGAGGGGGCCTGGTGAGCGAATTCACCTTCGTCACCGTGCAGTACGAGTCGGGGGACTGGGACAGCGCTCCGCTCGTGCCGCCCAACATCATCGACACGATCGCGCGCTACACGTCCATCGCCGTCGCGCCCACCGGGGTGACGGTGCCCTTGTCGTCGCCCGACCTGATGCGCTTCCCGTTCGCGTTCCTCACCGGGCATCTCCCGGTGCGCTTCACGAGTGCGGAGCGCGACCGCCTGCGCGAATGGATCGCGCGCGGCGGGTTCCTGTTCGTGGACGATCACAACCACGACATCGACGGCGCCTTCCACAAGACGGTGACCGAAGAGATCGCGCGCGCGCTCGGGCCGTTGGCGCAGCTCCCGAACGACAGCGCGCTCTATCGCTCCTTCTTCACCTTCGCCGACGGCCCGCCGGCCACGGGGCAGGAGCTCAACGGCTGGGGCGACAACCTCGTGCACAAGCACCTGTTCGCCGTGATGCGCGAGGGAAGGATCGCGGTGCTCTACAGCAACAAGGACTACAGCTCCGAATGGGGCTATCACCCGGAGAACAAGCGCTTCCTCTCCGTGGACAACACGCGATTCGCGGTGAACGTGGTGGTGTATGCGCTCACGAGCTGAGCGCCGCCGGGCGATCGAGCGCGCGTGGCGCGCGCTCGCGCTGCTCTTCCTGGCCTGGGCGATCGTCGCGGCGTTCCGGCGGCCGTCCGCGGCGGCGGTGGCGCTGCGCGGCGAGGCGCTCGCGAGCGAGCTCCCGCGCCTCACGCGCGCGTCGCGCGCCCCCGCGCTCGCACTCGCGCTCGAGGCCGCCCCCGCCGCGGGCGAGCGCGATTGGCTCCGCGCGCTGGCGCGCGCCGGCGCGCGGATCACGTGGCGCGCGAGCACGCCGTTCGCGCCGCTCGCGCTCGAGGTGATCCCGCGCGCCGATCCGGCGGGCGGGGTGCGCGCGCTCGTGGCGGGCGCGCCGGGCGCGCACGTGATGCTGGGAGATGGCGCGGGCCCGCTCGACACGCTCGATCTCGCGACGGGCGCCGCCGCGCTGCGGCTCCCGCTCTTCGTGCCGCCGCTCGCGGCGCGCGCGGGCGCTCAGCGCGCGCGCGCCGAGGCGGCCGACTCCCTCGCGCTGCGCCGCATCGCCGTGCTCGGCGCCGCCGACTGGGAGGGGAAGTTCCTCGCCGCCGCGCTCGAGGAGCGGGGATGGGCGGTGAGCGCCGCGTTCACCGTAGCGCCGGGTCTCGCGGTCACGCAGGGGGCGCCGCTGGCGCTCGACACGGCGCGGTTCGCCGCCGTGATCGTGCTCGACTCCGCGACCGCCGCGCGCGAAGGGCGCGCGCTCGCGGATTTCGCCCGTCGCGGCGGCGGTGTGGTGCTCGCCGGCCGCGCCGCGGCCGCGCCGGCCCTCGCGCCGATCCGCCCCGGCGGCGCGGGGGCGCGCGAGCGCCCCGCGGCGCTCGCCTTCAGCGACAGCGCGCCGCGGCGCGCACTCGGCTTCGCGTCCATCGCGCCCTTGGCGCGCGAGAGCATCCCGCTCGAGTCGCGCGATGGGCGCGTCGCGGTCGCCGCGCGGCGCGTGGGGGCCGGCCGCGTGCTCCAAGTGGGCTACGACGAGAGCTGGCGCTGGCGCTTCGGCGGCGGCGCGCACGCCCCCGAGGCCGAGCGCGCGTGGTGGAGCGAGCTCGTGGCGGGCGTCGCGGCGCGCGGCGCGCATCCGCGGGCCGCGCCCGCCAACGCCGATGCCGCGCCGCTCGCGCAGTGGGTCGCCGCGCTCGGTGCCGCGGACACCGCCGCCGCGGCCTTGGCGATCGCGCCGCGCGGCTTGCCGTGGTGGCTCCTCGCGATCATCCTCGCATCCCTCCTCGCCGAGTTCGCCTCCCGCCGCCTCCGTGGTGCTCCATGAGCGTCGCGTTCATCTCGAACTCCGATTGCGGCCGCCACGACACCGGCTGGGGCGCCCCCGAGCACGTGGGGCGCATCCGCGGGATCACGCAGGCGCTGCGCGACGACGTGGAGCTGTTCCAGGTGCTGGAGCACGTGGAAGGACGGCACGCGACGCCGGAAGAGCTCGCGCTGGCGCACGACCCCGGCTACATCGCGCACCTGCGCGCCGTGGCGGAGCGGGGCGGGGGGCGTCTCGATGCGGACACCGTGATGAGCGAGGGCTCCTGGCTCGCCGCGACCGCCGCGGCGGGCTGCGTGCTCGATGGCGTGGATCGCGCCTTCGCGCGGAGCCCGCAGCGCAGCTTCAGCGCCGTGCGGCCGCCGGGACATCACGCGCTGCGCGATGCGGCCATGGGCTTCTGTCTCTTCGGCTCCGTCGCGATCGCGGCGCATTACGCGAAGCGGAAGCACGGCGCGCGGCGCGTGCTGATCGTGGACTGGGACGTGCACCATGGGAACGGCACGCAGGCGCTCGTGGAAGGGGACGAGGACATCCACTTCGTGAGCATGCACCAGTGGCCGTGGTACCCGGGCACGGGCGCCGCCGAGGACCGCGGCAACGACAACGTGTGGAACATCCCGATGCCTCCCGGGCTCGAGCCGGCGGAATACGTGCGCGCGCTGCAGGAGGGGATCGCCCGCGCGACGAGCGGCTTCACCCCCGATCTCGTGCTGATCTCGGCCGGCTTCGACTCGATGCGGGGGGACCCGCTGGGGGGCTTCACGCTCGAGCCGCAGCATCTGCGCGACATCACGCGCGCGCTGGCGCGCCAGAGCGAGTCGTGGTGCGACGGCCGGATCGTGAGCGCGCTCGAAGGGGGATATGCGCCCGAACGCGTGGGGCAAGGCGTGGTGGCGCACCTGCACGCGCTCGCCGCGACTTGAATCCGCCGCGTTCCCGCTCGTAGCTTTCGCGCATGCCTTCGAGGCGCGTTCCGCCGGTGCCGGCGGTGCTGCGGCTCGTCCAGCGTGCGGTGCTCCAGCGATGGCGCGCGACGGAGGACGATCTGTACCGGGAAGTGGCGGCGCTCGCGGAGGCCGGACCGCGGAAGGAGATGTTGGTGTCCGGGTGCGGAGAAGGGGAGACGACGGCGTGGCTCGCGGAGCGCACCGGCGCGACGGTGACGGGAGTGGATCCCGATGCCGCGCGCATCGCGGTGGCGGAGGCGCGGGCCCGCGGGCCGGGGGGGACACCGGGCGTGCACTACGAGCACGCCGCGCTCGATGACCTTCCGCACGAGACCGGCGTCTTCGATGTGGCGATCGGCGAGCCATCGCTCTCGGCGGCGGCCGATCCCGAGCGTGCGGTCGCGGAGCTCGTGCGCGTGGTGAAGCCGATGGGGACCGTCGTGCTGATGCAGCTCACGTGGACGTCGGAGATCGCACAAGACGCGCGCGAGTCGGTGGTCGACCGGCTCGGCCTGCGGCCGCATCTCCTCGTGGAGTGGAAACAGATGATGCGCGATGCCGGATTGGTGGAGCTGCAAGTGCAGGACTGGACCGACGGCGCGCCCGGCGGCCGCGCGAGCGCGCCCGACGCCGTCGCGCCGCGGCTCACGCTCCGGCAGAAGGCGCACATCGTGGGGCGCACGTGGCGCCGCTGGGGATGGCGCGCCGCGCGCGGCGCCGTGGAGCGGGAGACATCGCTCATCCGCGAGCTCTCGCGCGAGCGCGCGTTCGGCTTCCAGATCCTGAAAGGGGTGAAGTGGCCCCACGCGCGGAGCGCCTGAGTGTTCTGCCCCGATTGCGGCACCTGGAATCGCGGCGCGGCGGTGATCTGCGTGCGCTGCGCGCACGAGCTCCCGGAGCTCCCCGACGCTCCCGCCGAGAAGCCCGACGAGGAGATGGACCTCGTGCGCCGCGCCACCGGCGGGCGGTACAAGGTCTACCGGCGGCTCGCCACGGGTGGCATGGCGAGCGTGTACGCGGCGCGGCACGCGCTCCTGGGCCGTCCGCTCGTGATCAAGGTGCTCCTCGCGCATCTGGCGCGCGATCCCGAGATGCGCGAGCGCTTCCGCCGCGAGGCCGAATCGAGCGCGCAGCTCTATCACCCACACATCTGCTCCATCTTGGACTTCGGCGAGGTGGAGCAGACCGTGTATCTCGTGATGCCCTACTTCACGGGGGGCTCGCTCGCCGACCGCATCGTGCGCGGCGGCACCGTGGAGGCGCCGCAGGCGGCGGCCATCTGCGCGCAGGTCGCGGCCGCGCTCGACTACGCGCACCGGCACGGCATCGTGCACCGCGACATCAAGCCCGACAACGTGCTCTTCGATGAGGACGACAACATCGCGATCACCGACTTCGGCATCGCGACGGCGCGCTTCCACGGGCGCTTGACGATGACGGGGCGCGCGATGGGGACGCCGCACTACATGAGCCCCGAGCAGGCCATGGGCAAGATGGTGGACGGGCGGAGCGACCTCTACGCGGTGGGCGTGCTCCTCTACGAGATGCTGGTGGGCTTCCCCCCGTTCGACGGCGCCGACTCGTACTCGATCGGCTACAAGCACGTGCACGAGACGGCGGCGAGCCCCGACGTGGTGAACTCGCGCACGCCGATCGAGCTCGCGGCGATCACCATGAAGTGCCTCGCGAAGAACCCGCTGGAGCGCTATCAGCGCGGCAACGATCTCGCCGACGCGCTCATCGAATACTTGAGCCCCCTCCAAGCCTCCGACAGCTACCGCGCGGCCTCGCTCGCGCGGCGCCTCGGCATCACCCCGACCACGCGATGAAGCTCACGCACGAGCAGGTCACCCTCCGCACGAAGCACACTTTCACCATCGCGCGCGGCGGGTCGGATGAGTTCCGGGTGGTCGTCGTGACGGTCACCGACAAGGACGGCGCGACGGGCGTGGGGGAGGCGAGCCCGAGCCGCTTCTACGGCGAGTATGCCGACACCGTGCCCGTGGCGCTCGCGCAATTCGCGCCGATCCTCGAGAAGGCCGACGCGTGGTCGCTCGAGGCGATCGAGCACGCCATGCACCAGAAGATGCGCGGCAACGGCGCGGCCAAGTCGGCGGTGAATGCCGCCCTCAACGATCTCATGGGGAAGCGCCTCGGCAAGCCGCTGTACCAGCTCTGGGGACTCGATCCCAAGGCGGCACCGAAGTCGAGCTTCACGATCGGCATGGCGGAGGAGGCCGAGTTGCGCGCGAAGGTGCGCGAGGCGAAGGACTATCCCATCCTGAAGGTGAAGCTCGGCACCGACCGCGACGAGGCGGTGATCCGCGCGATCCGTGAGGAGGCCCCCGGCAAGACGCTCTACGTGGACGCGAACTGCGCGTGGACGCCCAAGGAAGCGCTGAACAACATCGAGATGCTCGTGGGCTACGACGTGGAGTTCGTCGAGCAGCCGCTCCCGCCGGAGGACCTCGAGGGGCTGCGGTTCGTGCGCGACCGCTCTCCCCTTCCGGTGATCGCGGACGAGTCGTGTCTCGTCGCGAGCGACATCCCGAGGCTCGCGGGGGTGGTGGACGGGATCAACATCAAGCTCGCCAAGTGCGGCGGGCCGCGCGAGGCGATCAAGATGGCGGCGGTCGCGCGCGCGCACGGGATGCGCGTGATGATGGGCTGCATGATCGAGACGAGCATCGGCATCACGACCGCGGCGCACGTCGCGCCGCTCCTCGACTACGCCGATCTGGACGGCGCGGCGCTCGTCGCGAACGATCCGTATCGCGGCGCGTCGATCGATGGGGGCGTCATCGCCATCCCCTCCGGACCGGGGCTCGGCGTCACGCGCGCATGACCGCGGGGCGGTTCGTCCAGGTCGCGCTCCCGCTCCCGCTCTTCCAGCGCTTCACGTACTCGGTGCCCGACGGCATGCCGATGCCGGCGCCGGGCTCGCGCGTGCTCGTGCCGGTGCGCGGCCGCCGCGCCATCGGCCTCGCGATGGCGCCCGCGACGGGCGACGGGGTGCGCGCCCCCAAGCCGGTGAGCGAGCTCCTCGACGCCGAGCCCGCCGTCCCCGCCGCGCTCCTCACGACGGCGGATTGGATCTCCGAGTACTACGTGACGCCGCCCGGCCTGGTGCTGCGCGCGATGCTCCCGTCGCTGCTCACGGCCCCGCGCGCCCCGCGCCCCATGCCGCGCACGCACCGGATCGCGCGCATCGCGCAGGCGCTGCCGTCGCTCGCCGAGCGCGACCGGCTCTTCGCGCGCGCGGCGCGGCAGCGCGCGCTGTACGAGGCGCTCGAATCGCTGGGCGGCGCGAGCGAGAGCGCGCATCTCACGGCGCAGCTCGGCTTCGCGCCGGCCGTGATCCGGGCGCTCGCCGACCGCGGCGTGATCGTGCTCGAGGAGAGCGAGATCGCGCGCGATCCGTTCCTCGCGCGCGCGGTGCCGGCCCCCGCGCCGCACGAGCCGAATCCGGCGCAGGCGAGGGCGATCGCGGCGCTCCACGCCGCGCCCCCGGGCGCCGCGTACCTCCTCCACGGCGTGACGGGGAGCGGGAAGACGCTCGTGTACATCGAGCTGCTGCGCGAGATCGTGCTCCGCCGCGGGCGCGGCGCGATCGTGCTCGTCCCCGAGATCGCGCTCACGCCGCAGGCGGTGGACCGCTTCCGCGCCGCCTTCGGCGAACGCATCGCCGTGCTCCACTCCGGGTTGGGCGACGGCGAGCGCTACGATGCGTGGCGCGCGCTCCGCTCGGGAGCGAAGACGATCGCGGTCGGCGCGCGCTCCGCGGTGTTCGCCCCGGTGCGCGAGCTCGGCGCCATCATCGTGGACGAGGAGCACGAGGGGAGCTACAAGAACGGCGAGACGCCGCGCTATCACGCGCGCGAGGTCGCGCTCGTGCGCGCGCGCGAAGAAGGCGCGGTGGTGGTGCTCGGCTCCGCCACGCCGAGCCTCGAGAGCTGGCTCAACGCGCAGGGAGGGAAGTACACGCTCCTCTCGCTCCCGGAGCGCGTCGCGGACGCGCGGCTCCCTCAGGTGGAGGTGGTGGATCTGCGCCGCGCCGCGCGTCCCGCGGCGCGCGTGGAACCGGCGGAGCCCTTCCGGCGCGTGTTCAGCGAGTCGCTCGAGGCGGCGATGGGCGAGCGGTTGCAGCGCGGGGAGCAGAGCATCCTCCTCTTGAACCGCCGCGGGTTCGCCGCCTTCGTGCAGTGCGACGCGTGCGGCGAGGTGATCGCGTGCCCCAACTGCAGCATCACGCTCACCTATCACCGCAATCCGGAACGGCTCGTCTGCCACCATTGCCGGCACGAGCAGCCGATGCCGGCGCAGTGTCCGCGATGCGGCGGCGCGACCGTGCGGCAGCGCGGGCTCGGCACGCAGCAGGCGGAGAAGCTCCTCGTGGAGCGCTATCCGTACGCGCGCATCGCGCGGATGGATGTCGATACCACGAGCGGGAAGTGGGCCCATAGCGAGATCCTCGACCGCGTGGGGCGCGGCGAGGTGGACATCCTGTTGGGCACGCAGATGATCGCGAAGGGGCTCGATTTCCCCAACGTCACGCTCGTGGGGGTGATCGACGCCGACGTCGGGATCAATCTCCCCGACTTCCGCGCGAGCGAGCGGAGCTTCCAGCTGATGAGCCAGGTCGCGGGGCGCGCGGGGCGCGGCGCGAAGGGCGGGGAGGTGATCATCCAGACGCGCGCACCGTCGCACCACGCCGTGCGCTGCGCGCTCACGCATGACTACCTCACGTTCGTGCGCGAGGAGCTGAGCGGCCGTCGCGATCCGGTCTATCCCCCCTTCACGCGTCTCGCGAACGTGATCGTGAGCGGACTCGAGGAGGCGCCCGTGGCGGATCTCGCCATCAAGGCGGGGAAGTGGATGCGCGCGCTCCTCGAGACGCAGCGCGTGCCCGGCATCACGATCATCGGCCCCGCGCCGTGCCCGGTGGAGCGCGTGAAGCGGCGGTGGCGGTGGCATCTGCTCGTGAAGGCGGAGCACGTTGGCCCGATGACGGCGGTGCTCCGGTATCTTGCCGAGAAGTTCGAGGTGCCGTCACGCGGGGAGATGAGGATCGCGATCGATCGGGATCCGGTGCAACTGCTCTAGGGGCCGGGGAGTAGGGGCTCGGGGCTAGGGGATCGGCGCAACTGCGAGCTGCGGGGACAGGGGATCGCGACTACGCAGAGGGGTGCTGCCGCTCTCGCGGGCGACGGTGCGCCGGGGGGCGGGCAGGGAATCCCCATGTTCAGTTGCGGCGCTAGCTAGTCGGTCGCCCTCGACGCGCGTCGCCGGCGGATGAGCCGGTCGAGGGACCAAAGTAGAAGGGTGAGAAATGCGCCCTGGGCGGCCGGGAGGATCAGGAACGCGAAGATGTCCTCGGCCCACGGCCCGACAATGGCAGAAAGTGCTTCAACGAGGCTAGAGACCGTGAGCGACAGCGGCGCGGTCGCGATGATCATCATCCAGAACACGCCCTCGAGCGGTTCCAGATCGCCAGCGCGCCAACTCAGCAAGCCGCCGACTGCGAAAGCAGCAACGCCGACGACGAGCCCTGCGAGGGCGCCCCGGAAGACCCATCGTCGCAGCGATGGTGGCTGTTGCGAGAGAACAAGCATTGCCGTTGCCTCCCGTAGGCCCCGATCGATACGTCCAACCGGCCGCTCGCTACCCCCTATGCGACCCACGGCGCGAGAGAGGAGGCACAGGCCGCACCGCCCCTGTTCGCAATTGCTGTCCCCTGTCCCCGCCTCTCGCAGTTCCGCCTATCCCCTGACCCCAGCTCCCTGCTCCCTGGCAGTCAGAGCTCCTGCCGTTTCGCCGCCGCGACGATCCCCGCCGCCGCCCGGAACGCCAACGCCTGGATGGTCATCGTCGGCTGCCCGCGTCCTCCTGTCACGAACGACGATCCATCCACGATGAACAGGTTCGGCACATCGTGCGCGCGGTGATCCTTGTCCACCACCGATGACGCCGGATCGTTCCCCATGCGGCACGTTCCCAAAAGATGCGGCCCGCCGGCACCGGCGGTGGACAGAACGTTGGTCTTGCTCTTCGCCCCCGCCGCATCGAGCAGCTCGAGCGACCGCGCGACGAACCATTTGTCCATGTCCGCGTCCATCGGATGGTTCTTGAACGTGAGCCGCGGCGCGGGGAGCCCCCACGCATCGGTCACGGTCGGATCGAGATCCACGCGGTTCGAGGCCACCGACATCGCCGTCTCGTGCCCCGCCGCGTACAGCCCGTAGTTGAACGACTCGTGCAGCTGCTTCTTCCAGTCGCTCCCCCAGCCCGGCGTGAAGAACGCATTGGACATCGGCGTGAGCATCGTGCGGAAGTCGAATCCGCCGCCGCCGTAGAGTCCCGTCTCCTTGGGCATGATCACCTGGTCCCACACCACGCGCGACGCCACGACGCCTTTCCATCCGTGCACGGGATGCTCGAAGATCCCGTGGCTCATGATGAAGCCGTTGAACGTGATGTTGCGGCCCACCATCCCGCTCGAGTTCGCGAGTCCCTGCGGGAAGAGGCCGTTCGCCGACATGAGCAGGAGCTTCGGCGTCTCGAGTCCGTTGGCCGAGAGCACGACGAACCGTGCGCGCTGGAAGCGTTCGTTCTTGTCCGGGTCGAAGTACGCGACGCCGCTCACGCGCCCATCGGCGCCGGTGCGCACGCGGAACGCGTAGCTGTTGGGGCGGATCTCGCAGCGCCCCGTCGCGAGCGCGCCGGGGATCATCGAGATGAGCGAGCTCGACTTCGCCCCCACCTCGCAACCGTTGCCGAAGCAGAATCCGCACGCGATGCACGCGTTGCGTCCGCGATACGGCCGCGAGAGGATCGCCATCGGCGCGGGCCACGGATGCCATCCCATCTTCTTCGCGCCCTTCTCGAGGAGCACCCCTTCGCTCTTGATCGGGAGCGGCGGCAGCGGGTAGCCCTTCTGGCGCGGCGGTTCGAACGGATTCCCCGCGAGCCCCGAGACGCCCACTTCCCACTCCACTTGCGTGTAATACGGCTCGAGGTCCGCGTACGTGATGGGCCAGTCCGCCATCGACGTGCCATCCGGCACGCCGAACGTGCTCGCCTGCTTGAATTCGATCTCGGGGAAGCGCCAGTAGTTCGCGCTGAAGTGCACGGAGCCGCCGCCCACGACGCGGCCGTAGAGCGGCCACGGCCGCACCTTCGCGGTCTCGGCGTCGCTCTGGCGCGAAGTGGCGGGGAGGAGTCGCGCATCGTTCGTGAGCTGCGACTGGAGCCCGATCTTCACCTCATCGTGCGTGAAGTCCTTCGGCCCCAGCCACGGTCCCGCCTCGAGCACGACCACCGAGAATCCCGCGCGCGAGAGCTGGCGCGCCATCACGCCGCCCGCGGCGCCGGAGCCGACGATGACGAAGTCGACCACGCTGTCGAGCGCATAGCGCTTCATCGCCGGCGGCGCGCCCCCGGCGGCGCCCTGATGCGCGTGCATCGCGCGGCGGCTACGCACGGTCGTACCATCCGAACGGCGGCGCCCACGCGAACCGGTCCTCGAATCCGATCAGCTTCCAGCCGGCCTTCCGGTCGTTCCCGCCGTACGACGGCATCGTGAACATCCCCGCCACCGTGAGGAAGCGGAACATCCCGAAGTACCCGTCCTTCTCCTTCTCGTACGCCTTCAGCACCGCGATCTGCTGCTCGCTCGTGAGCGCCGCGAACGCCGTCGCGCCGGGCACCGACTTCGCGGTGTAGCTCGCGAGATCGGCGCAGCCCTTCGTGACGTCATCGTGCTGGTCCTTGGCCCACGTCGCGAGCGAGCGATCGATGAATCGCACGACCTTCGCTTCGCGCGCGCCCGGCGTGCCGTCGCTCGGCACGATCTGCGCCGACACGGCATCGAGCATCGCCGCCTGCTCGGTGGTGAGCACCATCCACGCGTCGCCGCCCAGCGCCGCGAGCCGCGCCGTCGCCTCCAGCTCGTGCGTGTGCGCCGCGAGCCACGCCATCGCCGTGCCGGCGGCGACCGCCGCCATGAACCCGCGCCGCGAGACGTCCTGTTCGCCGTTCTCCATCGACTCCCCCATGGGAAGATCGCACCAACCTACGCCGTTGCCGTGAGTGCCTGCTAGCCCCCGTCCCCTGTCCCCTCGCCCCCTGCTCCCTGTAGTTTGAGTCATGTCTTTCGCGCCACCGAACTTCACCGATCCGGCGTTCGCGAAGTCCCCCGACGCGACCTTCGTTCCCGCCCCGCAGGACGGCGTCCTCCCCGAAGGATTCTTCTCCACCACGAATCTCCCCACCTACGTCCGCGTCGCAGGGACGTGGCGCATGCCGCGCGAGCCGCGCATGGACGCCTCGCTCGTGCTGGCCCCCGACGGCGAGCTCTGGGTGCGCGAGATGCGCCGCGTGCGGAAGGGGGACCGCGTGGCGGTGGGCTTCGCCGAGGACGGCTCGCAGGGGATCTTCGTGCACGCGGGCGCGTTCCTGGGCGACGGCGCGCCGGAGGACGGCGAGTTCAAGTTCATGACGAGCGAGGTCTCGCGCGAGAAGCCGATCGACTACGCGCAGATGGCACGCCTCCTCCTGCGCGAACGCGCGCGCGGCGGGTACCCGATCTGGGTCTGCGGCCCCGCGCTCGTGCACTCGCGCGCGCGCGCGGACATGACCTGGTTCATCGCGAACGGCTTCGTGGGCGCGCTCCTCGCGGGGAACGCGGTGGCCGTGCACGACATCGAGGCGTCCATCTTCTCCACCACCCTCGGCATGACCGCGGGGGGCGAGGCGACCTCGGGGGGACACGGCCTCCACATGCGCGCGATCAACCAGGTGCGCGCGGCGGGCTCGATCGAAGCCGCCGTCGCGAAGGGGATCGTGAAGGACGGCATCATGCACGCGTGCGTGACGCATCACGTGCCCTACGTGCTCTGCGGCTCCATCCGCGACGACGGACCGCTCCCCGGCGTGTACGCGGACATGGCGGCGGCGCAGGACGCGATGAAGGCGCACACGGTGAAGGCGACGATGGCCATCCTCATCGCCACGGCGCTCCACGCGATCGCGACGGGGAACATGCTCCCCGCGTTCGTGACCGAGAAGGATGGCACGATCCGCGAGCTGGTGACCATCTGCGTGGACAGCTCGGAGTTCGTGGTGAGCAAACTGAAGGACCGCGGCACGCACCAGGCGTTCGGCGTCGTCACGAACGCGCAGGACTTCATGCACATCCTGCGCCTGTACGTGGAGCGCGAGATGGACGCGCGCCCGGGAGCGCCCAAGTGAGCGGCGGGCGCGAGCGATTCCTGCGCGCGATCGCCCAGTGCGTGCCCGCGGCGCGCATCGAGGAGATCCGCCTCTTCGCGCCGATGCGGCAGGGCGGGGTCGAGAGCGGCGTCGCCGTGATCACGGCGGCGCGCGAGATCGCCGACGGCGCGGGGGTGCGCCACACGATCTTCCGCGCGCAGTACCGGCTCACCCTCAAGGGCCCGGAGCGCGGGAAGTGGGACGTGTCCGTCACCGAGGAGGCCGACGCCCCCGAGGGGACGGTGGACGACGTGGTGCGCGGCGTGCTCCGGCGGTCGGGAGAGGAACCGGAGCCGGAGCGCCTCGCGGGCGACGCGCTGCACGGCGCGCTCCTCGACGACACGTGGACCGGCGCGCGCTGATCGACGAATTCCGCGCCTATCTGCGCGCGCACAATCTCCCCGTGACGCCGCAGCGCGTGGCCGTCGCCGAGTTGATCTTGCTGCGCGACCGGCACTTCAGCGCCGAGGAGATCGCGCAGGAGCTCGCGCGGGGGAGCGAGCGCGTGGGCACCGCCACCATCTACCGGACCCTCGACGTGCTCGTGAAGAGCGGGCTCGTGGTGGAGCGCGATTTCGGCGAGGGCTTCCGCCGCTTCGAGAGCGCGCGCGACATGCCCCAGCACGAGCATCTCCTGTGCACCTCGTGCGGCCGGGTGATCGAGTTCCAGGATGAGCGCCTCGAGCGCATGACCACGCTCATCGCGGAGTCGAAGGGGTTCGCGCGCCAGCGGCACCGCCTCGTGATCTACGGCGTGTGCGAATCGTGCCGCGCGGGCCGCGCCGTGCCGGCCGCGCGCGCCACGCGGAGCGCGCGCGCGTGAACGAGCTCTCCGCCATCGGCGCGCTCGCCGCCTTCGCCGCCGGGTTCCTGAGCTTCCTCTCCCCGTGCGTGCTCCCGCTCATCCCGAGCTACGTCACGTTCATCACGGAGATGAGCCTCGATGAGCTCCCCGGCTCGCGGCGGCACACGCTGATGCACGCCCTCTTCTTCATCGCCGGGTTCACGCTCGTCTTCCTCGCGCTCGGCGCGTCCGCGAGCGCGCTCGGCCGCGTGGTCTTCCACGCGCGCGACTGGATCGCGCGCGTGGGCGGGGTGCTGTTGATCCTGTTCGGCCTGTTCATGCTCGGCGTGTTCGACTCGCGCCTCTTCAGCGCGGAGCGCCGCGTGCACCTGGCGGGGAAGCCGGCGGGACTCCTCGGCACGGCGCTCGTCGGCGTCGCGTTCGCGGCGGGGTGGACCCCATGCATCGGCCCGATACTCGGCGGGATCCTCGTGATCGCCTCGAACAGCGCGAGCCTCATGCACGGCGTCGCGCTCCTGTTCGCGTACTCGATGGGCCTCGCGATCCCCTTCATGGTCGCCGCGCTCGCGGTGGACCGCTTCGTCCCCTGGCTCGCGCGCCACCGCCACTTCATGCTCTGGGCCGAGCGCATCGGCGGCGTCGCGCTGATCGCGATCGGGCTGCTGCTGGTGACCAACTACTTCACGTTGCTGGCCAGCTATCTCCAGGCGCTGACGCCGGAGTTCATACGAAGCCGGATCTAACTCGAACTGCAACTGACGACGGTCGACCATCGGATCTGAACTGCAACTGACGACGGTCGACCATCGACAATGCATGACAACTGATGGTGTGCAAGGTTCAGTGCACGTGAAGGCCTCCAGGTGCTCCGGACCTTACACATCATTCGTTGTCATGCCTCGTCGATGGTCGACCATCGTCAGTCGCGGTTCAGTACCCGGCGGCCCCTCCCGACGTCCGCCGATCCACCACCCCGACCCACCCGGCCGACACCCGTCCGATCGCGATGACCCTCCCGATGTACGGATCATCCCCGAACCGCGCGACCGCCATCGCGTAGCCCATCGCGGTCAGCGAGTCCACGACCGCGGGTTCCAGCGCGCCGGATTCGTACTTGAGCGTGTCGGGACGCGCCTGCATGTGCACGCGCCCCGCGGACACGGCGTCGGCCAGCGGCTGGCCGAACTCGATGACGCCGAGGATCACCTGCGCGACGCTCGTGATGATGCGCGGGCCGCCGCGCGCGCCGAGCACGAGCAGCACCTTCCCCGCGGTGTCGAGCACGATCGTCGGCGACATGGCGCTCAGCATCCGCTTGCCCGGCGCGATCGCGTTCCGCTCTCCCTGCACGAGGCCGTAGCCGTTCGGCTGCCCCGGGTTCGTGGTGAAATCGTCCATCTCGTCGTTCAGGAAGAAGCCGCCGGCCGCGACGTACACCCCCGAGCCGTAGAGGTCGTTGAGCGTGGTCGTCGTCGCGACCGCGTTCCCCTTCGCATCCACCACCGAGTAGTGCGTGGTGTTCACCCCTTCGTTGCTGCGCGTCTCTCCCGCCGGGGTGCGGCGCTCCGCATCCGCGGTGGGGGTGGCGGCGTCGGCCGAGATCGTGGACGCGAGCGTGCGCCCGTACGCCTTGCTCGTGAGGAGCGCGAGGGGCTGCTCCGAGAAGTCCGGGTCCCCCAAGAGCGCGTTGCGGTCGATGAACGCGCGCCGCAGCGCCTCCGCGAGGAGATGCGTCTCCATCGCGCCGCGCGGCTTGGCGAGCGGGGCGAAGTTCTCGAGCATGTTGAGCGTCTCGATCATCGTGATGCCCCCTGAGCTCGAGGGGGGCATCGTCAGGAGCGTGTAGCCGCGGTACGTGCCGCGGAGGGCCTCGCGCCACGCCGCGTGATACGCCTTGAGATCGGCGAGCGTGATGAGGCCGCCGTCCTTGTCCTGCTCCGCCACGATCGCGCGCGCCACGTCGCCACCGTAGAAGGCCTTCGTCCCGTGCAGCGAGATCGCGCGCAGCGTGCGCGCGAGCGCGGGCTGCACGAGCTTCTGCCCCGCGGCGAGCGGCTTGCCGCCCGGGAGGAACACCTTCGCGCCGGCGTAGCGGGCGATGCGCTTCTCGTTGTTCTCGATCGAGCGCGCGAGCGCCGTGTCCACGACGAAGCCCTTCTCCGCGAGACGGATGGCGGGGGCCATCACCTTCGCGAGGGGCAGATGGCCGAATTCCTGGTGCGCGGTGATCATCCCCATCACCGAGCCGGGCACGCCGACCGCGCGCGGACCGATCTCGCTCGCGCGCTCGGCGCGGCTCGCGCTGTCCACGTACATGTCGCGCGTCGCCCCCTTCGGCGCGAGCTCGCGGTAGTCGAGGGCCGCGACGCGGCCGTCGGCCATGCGGATCAGCATGTACCCGCCGCCGCCGATGTTCCCCGCCTCGGGGTGCGTCACCGCGAGCGCGAATCCCGTCGCGACCGCGGCGTCCACGGCGTTCCCGCCGGCGTGCAGCACCTCGATGCCTGCGGCCGAGGCGAGCTCGCTGTTGCTCGCGACCATCGCATGGGGCGCGACGACGGGCGTGCCCGCGGTGGCGCGCGGCCGCTGCGCGGCGAGCGGGAGCGCGACGGCGAATGCGCCGAGCGCGGCGAACGAGAGCGGAGCGCGGAGCAGGCGCA
>Ga0335085_10001867_pt1 | contig 41986 bp, 31 predicted proteins | sample Lox_Sample_45_FD_206712 | JGI IMG/M metagenome (GOLD analysis project Ga0335085, IMG submission 206712) | Soil microbial communities from Loxahatchee National Wildlife Refuge, Florida, United States - Lox_Sample_4.5 | ecosystem: Environmental > Terrestrial > Soil > Wetlands | place: USA... | reverse complement strand
TCACCTCTTCCATCAAGGTGCCGTCCCGGTCGAAGAACACCGCCCGCCGTCCACTCATAAGGACGTAAAACTGGCCAGCAGTTCCTCGCGCGTCGCGGTGGCCGTTCCCACTTTGCCCACTACGATGCCGCTGGCATGGTTCGCCAGTTCGGCGGCTTCCTCGGGCGTAGCGCCAGCGGCGAGCCCCAGGGTGAAAACGCCGATCGCCGTATCGCCCGCCCCCGAAACATCGAATACGGCCTGCGCCCGCGTGGGCGTGTGATACGGGGCGGCATCGTGTTGGAACAGGATCATGCCCTGTTCCCCCAGCGTGATCAGCACACTGGCCGTCTTCCAGCGCTCCAGCAGGCGGTTACCGACCTCCCGCAGCGCCATGTCCTCCAGCGGCGGCCCCGCCGGTTCTACCGGTTGCCGGCCGGCGGCCAGAAACGCTTCGGCGCGATTGGGCTTGATGGCCGTGGCGCCATGCCAGCAAAGCGCATGGTGAGGGTGCGGGTCCACGGTGAGGATCTTGCCGTGGGCGCTGGCCAGGGCGCAGATCCGGTCCGCCAGTGGCTGCGAAACGAAGCCCTTGCCGTAATCGGAAATAACCAGCCCATCCAGGCTTTCGATGACGGAATCCAGGTGGCGCATGGCCCGCGCCTCCTGTTCCGCAGGCAGCGGCGCGTGGCGTTCGCGGTCTACGCGCACTACCTGCTGGTGCCGGGCGATGATTCGCGTTTTGACGATGGTGAAGCCGGCCGCGTCCTGCTGCACTCCGGCGGTATCGATTCCGCTTGCCGCCAACAGCCGCACCAGACGGTCGCCGTGAGGGTCGGCGCCGGTAATCCCCATGACTCGTGTATCCGCGGCAAATTCCCGAACGTTGCGCGCCACATTGGCCGCGCCGCCCGGGTAGTACGATTCGGCAGTCACATCCACCACCGGAACCGGAGCCTCCGGCGAGATGCGCGACACTTTCCCCCAGATGAACTCATCCAGCATCAGGTCGCCGATTACCAGAATCCGCTGGCCCCCAAACCGGCCGGCCACCCGGTCGAAACGCGCCGCATCCATAGTTGAACCGAAATGATAGCAGTGTTCGAGCCGTGCGCAGAATAACCGCACGCGCGAGGCCTTCCGCCAACCGGACGCGGTGAATTGTTAAACTGGGACTCGCCGTTTCTTTTATTCACATGCGCGTCACTGTCGTAGGAACCGGATATGTGGGAACCGTTACGGGTGCCTGTTTGGCCTACATGGGTCACCGCGTAACGTGCGTTGATACCGACGAAGCGAAGATCAGCATTCTGCAGCGTGGGGAATCTCCCATTTACGAGCCGTGCCTGGAAGAGTTGCTCCGGTTAGGCGCGCAGAAAGGCGGTTTGGATTTCACCACCGATCTCAACACCGTTGTGGCTGAGAGCGATGTGATTTTTATTGCCGTGGGGACTCCTCCCCTGCCCAGCGGCGAGGCGGATCTGTCCTATCTGGAAGCGGCCGCCCGAAGCATCGGTAAGGCCATGGACGATTCGCGTTTTCACGTGGTCGTGAACAAATCCACGGTGCCGGTCGGCTGCGGAAACCTGGTCGAGACGCTGGTGCGCGAGGGCATCGACGAAGTACATCCCGAAAAGCGACGGGAAATCCGCTTCGGCGTGGCCAGCAATCCCGAATTCCTGCGGGAAGGAAACGCGGTTGCCGATTCGCTGTATCCGGACCGCATCGTGGTGGGAGCCGGCGACCGGCAGACCATGGAGATGATGCAGGAACTGTATCGCCCCCTGGTGGCCCAGGCTTTCGATCCGCCGGTCGGCGTGCCACGGCCCGCGGGCATGGATCAGGTGCGCTTGCTGGCCACGGACCTGACCAGCGCGGAGATGATCAAATACGCCGCCAATGCCTTTCTGGCAATGAAGATCGGGTTCGCCAACGAGATCGCCAATATCTGCGAACGCGTAGGGGCGGAAGCGCCGGAAGTGATGACGGGGATCGGGCTGGATTCGCGCATCGGCGCCAGGTTTCTCAATCCCGGGGTGGGCTGGGGCGGCAGTTGCTTCGGCAAGGATATTCACGCGCTCCTGCACATGGCCCAGGAATACGGCTACGACAGCAAACTTCTGAAGGCCTCCCTGGAGGTGAACAACGCCCAGCGCCACATGGTGATTCAGAAACTGCAGGAGAAGCTGTACATTCTCAAGGGCCGTACCATCGGATTGCTGGGGCTCGCCTTCAAGCCCGATACAGATGATTTGCGCGACGCTCCCAGCCTCTACATTGCCGAACGGCTGCTGCAGATGGGCGCACGGGTGAAGGCATACGACCCAATCGCCATGAACGCCTGCAAGCAGCAGCGGAGCGATCTGAAAATTCGCTATTGCGAATCGGTGCAGGAAATCGCGGAGGGAGCCGATGCGCTGGTGGTGGTGACCGAGTGGAACGAGTTTCGCTCTCTGGATCTGCCCGCCCTGGCTGCGGTGATGGCGAATCCGATTCTGGTTGACGGGCGCAACGTCTTCCGGCCCGAGACTGCCGCGGCGGCGGGCTTCGATTACACCGGGGTGGGCCGCAACGCCCGCCCGCGCCAGGAAATCGGTACGTCTACCACAGTCAGAAAATAACCTGGGCGGACGGTGTGCGAAAATGGCGGAGAATGCCTGAATCTCAAGTGGTAACAGCAACCGCCGGGAAGGCCCTGGAACAGAAAATTCTCAGCCGCTCGGCCCGAGTCGGTATCGTCGGGTTGGGGTATGTGGGCCTTCCTTTGGCCGTGGAATTTGCCCGCGCCGGATTCCACGTGACGGGAATCGATCTGAGCGAGAGCAAGACCCAGCGCGTCTCCGCGGGCGATTCCTACATCGGCGACATTTCCAGCGCCACCCTCGCACCGCTGGTGCAATCCGGCAGGCTGGACGCCACCACCGATTTTGCCGCCGTGCGGGAACTGGACACCATCAACATCTGCGTGCCCACGCCGTTGCGTAAGACAAAAGACCCGGACATGAGCTACATCGTGTCGGCCTGTGAAGAAATGGTCAAGTATCTTCATCCGGGCACCCTGGTCATCCTGGAGTCCACCACTTATCCCGGCACCACCGAAGAACTGCTCCGGCCGATGCTTTCCAAAGGCGGCCTTGAAGCGGGGAAAGACTTCTTCCTGTGCTTTTCCCCGGAGCGCGTGGACCCCGGCAACCCGAAGTATCAGACCGCGAACATTCCCAAGGTAGTGGGCGGATGTACGCCGGCCTGCACGGAAATGGGCCGGCTGTTTTATGCGCAGGCCCTGCAGCATGTGGTTCCGGTGAGCTCCACGCAGGTGGCGGAGATGGTGAAGCTGCTGGAGAACACCTTCCGCATGATCAATATCGGGCTGGTGAACGAAATTGCGATGATGTGCGACCGCATGGGCATCAATGTGTGGGAAGTGATCGAAGCCGCGGCCACCAAGCCCTTCGGATTCATGCCGTTCTTTCCGGGGCCGGGGCTGGGGGGCCATTGCATCCCCATCGATCCGTTCTATCTTTCGTGGAAAACCAAGCAGGCCGGCATTGAGGCGCGCTTTATCGAACTGGCGGGCTACATCAATGGACAGATGCCGCACTTTGTGGTGGACAAGGTGCAGAATGCGTTGAACGATGCGAGCAAGCCGGTCAGAGGCTCGCGTATTCATGTGATGGGAGTGGCCTACAAGCGCGACATCGACGACATGCGCGAATCGCCCGCGCTGGATGTGATGATGCTGCTGGAGCGGCGCGGGGCGGTGCTCACTTACAGCGATCCGCATGTGCCCAAGCTGAATCTGGAGGGTTTGGAAATCCAGGCCAGTCCGGAAGAGGCGGCGGTGGAATCGGACTGCGTGGTGATTGTGACCGATCACGCCGCATTCGACTATCGTGCCCTGGTAGAGAGGGCCCCGCTGATCGTGGACACGCGCAACGCACTCAAGGGCGTGAACTCGCCTAAGATCGTCAGGCTGTAAGCGCTACAGCGGCAGTTACCGGCACTTAGTCGCTTGTGTGAATTAGACGCCCACTCTAAAGAGCCATTGGAGCACGACTGTATTATTTGCAACGATTGAAGGGTTAGCATCGTCAGTTCCTATATGCCGGTCTCTCTTGTTGTCGATGACGAGCCATCGGTTCGCCGGTACATGAGCACCATCTTGCAGGGAGAGAATTTCAAGACACTGGAAGCGGAAAACGGCGTTCACGCTTTTCAGATTGTCCAGGAACTTCACGGCGGCGTGGACCTGATTGTCAGCGACATCCAAATGCCGAATGGCGACGGATTGAGCCTGGCGCACGCCATCAAGAGTTCGTTCCCCGCCATACCCGTCATTCTGGTTTCCGGAAATGCAAAGCCGGATGCCGAGTTTGAGTTTGTAGACAAACCATTCGGACCCGCCGCCCTGATGAAAGCCGTGTGGAAACTCTTTCCGCGCAAAGCGAAGGGCTGAGTTAGGCCAACTTACTTTGGCAGTGCTTCAGATGCTTCGTGCGGCCTCATGCCGGCGTAAACTTCGGTGACGTTGACGGCGCGCTAGCGGGCGGCTATTTTTTCAAAACGCTTTTCGTCCTGCCGCCGGAGCTTGGAAATGTATTTGGCCGCTCCCTGCTTGGGCTCGGGATGGTCTTTATCTTTCCATGTGCCCGTTGCGGCTTCAATAGCTTTGAGCTGGCGGCGTCGCATCGTCACACTAGCAGCTTAACAGGTGCGGGACTGTGCGGCTGCATGAGAGAGGAGGGGTGCGGCCGTGTTCACGCTTTTCAGATTCGTCCAGTAGCTTCGTGGCGGCGTGGACCTGGTCGTTCATTTTCCCCACTTTCGCCTGCCCGCGCGGAATTCCTGGACAAATCGCTCAGGATCGTTCACATCCTCGTCGATGCGGAGCGTTCCTGTCAGCAAATATAAAACGGCGAATGGCAATCCTATGCCGGTCATGCAGAGAAGCCAGAAGTATAGCCAACTCCCCATGAATTCATACCGAACAAGCTTGGACACCTGTCAATTATAACGACGCGCGGTGAATGGTATTTTGACTCGTAACTTGTTATGCGCCCCACTATCACCCGATTTATCACGGGCTTCCGGACCGTCGGTGCGCGGTTGTCTTTGCTAAACTGCATATTTTAATGAAGCTCACCATCCTCATGCCGGTCTACAACGAACGCACCGTTGTGGAACGCTGCATCGCGCAGGTTTTGGCCGCTCCGATACCGGAAAGCATGGAAAGGGAACTGGTGATTGTGGATGACTGCTCCACCGACGGCACCTGGGACATCCTCCAGCAGATCGCCGCGAATTCCCCGCAGATCCGCCTTTACCGGCACGAGAAAAACAGCGGAAAAGGCGCGGCCGTGCGTACCGCCATCCAACAGGCTACCGGCGATTTTGCCCTGATCCAGGATGCCGACCTGGAGTACGACCCGTTCGAGTATCCCCGCCTGCTCCGGCCTCTCCTCGATGGCCATGCCGATGCCGTGTTCGGCTCCCGCTACCTGGCCGGCGGACAGACCCGCGTTCTGCCCTTCTGGCACTCGATGATCAACAAAGGCCTCACCACGGTTTCCAACATGTTTTGTAACTTGAATTTGACCGACATGGAAACCTGCTACAAGGTGTTTCGTACGGACCTGTTGAAAAGCGTTCCGATCCGCTCCGACCGTTTCGGTTTCGAACCGGAAATCGTGATGAAGAGCGCCAAGCGTAAGTTCCGTATCTACGAAGTGCCCATCAGCTATCACGGCCGCACTTATGAAGAGGGCAAGAAGATCGGCTGGCGTGACGGTCTGAAGGCGCTCACGGTCATTCTAAAATTCTGGATCATCGACGACCTGTACTCTTCGCCCTATGGCCGCGGCGTGCTCAATAACCTCACCGGCACGCCGCAGTATCTAAGCTGGCTGGCGCGCAAACTGCGCCCGCACATCGGCGACTCGGTGCTCGAGATCGGCGCCGGCATCGGCAACCTTTCCGGGCGCCTTATGTCGCGGCGGGTTCTGTACGTGGCCGCCGAGAAGGATCCGCTCCACCTGCACGCGCTGCGCAATCGCTTTCTGCGAACGCCCAACGTAGTGGTGCAGCGCGTCAATCCGGAAGTGCCTGAAGATCTGGCGGGCATGGAAAACTGCTTCAACACCGTCCTCTGCCTGAACGTGCTGGAATACGTGGACGATCCCGGAGCCCTGGTGGCGTCGCTGCGCGCGACGCTGAAGCCGGACGGCCGGCTGCTGATTCTGGTGCCGCAAAATCCCGGCCTCTTCGGCAGTCTGGACCGGAGGCTGGGCCACAAGGCGCGCTATAGCAAGGCGGATGCCCGCGCGCTCCTGGAGTCGCAGGGCCTGGAAGTCGAAACAGTTTACGATTTCAACAAAGCCGGGGCTCCGCCGTGGTGGGTCTACAGCAAGGTGCTCAGTTCGAAAAACATCAACAAGCCGGTGCTGAAGGTTTTCGATAAGACCGTCTGGTTGTGGAGCCGCATCGACTGGCTGATGCCCTGGCACGGGCTATCGTTGATTGTGGTGGCGCGCAAAGCTTCAGAATCCGACCCTACGGCGGCGATGCAATCGCACGACGCGGCTCGCAGCCGCATATGAATTTCACCGTGGCGGACGTGGTGGCCACGCTCGCCGCGGTTTGTCTCTATCCTCTTTTTGTATTCATTCCGGGGTATCTGGTGGCGTGGCTCGGCAACCTGTTCGAGTTCCGCCGCCGCACTTTGATTTTTCGAATCGCGCTCAGTGTGCCGCTCTCCATTGCGCTGTGTCCCATCGCGATCTACCTGGTGGGCCGGTTCGCTTCGATGCACGCGGTCTGGCTTCTGTATGCGGCCTGTTGGATCGGCTTTGTTCCGGTAGTTCTGTGGGATTTGCGGCAGCACCGGGGGCTCTTCCGGATCGACAGGAAATGGGGGATATTCGCCGGGATAGGTGCCTGCTGGCTGCTCCTGGCGCTGTTTTCCTCGGTGGACTTGCAACTCGGCGGCCGCGATTATTTCCCCACCATCGCGTTCGATTATGCGCTGCGCACGCAGTTCGTCCACGCCATCACCGCGGGCGGCATTCCACCTGACAATCCCTACTATTTTCCGGGCCACCCGGTGCTTCTCCGGTACCACTATTTCTGGCTGCTCTTCTGCAGCCTGGTGGAGCAGGCCGGCGGCGGTTTTGTGGGTCCGCGCCGCGCGTGGATGGGCGGCACGGTGTGGGGCGGTTTCGGTTTTCTGGCGGTCCTGGCCCTGTACTTGCGGTTGTTTTTTTATCGGGGTGCCGCCAGTTTGCGCCGCCGTCTGCTGATGGCCTTCTCGCTGGCGTGTATCACCGGCCTCGATATCATTCCGACCGCGCTGCTCTGGCTGCTGCGGGCGACGGGAATGAAGAACGCGGTCTTCCTCAGCGTCGAGTTCTGGAACGAACAGGTGGATGGCTTTGTCTGGACATCCCTCTGGACGGCCCACCACCTGGCCGGGTTGATTGCCTGCCTGATCGCATTTCTTCTGCTTTCCGAGGCGGTCAAAAAGCTTCCGTACGCACTCCTGGCTGGCATCGCGCTCGCGTCGGCCGCGGGTTTGTCCATTTATGTGAGTTTCGCATTCGCCGTTTTCCTGGCCGCCTGGGGCGTGGCCGCGATGAAGCGGCGCTGGTGGCGCGAAACGGCGGCCCTGGCGATTGCCGGCGCCGCTGGAGTGATTCTCCTGTTGCCGTACGCCTTGAGCCTTCGTGGCCCGGGGCTGTCGTCCGGCAGCCCGATCGAGATGTGGGTTCGTCCGTTGCACCCGGCCACTTTTGCATTCCAGGCGATGCACCTGAGCCAGGTGGCGATCAACCTGCTGAACGGGCTGCTCCTACCCGTGAACTACTTTCTGGAATTCGGTTTTTTCCTGGTGGCCGCGGTGGTCTGGTGGCGCATGCGAGGGAGAAATCCGGCGCCGCTTTCGCGAACCGAACTGGCTCTCGCCCTGATGGCCGCGACCAGCACCGCGGTGTGCACGTTCATGCGATCTTCGGTCATCGCCAACAACGACCTGGGCTGGCGCGGATTCCTGATTGCACAATTCGCCCTGCTGCTGTGGGGCGTCGATGTGCTGATGGATCGGGGGCGCCCGCGGCGCGCCCTGCTCTCCGCACTGCTGATCCTGGGAGCCGCGGGCACCACCTACGATGTGCTGATTCTGCGCTTCTTTCCGGTACTGGCCGACCAGGGAATCACCGCCAAATTTCCCTGGATGCCCTCCGATCCCGATCTCGGCAAGCGCAACTATGCCGGCCGGGAGGCGTTTGAGTGGACCACTCGCGCCACTCCGGCCGGAGCCGTGATTCAGTTCAACCCGAAAGTCGTCTTTCAGGATATGCCCGCGTTCCTTTATTCCGCCCGCCGTTTCGCCGCCGCCAGTCAGAACTGCATGAGCGCCTTTGGCGGCGATCCGGCGCTGTGTCCGGGCATGATTGCCAAGCTGAATCTGCTCTATGGCAGCTCTCCCGCGCCGCTGGCGAGCGTCTGCGGCAGCCTGCCTATCGATTTCCTGGTCGCCAAGGATACCGACCCTGCCTGGGCCGACCGGCAGGGATGGGTTTGGACCAGCCAGCCTCTATACGCGAACAGCTATTACCGGGTGTTCCGGTGTAAAATCAACCACGAGGTGGTTGATTTTCATCCATGATCGCGCGCTTTCTTCGGGATTCCATCGAAACTGCCCGGAACGATACGCCTGTGGTTCTGCTGCATGGGGCCAGGCAAACCGGTAAAAGCACGCTGGCTCACAGCTTCGGCATACCCTACCTTACGCTCGACGATGCCGTGGTTTTGAGTTCGGCCCGCGAGGATGCCGCCGGCTTTATCGCCGGTTTGCAGGGACCGGTGGTCATCGATGAGATTCAACGGGCGCCGGAACTGTTCCTGGCGATCAAGGCAGAGGTGGACCGGCATCGCGAAGCCGGGCGTTTCCTGTTGACGGGTTCGGCCAACGCCCTGCTGATCCCACACCTGGCGGAGTCGTTGGCCGGGCGGATGGAGATTCTCACGCTGCGGCCGTTTTCTCAGGGAGAACTGGCGGGAGCCCGGGAAGCATTCGTAGATGGGCTCTTCGCGAAAGCTCTTCCCGAGTGGAAGGCGCCGTCCGGGAAGGCCAGCAGCCTCGCGCCGATGCTGCTGACTGGCGGATATCCGCCTGCCGTGGAGCGTGCGAATCTCGATCGCCGCCACGCCTGGTTCGGTTCGTACGTGACCACGATTCTGGAACGGGATGTGCGCGACCTCTCGCACATTGAGGCTCTGCGGGCGCTGCCCCGTCTGCTGGCGCTGATTGCGGCACGCACCGCCTCGCTGCTGAGCTTCGCCGAGTTGTCCCGCTCGGTCGGGATTGCGCAGAGCACTTTGAAGCGCTACTTTGCGCTGCTGGAGACCACCTTTCTGGTACAACTGGTTCCGGCCTGGTCGAACAATCTGGGGAAGCGCATGGTGAAGGCTCCGAAGGTGTACGTGCCGGATACCGGACTGGCGGGATACCTGCTGGGCCTGGATGAAGCGCGATTGGAGACGGAGCCGAACGTGAGGGGATCGCTGTTGGAAACCTTCGTCGCCGCCGAGATCTCCAAACAGCTTGGCTGGTCATCGAGGCGGCCGCGGCTGTTCCACTTCCGGCAGTCCACCGGACAGGAGGTGGACCTGGTATTGGAAGAGCCGTCCGGAAAGATTGCCGGAATCGAAGTGAAGGCCAGCGCTACCGTGACGGGGCACGACTTCAGCGGCCTGCGCGCGCTCGCCGAAATTGCTGGTCCCCGCTTTCGACGCGGCATCGTCCTTTACACCGGAGAGACGGCTGTGCCCTTCGGAGCCAATTTGCATGCTCTGCCTCTTCGTAGTTTGTGGGCGCCTCAGCCCGGCCACTGATTGCAGGCGTCGATGACGCGGGCGATCTCGGCGTCCTGCAGATACGGGTGGATGGGGAGGCTCACTTCGGAGCGACAGATGCGCTGCGCGGTATCCAGACTGCCGATCGCTTCGAATTTCACGCCGGCCATGGCGGGTTGATCGGGAATCAGAATCGGGTAGTGCTCGCCAGTGGCGACTCCGTGGCCGGCCAGCCAAGTCATAAAGTCCCGCTTGCGGGCCGGGTCCACCAGCACCGGAAACAGATGCCAGCAGGAGCACGAACCGGCGGGCGCGCCGGGTACCTGAATGGCCGGATTCCGAATGCCCGCCAGGTACGCGGCGGCGATCCGGCGGCGGGTTTCGATCCAGGCCGGCAATCGTCCCAGGGAGACGCGGCGCAAAAGCCCGGCTTGCAGTTCGTCCAGGCGGCTGTTGTAGCCCACCAGTTCGTGGCGATACTTGGTGCTCTGCCCGTAATCGCGCAACATGCGGGCGCGCCGCGCGTATTCCTCACCGCGTGCCAGCACCGCGCCCCCGTCCCCCATCGCGCCCAGGTTTTTGGTGGGATAGAAGCTGAGCGCCGCCATGTGTCCCGCCGATCCGGTGGCGATGCCCTGAAAACAGGCGCCGATGGATTGCACGCAGTCTTCCACCATGCCGCAGCCCAGCCTTTGGCGGAGCGCCTGTAGTCGCTGCATGTCGAGCGCGTGGCCGTAGAGATGCACCGGCACAAAGAAACCGATATCGGGCCGCGATTCCAGCACAGCCTGGCAGGCGTCCAGATCGATCTGGCCGTAGGGGTCGGTGTCCACGAAAACCGGGACGGCGCCCAGATTCAAAATTGCCAGCGCGGTGGCGAAGGCCGAAAGCGGGGTAGTCAGGACTTTATCGCCGGGCCCGCATCCCAGCGCTTTCAGGGAAATTTCGATAGCGTCCAGCCCGCTGGCGACCCCCACCACGTGGGGCAAGCCCCAGTAGCCGGCCAGCGCCTCTTCGAATGCGCGGACTTCGCGCCCCAGAATGTACCAGCCGCTGGCGCCGATTTCCTCGAAGGCCGCCAGGGCATCCGCGCGCGTGTCTTCCCACTGGCGTTTGAAATCGTTCAGGGGAATCAATGGGGGGCCTTCAGCAGTCTCAAAAACTCGTCGTAATTCCGGATGTAGTCCGCCGAGTCGTACTTCTCCGATGCCAGGACCAGCAGTACAGCGTCCGGGGTGAAGCGGTGCTGCACACTCCAGACCATAGGCGGCAGCAGGATGCCGGTCGAAGGATCGTCCAACTGGAAGCTCTGGCGATTCTCTCCATCGTCGGCGATCACTTCACAACTGCCGTGCACGCAGATCAGCAACTGCCGGAGTTTCAGGTGCGCGTGTTCGCCGCGAATGTCCGCGCCCGGCACATCGCTGACCAGGAAGATGCGCTTCACCTCGAACGGAATCTGGCCGCCCGATTCCGCTACGCTGAGCAATCCCCGGGAATCCCGGAAGTGCGGCAACTGATACAAAATCACACCGTTAACTTTGGTGTTTATGGCGCAACTATCGGGTCCCGCGATTTGTCGGGTAACAGACGCAACCATCGGTAAACCGGAAGAGGCTATTGTAGTTGAACCTTCAAACGTATAGCAAATAACAGAAATGACTATCCTCAGTACGTTAACCATTGCGATCTTGTGTGAACCCCGCCCGCCAACAGACTATACAGAAGGATGCCTGTGCCGAACTTCATGATGGAGGATCTGTCGGGAAGTCTGCGCGCCATCTACCTGCTGCCCCTGTTCCTCCTGGTGCCCGGGTACACCGTCGCCTGGTTGTGCGATCTTTTCGAGTTTCGCCGGCGCTCCGGACCGTTCCGGCTGGCGCTCAGCGTCCCGCTTTCCATTGGCATCTGTCCCATCGTCACCTACCTGCTGGGACGCTTCGGCACCATGGATGCGGTCTGGGCCTTCTACTGGGCTGCCGCGCTGGGCTTTGCGGCAATCCAGGTAGTATCGCTGCGCAGCGGCGGGCGGCTTGGATTCGGGTTTGGGAAAGAGATGCGTATCTTCGGCGCGATCATGGCGGCGTGGCTGGTGATCTCGCTGGGTTCGCTGATCGATCTGCAGTTCGGCAACCGCCTGTACTACCCCACCAACGCGCTGGACAATTCGCTGCGCACGGCATTTGTCAACTCCATCGCCACCACTGGCATTCCGCCGCAGAATCCGTTTTTCCACCCGGCGCAGCCGGTGTCTCTGCGGTATCACTATTTCTGGCTGATGATGTGCAGCCTGGTGGAGAAGGCCGGAAATCACGGCGTCACTCCGCGGCAGGCTTTGGTGGCGGGCACTTTCTGGTGCGGCGTGGGATTGATGGCCCTGGTGGCCCTCTATCTGCGCCTGTTCAGCCCGGGCGATCCGGCGCGCTTTCGCCGCAGAGTGCTGATCGCGGTATTGCTGCTGTCGATTACCGGCCTGGATATCCTGCCCACGCTGTATCTGCTGGTGCTTCACGCCAAGGGCGCGCTTCCCTTTGTGCTGCCTAGCGTGGAATGGTGGAACGAACATGTGGACTGGTTTGTCTACACCGCGTTGTGGGCTCCCCACGCGTTGAGCAGTCTCATTGCCGGACTCACCGGCTTCCTGCTGCTCTGGAAGGCTCCGGACGCCCGCGGTGCAGGCGGCATGCTGCGCTACAGTTTGCCGGCAGGCTTCGCCCTGGCAAGCTGCGTGGGCGCGTCCATCTATGTAGCTTTTGTGTTAGGCGCATTCCTGGTTGTGTGGACGGGCATTACTTTCTGGAAAGGCTGGCGCCGCGAGACCGCCGGGCTGGTGGTGGCCGGCATTTTGTGCACCGCACTGGCTCTGCCGTACCTGCTGGGACTGCGCGGTCCGGCGGCCGCCGGTTTCCGCGGTTCTTCCATCGAGTTCACGGTTCGGGCGTTTTCCTTCGCGGCGCTGGTTCCGCGCTTTGCCGGCATGAGCGAATCGGTGCGCCTGCTTGTGGTCAACGGTCCGCTGATTCCTGTGAACTACCTGATGGAGCTGGGCCTGTTCTTTTTGGTCGGAACCATTCAGTGGCGCAAGTTCCGTCGTCGCGGCGGGCCGCTCTCCCGTCAGGAACTGGCGTGCACCACCATGATCGCCACCAGCATCCTGATCTGCACTTTCCTTCGCTCCAGCGTCATTGGTAGCAACGACCTGGGCTGGCGGGGTTTCCTGCTGGCTCAGTTCATGCTCCTATTGTGGGCCGTCGATATCGTGAGTGAGCGCAACACTCCCGGTTTTTTGACGGCCCGCCAGATGCGGATGGCGATGGCGTTTCTGATTCTCGGCGGCGTGGGTACGGTGTACGATCTGACCTTGACGCGCCTCTATCCGATACTGGCTGACCGCGGCACGCTGCCTCCGCTGGACTGGATGTCCCCCGACCGCCAGTTCGGCGAGCGCACTTTTGCCATGCGCTCGGCCTATGAATGGATCCAGGGCATGACGCCCGATACGGCTATCGTTCAATCCAACCCCAGGGTGGTGTTCCAGGATACCCCGGCGCTGCTCTACGCCGACCGCCGCACGGTGGCGGCGGATACGCAATGCGGCACCCGCGCGGGCGGAGATCCCAGTCTCTGCGGCCCCATCGTTTCGCGCATCGAAGAGATTTATCCGGCCCTCGGCCAACCTACGGGCCTGGGTTTGCGCGACGTCTGCCTGAATCTGCCGATCGACCTGATCGTCGTCAAGGACACCGACCCGGTTTGGAAAGACCCGGCCAGTTGGGTCTGGTCCCGCAAGCCCGTGTTCGCCAGTCGATATGTGCGCCTCTTCAGTTGCGGAGACGGCGGAGGCGAATTGAAGGCGGAACGATAAAGCGCCGGGAGGGGAATCCGCCCCTTGCGCTATGCTGATTCCAATGGCTGCACATAGCGTTCTTGAACCCGCTCCGGTACCAGTGCCGTGAGTCCGCAAACGCCGTTGCGTGTGGCTGTGCTCATGCCGCTCCGCGACGATTGGTCCTCCGCCGCGGAGCTCATTCGCAGGATTGATAAAGTCACTTCCTCCTCTGCCTGTACGATCGAAGTGCTGCTGGTTGACGATGGCTCGCTCCAACGGTACGCCCCGGCGGACTTCCAGGGCGGCTTCTCGGTGGTGCGGGCGATTCGAACGCTGTGCCTCCGCCGGAATCTGGGGCACCAGCGGGCTATCGCCATCGGCCTCGCGCACCTTCAGCAAACCACCCCTTGCGACGCGGTGCTGGTGATGGATGCCGACGGAGAGGACACACCCGAAGGCGTGATGGAACTCCTGCGCGCCTACGCGCTCGGGCAGGGAGGGAAAGCCATCTTCGCGGAACGGAGCCGCCGCTCGGAGTCTCTGGTGTTTCGCGTTTTCTATCACCTCTACCGGTTCCTGCATCGAGGCCTTACGGGCATCAGCGTGCGGGTGGGAAACTTCAGTATTCTGCCCTGGGAGTACCTGAACACCCTGGTGGCGATGTCCGAACTCTGGAATCACTATGCCGCCGCCGTGTTTCGGTCCCGGCTCCCCTTTACGATGATCCCGATACCTCGGGGAACGCGGATCGCCGGAACGTCCACGATGAACTTTGCCGGCCTTGTCTCCCACGGTCTGAGCGCTATCTCGGTGTTTGGGGACATCGTCGGCGTACGCCTGCTGATCGGATCTCTGGCCGGTTCCCTTCTGGCCGGAGCAGGCGTTTTTCTGGTGGTTGCCGTCCGTCTCTTTACCAACCAGGCCATACCGGGGTGGGCCACTTATGCCACCGGCATTCTCGCCATTATCATGATTCAGTTCATCACCATCGCCGCCAGCTTCACGTTCTTCGTGCTTTCCAGCAGAACCAACCTCGGCTTTGTGCCGCTCCGCGATTATGCCTTGTTCGTGCAGGAGACTGCGGATATCTATTCCCATGAGTGAATTCAAATATGCCGGCAGCGAGCTGGATCTGTTCGCCGTGGTGTTGAACTGGAAGTCTTATTGGTCCCGGCAGATCCGGCCCTTTCTCAGAGGCGACATTCTCGAAGTCGGCGCCGGCATCGGCGCTAATACACGATTTCTCGACCCCGGAGACTCTGGGCGGTATGTGTGCCTGGAGCCCGACGCCCAGCTCATCAGCCAGCTACGCCAGGAGCTGCCGGAGATCCAGACTCGCCGCAGCCGCGAAGTGGTATGCGGAACGTTGCAATCGCTGCCTCACCAGCCGTTCGACACGATTGTCTATATCGACGTTCTGGAACATATCGAAAACGATCGGGAAGAGCTGGACCTGGCGGCTTCGTTGCTTGCGCCCGGCGGCCGGATCATTGTTCTTTCCCCCGCGCATCAACGGCTCTATACTCCGTTCGATGCGGCCATCGGACACTTCCGGCGTTATGACCGGGCGATGATCCGGAGCATTTCTCCCACCGGTCTGCGGCTGGAGTGCCTGAGATATCTCGATTCCGCCGGTCTTTTCGCTTCGGGAGCCAACCTGCTGATGCTCCGGCAGTCCATGCCGACACGGGCCCAACTGCGATTCTGGGACGGCTGGATTGTCCCTTGTTCGCGGGTCCTGGACAAGCTTTTCTTCTATGCGATCGGCAAGTCGATCGTTGCCGTTTGGCAGAAGCCGGCTTAAATCCCGTTGCGGCGGGTGTGGTTAGTGAGCAATGCCGCGCTATCAAAGGTCATCTTGATGCCGCCGGGGCACCGATTGTGCAATGGAAATACGAATGCCTTCCTCCACGAGCGCGGAAATCCGCCGGCCCGCCGGTGGCGCGGCTGAGCGCGACACACCGCGCCCTGCGCGCGCTCTTGCATGGTGGATCGTGCCCCTGCTGGCACTGCCGGCGCTCATTCCCGTGGCGCGCCAATGTGTCAGCGCGTATCTCCAGGGCAGAGTGGCAACAGGCTTTATCTTTTACGACATGCCGTATTATATGGCGAATGCGCGGGAGCATTTCGACCAGGGCTTCCAACTTACTTACGGCAACCCGTATGCGTCCTATAACACGCCCGCAATTTACTTTCAGCCACACATTTTCCTGCTGGGCTGCCTGCAGCACCTCGGTCTGGACCCGGGGCTGGTTTTTAATCTGTTTGGCTTAGCCGCTTTGTTCTTTGCGGTGACAGTGGGGATTCGGTTTTATGACGAAGTAGTCGGCCTCGAAACCACGGCCAGACGCATGGGGCTGGTGTGCTTCTTCTGGGGCGGCGGCGTCCTGTGCATCGCCGGCGCAGCATATGGCTTGCTGGCACACCAGCGGGTGCTGGATTCGTTGTTCACATTCGACATCGCCGATGGCTGGTGGATGTTCAACTTCGGCAGAAACCTGACCTACCCCACGGAAGCGTATTATCACGGGCTGTTTCTTCTTTGCCTGCTTTGCCTGATGCGCCGGAGGTTCTCCGCATCGTTGGCGTTAGCGGCGCTGATGTCGCTGAGTCACCCTTTTAGCGGTTTAAGCCTGGCACTGATTCTGGTGGGTTACTCGGCCCTGGAGTTACTGCTGAAGACACGAACAGTCACTCCCTGGATGTTGGCCGGCAGCGCCGCCATCGTGGTTCTTCACCTGGCATACTACCAGCTCTTTCTGAATCGCTTCGCCGACCACCGCCTGTTGCAGAGTCAATGGGAGATTGCCTGGCTTTACAAGCCTTTGACGTTCATACCCGCCCTGTACATCGTAGGCTCCCAGGCGATAGCGCGTTTGCGTAAGCCGGGGCTGCGCCGGGTGTTCGAAGACAGCCGCGTGCGCCTTTTTGCGGTGTGGTTTCTGACGGTGTTCGCACTGACGCAGCACAACCTGATCATGAAACCGAAGCAGCCGGTGCACTTCGCGCATGGCTACGATTGGATGGCGCTCTTCTTTCTGGGGGCTCCCGTGCTGGTGCAGATGTTCGATCGCCTCCTGCTGATCCGGCCCCGGCCGTGGCGCTATGCCGCCCTGGGTTTGACAGTGACGTTTGTGTTGCTGGACAACCTGATCTGGTACGGAACATTTTTCCTGCCCCGGGGGAACGACGCGGCCATCACGATTTCCAGAGATCAAAAGGCAGTCCTGGAATGGCTCGACCGGAATACCAAGCCTCCGGAAATGGTGGTGTCTCAAGATGTGAAGGTGAGTTACCTGGTAAGCACCTATACGCGCGTACGCAGTTGGCGCGGGCATCAGTTTAACACTCCGCGGAGCGGGCAGCGGCTCTTCGAGTCGGAACAGGTATTCCGTACGGGACACGTGCTGCCCGAATGGGAGAGTATGCGCGTCGTCTATGTGGTCTACCGGAGCAACGACAAGTGGAAGCCCCCGCCCGGCACGATAGAGTTGTATCGCAACAGTGACTTCGCGGTATGGGGGCCGGCGGACGCCTGAGCGGGCGGCTTGCGCGACCACAACTGGTAGCCGCCCGCGTGGATGGGTGGATTCACGGGTTCATAATTAGACTTGATCCAGCCCTCCAGCAGGTGAAAGCGAGGGTCCAGGCGGGTCGCGTTGGGAAAGACGCGCAGAAATTCGGCGCGGGAAAGCTCGAGATACAAGACCCAATCCGGCGGATTCCGCTGGAGGTCGGCCAGGGTCTCGAGTTCTTCGTGTTTCGCCATCATGCCCGGGGCCAGATAGGAATAGGGGGTGGGATTCCGGGATTGTGTCAGGAAATAGGCTACCGGCAGATACGGGTGAACATACAGGCGATCGCCCGGGTGCACTTTCGCGAATAATTCCTGGAGGTCCACTTTATCGCCCGCGTCTGCATAGATCGTACCTACCGGCGATTCCAGACGGGTTGCGTGCAGCCTGAGGCCTACGGCGGGAACGGCCAGCGCGAAGGCACAGATGAAAAGGAACAGCAGCGCGCCCATCGCGACGGGGTGTAAGGGCCTCCAGAGCGCCTTCGCGGCGAGCACGTAGGCAAGCGGGACAACAAATGCCAGGTGCGCGACATCCGCTCTTGGATAGGTTGTGGCGACCAAGGCGATCACGCACAGAGCCAGATATCCGAGGACCAGGTCATCCGATGTGGAACAGCGGCGCATCCGGCGGAGAATCACCGCCGCGCCGCAGCCCACGACGCCGGCGACGGGCAGGATGGCAGGGAGGGCAAGACAGAATACAAGCCCCACGCGAAGCACCCAAGGGAAGCCCGCCAATGCATGGGACACCCCGGCATATCCGCCGATGATGCTGCCGTACGGCATCGAGTTGACGCTGGTGTAATGGGAATGCAGCCACCTCATTTGGTCGAGAGCGCCGTGGAGAATGCCCGTCGACCACGCCAGCACAAGCATGGCCGCGCCGGCGCAGACACCGCCGGCAGCGTAGCTCCAGAAGAAGCGGCGCAAGGGGCGAAGCGACAGCCATAAAACTGTTGCCAGCACAATCAGCGCGATGGAAGGCGTGCAGCTTACGGCCAGGGCGGCCAAAGCTCCGGCGGCGGCCCACCAGGCCCGTCTGCCGGTCCAGTACCCCAGCAGGCACGCAACAATCGAGGCCAGCGAAATGGCGGCGCTATCCCACCGGTGCTGAGGCGTCAGCAGCGAGGGCTGGCTGATGAGCAGCAGGAAGTACAGCGCGGTCAAAAACCACGCCGCCGCCCGCGAAACCAGGATCGACGCCAGCCACCAGAGTAATGCGCATTGCAGGGCGCAATCCAGAATCAGCACAGCGCGCCCCGCCCGTAGAGTGACGCCGAACAAACCCATGGCAAGCTCATGCAGCCAGTAGCTGCCTGGGGTCATGTAACCGAAAAAGTCCATGTACAGCCGGGAGCCATGCAGCATGCGCTCGGCCGCATCCAGAATAATCCCTTCATCGCTGCTGAAGACGATAAGATTGCCGTAGAACCAGGTCAGCAGCGCCGCCACTGCCGCAAAGACGGCTACCGCGGGTCGCCAAGCGCGTAGCGCTGCGATGCGTTCGGATGCCGGCAGGGGGCTCATTCAATTCCAATTCCAATTCCGGGCTGCCAAGCCGCGCAAGACGACCTTGGATAACAGCCCTTCGCCGCTCCGGCGAAAAATCCACAGCTACTGTGGAAATATACCGGAAATCCCGCTGCTGCTGCGCGCCAAATCCTTGACATTACAGTAGCGTTAACAAAATGCACAAAACACGGGCATGCCTGAGGGTGGCTTACGTGGTCTTCTCCTCGTGATAATCCATTTCCGTGTTTACCTGCCATAGGGCCGCCTTGTCCGTTTTGCCGGCGATGATGTTGTCCACCGCCATCATGGCGGTGAGCATCGAATGGTCCTGGTTGTTGTACCGGTGCATGCCATTGCGGCCAATGAGGTACAGGTTCTCGTAGCGGTCTACAAAGTCCCTGATCTCGCCAAAGCGATCGTAGGTGCCGAAGTAGGCGGGATATGTTTTTTCCATCCGCAGGACGGTGGAATCGAGCACTTCGGCGGCGCTGGCGATTCCCAGTTTGCTGAGCTCTTCGACTGCCAGGGCCGTCATTTGCGCATCGGACAGGTTCCAGATGGCGTCGCTCTGATTGCAGAAATACTCGAGTCCCAACCACACGTTGTCCGGATTCGCCACCAGGAACGGGCTCCAGTTGTTGAACACCTGCAGCCTGCCGAGCGCCACATCGGGTTCCTGGATGTAGATCCAGTTGTCGCTGATCAACTGCTTCCCTCGGGGTGTCTCGTCATGGATGCGAAGCGAGCGCACCAGGAGACCAACGGTGATAAAATCCCTGTACACCAGACCGTCGGAAACTTCGAGGACATTGCCGGGCGGCCGAATGTCGAACGACCTCATCAGCTCCTGTATGGGGGCTGTCGAAAAGAAATAGTCGCCCTCGAGAGTCTCTGTGTGTCCCGTGACGGAATCGATGGTTTCCACGGCTTTGACGCGCCAGCCATCGGTGATCAAGCGCGCGACGCGGGTTCCGGTGCGAATCTCTCCGCCGCTCTCTTTGACGCGCCGCGCCACCTCTTCCCACACCTGCCCCGGGCCGAATTTGGGGTAGAGAAACTGTTCGATCAAAGAAGTCTCGGTATTCTTCTGCCCGATGTCTTTGCCTTTGCCGCCAATCGCCTTTTTGAGTGCGTGGGTGAGCGTGGACCACACCGAGAGGCCTTTGATGCGCTGCGCGCCCCACTCGGCGCTGATCCGGTCGCAGGGCACGCCCCACACCTTCTCGGTATAAGATTTGAAAAATGTCCGGTACAGTTCCCTGCCGAAGCGGTTGATGAAGAACTGTTCCAGGGTCTGCTCGTGCCTGGCGGGCAAGAGCGCACTGCGGAGGTAGCTGAGACCGATCTTGAAGGTGCGCCACAGGCCGAGCTTCCGCAGGGTGTCCGCGCTGAGCGAAATCGGGTAATCGAAGAAGCGCCGAAGATAATAGATTCGGGACTTGCGCGGGCGCAGCAGCATTACCCGGTCCGCGACCGCCGGGTCGGGACCCGTTGCCGAAGGCTGAATGGGCCGTTCCATGTTGTGATAGCGGATGGCCGCGGGACTGTTTTCCGAGGCTTGCAGGGGAAGGATCCGCAGCCACCATTCCATGACGCGGTCGGATTTCGAAAAGAAGCGATGACCGCCAATATCGATGCGGTTGCCCTTGTAGTTCACGGTGCGTGAGATTCCGCCCATGTATTCGCTTTTTTCGAGGACGACGGGCCGGATGCCAGCCCGCGTAATCAGCTCGTAAGCGGCTGTCAAGCCGGCCGGACCCGCTCCGATGATGATGGCTTTTGGGGGATTCATTGCGGTTCGCACGCGGAAGTGCAACCTGAGAGGTTTTCCTGCCAGCCCGACCAGAATAGCATCCCGATTCGAAAGCGGGAACCGGAGCTTATACAATAATGTTTTCCGGTGAACACAACATCGTCAGGCGGCCGCGCGGTTCTTGTCACGGGTTCGTGCGGCCTGATCGGTTCGGAAGTGACTCGCTGGTTCGCGCGGCTGGGATTCCGGATCACCGGCATCGACGACAATCATCGTGCTGTTTTCTTTGGACCCGAGGGTGACACCAGTTGGGTGCTGGGGCAACTGCAATGCGAGATTTCCGGTTACCGTCATGCGGCCATCGATATCCGCGACCGCGAAGCAGTCCTGGCGCTGATGGAGGAGTTGCGGCCGGACCTGATCATCCACACAGCCGCCCAGCCGTCGCATGACCGCGCCGCGGCAATCCCGTTTTTGGATTTCGAGGTGAACGCCCTGGGCACGCTGCACCTGCTGGAAGCGGCGCGGCGATTTTGCCCGGAATCGCCTTTTATCCATATGTCGACGAATAAGGTGTATGGGGACCGGCCCAACACGCTGCCGCTCACGGAACTGGAAACGCGCTGGGACTATGCGGATCCTGCTTTTGCGAATGGGATCGCGGAAGATTTTGCCATCGACCAGAGCAAGCATTCGCTCTTCGGCGCATCCAAGGTTGCCGCCGATGTCATGGTGCAGGAGTATGGCCGGTATTTCGGAATGCCCACCTGTTGTCTGCGCGGCGGATGCCTCACCGGTCCGAATCATGCCGGCGTGGAGCTGCACGGCTTCCTCAGCTATCTGATCCGGTGCAACATCGAAGAGCGCGAATACAAGGTCTACGGGTACAAAGGCAAGCAGGTGCGCGACAATATTCACGCCGCGGACGTGGCCGCATTTATGGACGCGTTCTGGCAATCGCCGCGGGTGGCCGAGGTCTACAATCTGGGCGGAGGGAAGTCCAATTCCTGCTCCATTCTGGAAGCATTCCGCATGGTGGAGGAGGTCACCGGAAAGAAGATGCACTGGCGCTACATGGAAGAGAATCGCGCCGGCGACCACATCTGCTACTACAGCGATCTGCGAAAAATGCAGGCGCACTATCCCGGGTGGAAGATCGGCAAAACGCTGCCGGTGATTTTTGAAGAGATCGCCCGCGGCTGGAAGCAGCGGCGGGAGGCGTGTGCGTGAGGAGCAGCCACAGAGGGTGAGCGTATGGTATTTTTGAATTGGTGTGACAGCCGCGCTTAAGCGGGAGTAATTCAGTGGTAGAATGCCAGCTTCCCAAGCTGGACGTCGCCGGTTCGAATCCGGTCTCCCGCTCCAACTTCTTTTCAATGACTTTACAAGCCTCGAGAACACGCTACACTCACAATTCTCTGATAGTGCAGGCGAGAATTTTCGGGAGCTTATCGCCCCGGAGTACGTTCACCCTTATCTTGCAAGATTTCCAACATTTCCGACGCTTTGATAATGCGGGTTTCCCCGTATTTCTTGAGCCGCAGTAAATCCTTGTCCTCGCTTACGATGAACTCTGAACCAGCCTCGGCGGCACATTCCAGAATGCGGTTATCCGGCGGATCGTAGTCGATTACATTCAGGGTTTCGGACGGTGTGACGAACTTGGTGATGCTCTTGATGCGCTCTCGCGCCGCGTGAAGGCGGTAGCCGTCCCAGCCGAACCTCTCCCGGAGCACGCCGATCACTTCCGCGATGATTGGCTCCGAGATCGCTATTTCAATATCGTTGTCAGCTGCCATGCGCAGCAGGCGCGCTGCGCGGCCATTGAACTGCAACGCGGAGATGTATGCGCTGGAATCGAGGGTGATGCGTAGCATTAACGGCCGCGCTGCTCATTTCGATATTCCGAAATGGCACGATCCACTACGGCCTCAGCTTCCTCATCGGATTTCAGCCCGAGCTGCCGCCTGTGCTCCTGGCCCTCCCGCTCGATTTTGTTCAACCACTCGTGCGCAAGATACCGCTTCAACGCGTCCGTTGCCAAGTCATCCGCAGTGCGGCCTTGGCTGGCTGCCAACTTCTCTGCTTGTGCCAGAAGGTCGTCGGGGATGTGGATGTTGTTATCCGTGGTTGCCATGGCAGCCTCGCTCTAATTATCGCCTGGAGCGCAGTTTGGGTGGTAGCCTGTGCACCGGCTTGCACAGAACCGGCTCGCTTCAATCCTAGTTCCGCGAGGGCTTCTCCACGCGATCGATCATGAGGAATTCCCGCGTTCCTTTGCCGGGCTCCAGACGTAGCCCGAGCTGCTCGCGCATCGCCACCATAATCGACGCGTGGGGGGAAGGATCACTTGCCGCGACACCATCCGGCGGAGACGAAGTTGGCGCGTCGGACTCCCATTCCAGATGGATATCATAGGCTCCCGACAGGCCCGTCCGGTTAATAACAGGGCGACCGTCGGGGCGCAGGAGGTTGGAAAAGGTATCGAGAGTCATGCCATGGACGTCGAACACCATGAGCGGTCCCTTGCTCCCATTCGTTGGGACGAGACACCAGGGTTTGCCGCCTGGCAGGATCTTCAGGGATTGCGTAAGATCTGTTGGATCGACGGGATTGCAGCTCCCTTCGACCGTACGATGCAGTTTGGGACCGCCTTTAGCCCCGGTCATGATATAAACCGGAACCTCTCTGGTTTCGCGACGAATCTTCAACTGAAACCGGTCTTCGAGAAGCGTTTGCATCATGGGGCCGCGCATCATCGCCCCGCTTTGCGGACCCTCCGCTTTCGCATCGATCGAGTATCTGGCGGAATTGACCCACGCCGGACCGCCCTCAAGCGGCCGCGGGAAAAGAAACTTCAGAGGATCGACTTTACCGGTCGCGAATGTTTCATACGCCTCCGCGATTAAACGCGATAGCGGCCAACAACTCAGTCCCAACCTGCCAGGTGAGGAGGTTGAGGGAGGCGGTCGATCGGCATTCGTGCACTCCTTGATGGAGACCACTTCGAACTTAGGACGGTCCTGCGCGCTGAGCGCATGAAGAAAAGACACTACGCAAATAGCCGTGCCAGGCAGGCGTCGTTGCATGCGAACGAACCTCCGAAAGAGTGACGGCCGCATGCCGGGCCGCGTTGACCCCCTATTTTGGGCCAGTCACTCGGCCGCAATAATTTCCGTGATACGCCGGCTTGCTTCGCCATCGCCGTACGGATTGTGAATGCGCGACATACGGGCGTACTCGGCCTCGTCGGTCAACAGGCGCGTGGCTTCGCCGACGATCTTCTCCACGTCCGTCCCCACGATCTTCACGGTCCCCGCTTCCACCGCTTCGGGACGTTCGGTGCATTCGCGCATCACCAGAACCGGCTTGCCTAACGATGGCGCTTCTTCCTGAATGCCGCCCGAATCGGTGATCAGCAGATGGGCGCGACGCATCAGGTCGACGAACGAGACGTAGTCCACCGGTTCGGTCAGCATCAGGTTCGGCAACCCAGAGAGGCGCCCGGTCACCGGGTCGAGCACATTCGGATTGCGATGGACCGGATACACCAGTTGCACGTCGTCGCGGCCGGCAAGTTGGATCAGCGCATCGCAGATGCGCTGGATGCCGCCGCCGAAGCTTTCGCGCCGGTGCGCTGTGACCACGATCAGTTTTTTGCCGGCGTCGAGCCATGGCCACTGGCGGGCGCGCAGTCTGCCTTGCCCCAGAGCCGCCGCCACAAACAGGACGGCGTCGATCCCGGAATTGCCAGTGACGAAGACCCTGGCTTCCGGAATCCCTTCGGCCAGGAGGTTGCGGCGCGCCGCTGCGGTAGGCGCGAAATGCAGCGCGGCCACACGCGTGGTGACCAGGCGATTCATCTCTTCGGGAAACGGATGAGCCAGGTTGCCGGTGCGCAGTCCGGCCTCCACGTGCGCCACGGCAATGCGGCGGTAGAATGCGCACAGCGCGCCGGCCATGGTGGTCGTAGTGTCGCCCTGCACGATGGCGTAGTCGAACGGTTCGGCCGCCAGTACCGGATCGAGCGCGGTAAAGATGCGGGCGGTGGTTTCGGCCAGGGTCTGCCCGGGAGTCATGAGGTCCAGGTCGTAATCCGGGGTCACTTCGAAAGACTCCAGCACCTGGTCGAGCATGGCACGGTGCTGGGCGGTGATGCAGACACGCACTTGCAACCCGGTCACGGTCCGCATGTGGCGGATTACCGGGCAGAGTTTGATGGCTTCCGGGCGCGTGCCGAAGATAAATAGAACCCGCTTCACGCCAGGCCTGTCGGCTGTCGCCGCTGTCCCGGAGGAAGCTGCGATGCCGAGTACACGAAATCCGAAACGGCGTCGGACACCGCATTCAGTTCGGCGGAACTCATCTCGGCGAAGACGGGCAGGCTGAGGACTTCGTCGGCCAGCGCTTCACAAACCGGCAGCGCGGGATAAGGACCGAACGGGCGGAAGCATTCCTGCTGGTGCAAAGGCACGGGGTAGTAAATTTCCGAAGCGATGCCACGCTCCTGCAGCCAGCGGCGCAGGGAATCCCGCGGCGTTTCGGCCCATTGCCAGCCCTCGGTGCGGCGCACGCGCAAGGTGTACTGGTTGGCGATGTGGGTGCGATCCGGCAGAATGGCGGGCGTCAGAATCTCCACCACTTTTCCGCTCTTCAAGCCTTCCAGCACGCGGCTGTATTCGCAGGCGTTGCGCTGCCGGCCGGCGGTGTACTCGGAAAGGTGCGGCAGTTTCACACTGAGCAGAGCGGCCTGCAGAGCATCCAGGCGAAAATTGCCGCCGATCATGCTGTGAAAATAGCGCGGATGCGCGCCGTGGTCCCGCAGAAGACGCGCCTTTTCCGCCAGAGCCGGGTCGCCGGTGACCAGCAGGCCGGCATCTCCCAGGGCGCCCAGGTTCTTGGTCGGAAAGAAACTGACGGTACCGAAATCACCCATCGAACCGACCGGCCTGCCGCGGTACTCGGCGCCGAACGCCTGAGCGGCATCTTCGATCACGGCCAGGTGATGCCGATGGGCGATTTGCAGGATCGGGTCCATGTCGGCCGGTTGGCCGTACAGGTGGACCGGAATGATGGCGCGAGTGCGCGGGGTGAGGAGCGGCTCGATATCGTCCGCGCGCATGTTGAAGCTGGTGGCGCAGGAATCGGCAAATACCGGGCGGGCGCCCACGCGCGCAATACAGCCGGCGGTGGCGAAAAACGTGAACGACGGGCAGATCACTTCGTCGCCCGGGCCGATGCCCAGGGCCATCAGCGCCACCAGAATGGCGTCCGTGCCGGAGGACATGCCGATGCCGAAGCGCGCTCCGGCCACGGCAGCCGAGGCCTGTTCGAAGCTTTCCACCTCGGGACCCGAAATGTAACGGCCGGAATGCAAAACCCGCTTGAATGCTTCCGCCAGTTCCTGTTCGAGCGGCAGGTTCTGCCGGCGTACATCCAGCAACCGAACGTTCATGGAAAACACATGATAGCAGGGGTGGCGCCTTATTTCCCCTCCGGCGGAAGCGGCTGTTTATACTGAAATTACACTTGCGGGTAGCGCTTCTACAGATCAATCCGACGGCCGGCGACATCCGCGGCAACGCGTCGCTGCTGATTCGCGGTGTGCGCGATGCGCAAGCCATGGGCGCGGACCTGGTAGTTTCGCCGGAACTTGCGCTTATGGGTTACCTGCCGCGCGATCTGCTGATGAGCTCCGGGTTTGTGCGCCGCAGTTGCCAGGAGATGGCGCGCATCGCCACGGAAATCCGCAACGCGCCTCCCCTGCTGGCAGGAGTGGCCACGCCGAATCCGGCGGAAATGGGCCGGCCGCTGTTTAACAGCGCCGTGCTGTTGCGAAATGGCGAGGTGGGACCGGCGTTCCACAAGACGCTGCTGCCCACCTACGACGTGTTCGACGAGGAACGCTACTTTGAGCCGGCGCTGGAGCCCGGGGTGTTGGAACTGAACGGCTGGCGCCTGGGGATCAGCATTTGCGAAGACGTCTGGAACGATCGCGATTTCTGGCAGCGGCGGCGCTATCATCAGGATCCCATCGAAGTATTGGCGCAAGCCGGCGCGCAGGCTATCATCAATCTTTCCGCCTCGCCCTTCACCGTGGAAAAGCAACTGTTGCGCGAGCGGATGATGGCCCAGATGGCACGGAAATGCCGACTCCCATTGGCCTGGGTCAACCAGGTGGGAGCGAATGACGACCTGATCTTCGACGGCCGCAGCGGCGCCTTCGATGCCGCCGGGCGCATGTTCGCGCGGGCCAAAGGCTTCACCGAAGACCTGGTGGTGGTGGACCTGGCGAAATGCGCCGGAACCATTGCGGAAGACGACTTCACACCCGAGGCCGAGATCTGGAATGCGCTGGTGCTGGGCGTGCGCGATTACGCCCGGAAGACGCGATTCACCAAGGTGCTGCTGGGACTGTCCGGCGGTGTGGATTCGGCACTGACGGCGGCGCTTGCGGCCGACGCCATGGGCCCGGAAAATGTTCTCGGCGTGCTGATGCCTTCGCGATATTCCAGCAAAGGGAGTGTGGCGGATTCGGTGGAACTGGCCGGCAACCTGGGCATCCGGACGATGGAGTTGCCCATTTCCGGAATCATGGACACCTACGAAGGCGTGCTCTCCGGCGCCTTCCAGGGACGGAAACCGGACGTCACCGAAGAGAACATCCAATCGCGCATTCGCGGAAACCTGTTGATGGCGCTTTCCAATAAGTTCGGTTCGCTGCTGCTCACCACCGGTAACAAATCCGAAATGTCGGTAGGGTATTGCACCCTCTACGGCGATATGAACGGCGGCCTGGCGGTGATCGCGGACCTGCCGAAAATGATGGTCTACCGCGTCTCGCGGTGGCGCAACCGGCGCCGGCCGGATATTCCCGAAGCGATTCTGACCAAGGCGCCTTCGGCCGAATTACGGCCCGATCAAACCGACCAGGACACGCTGCCGCCTTACGAACTGCTGGACCAGATTCTGGAACTGCACGTGGAGCAGTGCCAGTCCGCCGAAGACATCATTGCGCAAGGCTTCGACGAAGAAACCGTCCGCCGCGTGTTGCGCCTGGTGCGCATCGCCGAATTCAAACGGAAACAGGCCGCGCCGGTGCTCAAGGTGACATCGCGCGCATTCGGCACCGGCTGGCGCATGCCTATCGTGCGCCAGGAATAGCGGCCCGCACGCTATTGCCAGCCGCCAAACACCTGAAACTCCGCCATCTCCAGATAATTGGTGCCGCTTAGTTGCACCCGGATATACCGGCCCTGCACACCGCTCGCCGCAATCGTGGTCAATGGGTTAGGAGCTGAAGTCTGATGACTGCTCCACGTTCCGGCCCGGTTCTGCAGGGTTGCCGGCGTATCCGTCGCGTTGAATGGTGTATTGGAAACGAAGACCCAGTAATCGCTCATGAAACTGCTGCAACAGTCCGTCCTGCCCCAAATCGCGATCGAACTCAACACCGCGGGAGCACCCAAATCCAGTTGCCACCACGCGTTGGCAGCATAGTTGGCGATGGAGATGGAGCCGTGGCTATAAACTCCATCGGTGTTGCCGTCAACCGCAAGACTGGCCACATTGGTAGAGTAGGTACCGCTTTGAGTGGCAGCTTTTCCCTGCGACAGGTTGGTGATCCAACTGCCGAATACCTGCACTTCCGCCAGTTCCAAGTAATTGGTGCCGGTCAATTGCACACGAACGTATCTGCCTTGCACGCCGCCGGTGGCAATCGTGATCGAGGGGTTCGGGGCTCCGGGCTGGTGGTTACTCCAAGTGCCCGCGCGGTTCTGCAGGGTCGATGGCGTATCTGTGGCGTTGAACGGCGTGTCGGAAACAAACACCCAGTAATCGGTCATAAAGCTGCCGCAACAATCCGTCCGACCCCACAAGGTAATCGAGTTCACCACCGCGGAAGCTCCCAGATCCACTTGCCACCACGCGTTGGCAGCATAGTTGGCGATGGAGATGGAGCCGTGGCTATAAACTCCGTCTGTATTGCCATCCACCGCAAGACTGGCCACATTCGTAGAGTAGGTGGCATTTTGCGTGGCCGTCTTTCCCTGCGCCAGGTTGGAGTTTGTCCAACTGCCAAACACCTGTGCCTCGGCCAGCGGCAGATCGTTCGTCCCTGTCAGTTGCACTCGAATATACCTGCCTGTCGTACCTCCGGCCGTTATCCAGGTAGTGGGGTTCGGAGCTGAGGTCTGGTGACTGCTCCAGGTGCCGGCGCGATTCTGCAGGGTCGCCGGCGTGTCCGTCGCATTGAACGGTGTATTGGAAACGAAGACCCAATAGTCGCTCAGGTCACTGCCGCAACAATCCGTCCTGCCCCACAGGGCAATGGAATTGATTGTTGCCGAAGCACCCAGGTCCACCTGCCACCAGGCGTTGGCGCCGGAGGCGGCGATGGCGACCGAGCCGTCCGCAGAGACTCCGTCGGTGTTGCCGTCCACCGCCAGGCCGGCCACGTTCGTGGAATAAGTGGCGCTCTCGGTTGCGGGTTTCCCTTTCGCCAGATTGGGTGTTGCCGCAAAGGAGAAAACCTGGTTGGCGCTCAGACCGGCGACGGACTGGCTCGCCGGCGTGAACAGATAGTTGGAGGCCGATGGAGTCACTGTGTAATTGCCGCCCGAAGCCAATCCGGAAAAGGTGTACTTCCCGGTGCTATCGGTGATTGCCGACGCAGTCTGACTGCCGGTCAACGCCATACTGACGCCCGCCATTCCGGCGCCCGAAAGTGTGGCGGTCCCAGATATCGTGTATGTGATTCCGGCGGCAATTGTCGTGGAGTCGAGGGCCGTTCGGGTAAGCATGTCTCCGCCTCCGGACACGCTCGCGGTGTTCTGCTGCGGGGATGCCGCCCCCGCCGCCACTTGCACCGTTACGGTGAGGGGTGGATAGCTGGCGCCGGCGCTTAACGCATCGCTGCGAATACACGTCCCACCGGTGCAGGTCCATCCCGTTCCCGTTATCGAGAGCAGGGTCAGGCCGGAGGAAACGGTATCGGTCACAGTCACCGTTCCGCTCGAGGGTACCGCCGACGTATTGCTTACGGTTACGGTGTAAGGGCCATTCTGGCCCTGAGTGAAGCTTCCGGTATGCGCGCATGCCACGCGAAGCGCCACTTGCTGCATCTTCAACACAAAGGCTCCGTAGTTTCCACCGTTGGTGGATTGCAAAGGATGCAGCAGGGGAAAGCTCGTGGACATGGTCCATCCGGCGACATAGATGCCGCCGGCGGAATCGAGAGCCACCGAAGTGGCGGTATCCGAACCCGTGCCGCCCAGGTAGCTCAAGTACGAGAGTGAGTTGCCGCCGGCGTTGAGCACGCCGACAAACGCATCCACGTCGCCGGCCGCGGAGATGGCCGGCTGCAGCGCGTTTGCCACCGGAAGGTCCATGGAGTAGGTGTAACCCACGACGTATGCATTGCCGCCCGTATCCACGGCAATGGCGTTGGCGAAGTCCACGCCCGATCCACCCAGGTACGTGCTGTACACCGGTGAACCGGTGGAGGTCAGTTTGACGATAAACGCGTCCTCCCATCCATTCAGCGACGCCTGAAACGGCTGCACCATTGGGAAATTGGGCGAACTCGTCATTCCGGCGACATAGACGCCGCCCTGACCATCCAGAGCGATTCCTTGCCCCGATTCCGGATAAGACAGGCCGCCTCCGCTACCGCCGAAGTAAGTGCTGAACAGCAGCGAATTGCCATCGGCGCTGAGTTTGGAGACAAAAGCATCCTGCCCGCCTGCGTTGAACACCTGAAAGGCATTCGCTACGGGAAAATCGGTTGAAAAAGTCGACCCGGTCACGTAGGCGCTGTCGGTCGTATCCACCGCAATCGCGGCTCCGTGATCGGTGCCGGCGCCGCCCAGGTAGGTGCTGTAGACCAGGCGGCTCCCATCGGCGCTCACCTTGCTCACGAAGGCGGACTGGGTTCCTTTGAGTCCCTTTTGGAATCCCGTAGCCGGGAATGCCAGTGACGTGGTGTCGCCCGTTACGTAGGAGTTGCCGGAGGCGTCCACTGCGATTCCGTAGCCCGTATCGCTGCCGCTACCCCCCAGGTACGTGCCAAAGACCAGGGCATTGCCGGAAGCATTCAGTTTGACCACAAAAGCATTCCTGACTCCCGCGAGTTTCGCTTGGAGCGCTTTGGCAACCGGAAAATTCCGCGATGCTGTCGAGCCGGTGACATAAGCCGAGCCCGCCGCATCCACCGCGATACCGTAAGCCCGGTCATCTCCCGTGCCGCCCAGATAGGTGCAGTACACCAAGGCATTTCCGGCCGCATTCAATTTCGCCACGAAGGCGTCGTTACCACCGCCGTTGAGGTTTTGCAGAGGGTTGGTGCGGGGAAAATCGGACGAGGAGGTATAGCCGGCCAGGTAGACGGCGCCCGTCGCATCCACCGCAATGGCAAGAGCCGCGTCCGTGTAAGAACCACCCAGCAGACTGCTGTAAACCAGCACCGGGTCGATCACCAGCGGAAGTTCCGGATCGTGCGCCCCTACCAGAAAGCTCACGCTGCCATCGCGATTTACCGCGAATTGCGTGGGAACGGCAATCCGGCTGCCGCCGCGCTCCTGGTACGCCACTGGTTCCTGTTCCTGAAGTTCCTGCCCCGCCACGGACACGACCAGCGCTCCGTCACGCCCCACGCGCACCAGGTCCGCGCCCGCATAACGGATTCGTATCCTCGATGGATCCGCCCCGGCACTCACACGGAACTCCGATTTCAGATTCCTTCCGTTGCTGCCGTAGACCATATCGATCCCCGGATACAACTCCCGGTACACAACCGAGCCGTAGGTAGGAATTCCCACGCGCCACTCGCTCCGCTCGCCGCGGAGAAAGTTTACGTGGCCGGGCAGGCGTTCTCCACCCTCGATCCGCTGGTGCGGATTCGCGCCTTCGAATTCCATGCGAACCATGGTTTCGCCCAGGCGAAAAGAGACTCCATCCGGCGTAAAGGAGGCATTCAATCCGGACCCTTTCGCCAGGAATCCCGCGGATGATGGCGCCTCTCCGGAATCGGGGACAAAGAACAAAGGAACCGTGGAAATGGGGCCGGCGGCAGTTAAAGCCGCACCGTTCGCCAGCAAAGCAAGTAGTAGCGTCCGTGTAAACACACGTAGTCTTTCGGCGGGAAGGCGGGATTTCTTTAGGGGTGGCTAAGATGCGGGCGAAACAGTTTCGCAGGGAACAAAGCCGGTGAGCCCCTGCAGAAGGCAGTCATTGACCACCATTTCACGAACCAGTTGGGCGAAGCCGGTCTCGTGCTGCCATCCCAGGACCCGGCGCGCCTTGCTGGCATCGCCCAGCAGCAGGGTGACCTCCGAAGGCCGGTACAGGTCGGGGTCGGTCACCACGTGCCGGCGGTAGTCCAGACCGGCATAGGAGAACGCGAGTTCGACGAATTCCCGCACGGAGCGGGTCTCCCCGGTGGCCACCACGTAGTCGTCGGGGGAAGGCTGCTGCAGCATCAACCACATGGCCGTGACATATTCTCGCGCATGGCCCCAATCGCGCTTGGCGTCCAGGTTGCCCAGCCGCAGTTCGCGCGATTTTCCGGCAAGAATGCGCGCCACGCCCGCGGTGATCTTACGCGTCACAAATTCGTAGCCGCGCCGCGGAGATTCGTGATTGAACAGAATGCCGCTGGAGGCGTGCATGTGGTAGGCTTCGCGATAGTTGCGCGTCAGATCGAAGCCGGCGACTTTGCTGATTCCGTAGCTGGAGCGGGGATGGAAAGGCGTCCGCTCGTTTTGGGGCACCTCCCCGGCTTTCCCGAACATTTCACTGGAGCCCGCGAAATAGAAACGGCAATCCGGCGCCAGGTTTTTCAAAACCGCCAGAATATAATGGGTCCCGTTGATGTTGGTTTGCAGCGTGGAAAACTCGTCGTCAAACGAATAGCTCACATAGCTCTGGGCAGCCAGGTGGTAGCATTCGTCGGGCCGGACCTTTTCAACCACCTGGTGGATGCTGGCAAAGCTTTCCAGCGAGGCGGCGTGCAGGTTTAAGTGGTCGCGCACCGGTTCCAGGCGTCGCAGCCGGTTCTGCGGGTCTTCCAGCGCCACGCGGCGGACAATGCCGTGCACCTCGTAGCCCTTGGAAAGCAACAACTCCGCAAGGTACGAGCCGTCCTGCCCGGTAATCCCCGTGATCAGAGCGCGCTTTTGGGCCATTCGACCATCGATGGTAGCACACGGGGCCAAAGACCAATCCCCACTAGGAGATGGCTCGATTCATGCAAATTTGCAATTCAAATGCATAATTGCATACGATGTTCTATCAGTGAGCCCTCATTACATTACCCGGGCTTTGGAGCCTGTCCTCCGAAAGGCTGCGGCCCAGTTTCCGGCGGTGGTCCTGACGGGGCCACGCCAGTCGGGTAAGACTACCTTGCTGAAGCATGTCTTTGCGGGAGCTTCCAATTACGTTTCACTCGAACCGCCTGACGTGCGCGGGTCCGCAGCCGCCGACCCGCGCGGCTTTCTCGACAGATACCCCCCACCCGTCATCTTTGATGAAGTCCAGTACGCCCCGGATCTGTTGCCCTACATCAAAGAGCGCATCGATGAACGCCGGAGCACGCACGGCCAGTATTTTCTCACCGGCTCGCAGAACCTGCTCCTGGCCGGACAGGTCACCGAATCATTGGCTGGCCGGGCGGCAATGCTACGGCTTTTGCCCGTCTCACAACGCGAGGAATCCGGCCGGACGCCGGACGCGCTGTTTTGGGAATCCTTAAAGGAGCACAATGCCATCCCCCGGATTGCGCCATCAGATCTTTGGAATCGCTTCCTCCGCGGCGGCTATCCGGAACTGGTGGCGGAACCGGATCGCGATATCCCGCTGTGGCACTCCAGCTACGTTCAGACTTACCTGGAGCGCGACGTCCGATCCCTTCGCCAGATTGGGGACCTGATTTCATTCCAGAATTTCCTGCGGGCACTAGCGGTCCGGTCCGGCCAACTGCTGAATCTCGCCGACCTGGCACGCGACCTCGGAGTTGCGGTGAACACCGCCAAAGCATGGCTCTCCGTGCTGGAAGCAACTTTCCAGGTCATCGTCCTGCGGCCGTACCATGCCAATGTCGGCAAACGCCTGGTCAAGACGCCGAAGGTGTATTTTACAGATACCGGCTCGCTTTGCTACCTGGCTGGTTTGAAAGACCCGGATCACGCGGCCGCGGGTCCGCTGGGCGGCACCATTCTGGAAGCCGCTGTTCTTTCGGAAATCGTAAAGGCGTTCGTCAACCGGGGTGAAGAACCGCGAATCCACTTCTGGCGTACTTCGGCTGGAGTGGAGGTCGATCTGATTATCGAAACCGCGGGCAGATTGATTCCCATCGAAGTGAAGCTTTCCGCCACGCCTCGCCCGGCCATGGCAAGCGGAATTCGGGCCTTCCAGGAAGACCTCGGCGAAAAAGCGGGACCCGGGTTTGTGATTCATCCCGGCGCGGTGCGGCTGCCCCTGGCTCCGAACGTTGTCGCGTTGCCATTCACTGAGTTGTGACGCACTGGCTGGTTTTCCCGTGGGTTTCAATGGTGGTTGTACAGATGGTTGGCAATATGGTTTAACTGAAAATTGGCCATGCGCAAACCTCGAAACCCTGGTTCCCAAATCCGGCGCCGCGAACAGCGCAATGCACTCCGGGAGGCTGCCGGAAGTTGGAAAAGCGAGGAGCATCCCGAGTTGGCCGAAGGCGCGGAGGCGTGGGTCCGGAAAATGCGCCAGGAGTCGGTGAAGCGGCTTGAAAAAATAGAGCATCAGAGAGAAGCCGAATAGAAGGTCGCTACCTGTCTGCTCGATTCAGGCATCAGCACAGACGCCCTCAACGGAGGGCGCGGCCGGAGGGAACTCATCGATCGACTGATCCAGGACAGGGTCGAGATGGCCTGTTGTTCGATTAATTTTACCCGCTCCCGTAGCGGGTGACTCCGGAAGACTGGCGAATCGCTGCGGATTCCGTCATAATTGGCTCCAGCCCCCCGAGAAGGAAGGAACGCCTTCAATACCCGTGTCCCAGTCAGGTAAAGCCGTCCCGTTCGACCCTCCGGCAACCGCGGCTGAAGCCAGCATCCGCCAGTTGATTGCCAACGGGAAATACAAAACCGCCCTCGATCAGGCCAAGGACAACCACAAGAAGCAATCCACGGCCGCTTCCGAGGCGCTGCTGCTGGACGCGTATGCTGCGCGTATCCAATCGCTACTGGCGCAGAATCTGCTTCGCGAAGCGCAGGCTCTGATGGATCTGGTGTGCGAACGGTTTCCCGCGGGGCGGGGCAGGCTGGAATCCATCGGCGCTTCCGTGGCCGCCCGCACCAATACCCTGGACGATCTGCTCCGGCCGCTCAACGACCCGCAACTGAGCCCGGAACATCGGGAAGCCATCGAGCAGGCCGTTCGCAAAGAAATCTTCGACTTGTCGGCGCTGGCCGCATGTCCGGTCTTGCCGCCGGAACATCCTCTGCGGCAGGCCGCATCCTCCCTGGACCGGGCGTTCCGGATGGTCACCACCGACGCGGTGGAGGAGGAGGCCACCCGGCTGCCCGAAGTCTCGCGCCGAAGCCCGCTCGCGCCCTGGAAACTGCTGGTTCGCGCCATCGCCGCCTACTACCGCGGCGATCTGGAAGCGTGCCGCGAGCAACTGGATGCAATCCCGGCCGATTCGGCGCCGGCGCGGCTGGTTCCCGCCATGCGGGCCATGCTCGGCGCCCAAAGTTCCAGCCCGCTTTCTCCGGCAGCGAAGGCTCTTGTCCAACAGTCCGGCGGAGATCCGGCTGCTTTGCGGCGAGCACTGGAGGCGCTAGACCGGGCATGGACCGGAGACTCGCCGCGAACCGTCCTCTCCGCTGCCCGAACGGCCGTGCAGGCATGCCGCGAGACCGCGCCGGGGCTACTCGACCGCCTGAAGCAGCATATTTCGGTGCGGTGCGCCGTAGCCGGGTTCGACAGAGGTCCTGTGGTTCAGGCGCTGGGCGGCGCTACCCGCCATGACGCGCATTTCCAGCGATTACTCGCACGGGCGTATGAGGAAACCGGCGATCTGGAAGACATCCCAGGGGCTTGCTCGGCTTGGGAGGAATTCCGGCAGGCGGCCATAAAAGAAGGTTGGTTTCCACCCGACGGCACCGAAGTGGCCACGCTCTACCTCCACATGGCGAGTCTGGCATGTAAGATACCGCCGCATTTGCGTGATGTTCTCAGTGGCGGCATGGTGCCGAAGAAGGGATCCCGCGAAGCGGTGTACTTTCTCTGGCCCGAAGCATTGTACCAGCGGGCATGCGCGCTCGATCCGCACACCGAAGCATTCTCCGAATGGTTGGACCGGGCCCGGGAGGATTCCGGCCAGGCGCCGGCGGAACGGGTAGCCGAGCAGTGGCACGCAGCCTGTCCCACCGATCTCGAGCCGGTGCTCTTTCTGATGGAAGGAGCCGCCGCGAGGAAGGCGTTTCCCACGGCGCTCAAATACCTGGCGCAGGCGGAACAGATCGATGGGGTCCATCCGCAAGTGCGGCGGGCGCGGTTGCGGTTGATGGCAGGCGGCATCCTCCGGCACATTCAGCAGAAGAAACCGCACCTCGCAATAGCGAAGCTGGACGCCCTGGCGGCCTTGCCCGAGGCGCATCAGGGGGACCGGCCGGCGTTCCTGGCGGCCTTGCGGTTTCTGATTCACGTGCTTCGCGCGGACATGCAGGAAATGGACGCCGCCCAGGCCGAAACGGAGCGGCTGCTGGCCGGCAGGGTTCCCGCGAAGCTCCTGATTTTCGGGTTGGCGATGGCCGCAAAGCAACTCTCACCGGTGGTATTGGATTCGCCCGGAATGCTGACGCCGCCCCAGCGGGCAGCGATTCCGGCCGCCTTGGCCAGAGTAGTCGCGCTGGCTAAGGACATGAACAGCGCAAGTATTAAGATTCCGCAGTCTTATATAGACTCGGCTGCGCAACAGCTTGCGGGAAACTCTGCGTCTCTGGATACCGCCCAGATTCAGGTACTGGCCGAAGCAGGCGTGAATGCCGATCATTGCAACCTGGCTTATACTGCTTCGGCGGCCGGACTGCAACGCGGCGGCGCCAGCGAGGCCAGGTTCCTGCTGTTGCGGGCTCGGGGCCTGCCGGAGCGACAGTTCCGGCGGCGCGCACTGTGTGCCGCGGCGGTGGTGCAGATTGCCCGCCAGAATCGCGATACCGAACTGCTGGAAAAAGCTGCCAATCTGCTTCGTGGACCGCTCCGTTCCGCCGAGCTCGAACTCACTCCCGCACAAGCCGCCGAGGTGCTCCGCAAAGAGAAAGCCGAGCCTGAATTTCTAGCCCGCAGCGGCGAAGGTCCGGATTATCGCGACATCCTCAAAGAAAAACTGTGCAACTGTCCGGAGTGCCGCCGGGCCCGGGGTGAGGCGCCCGATTCATTCGCCGGCGAAGTTGAAGACGAGTTCGAAGACGAGCCGGATCTGGACAAACTTTTCGCGGGCATGCCCCTTCCACCGGATATGCCCAAGGACGTTGCTGCCATGATTCTGGAAGAAACCAGGCAGGCGGTTGAGCGCGGCGAATCGCTGGAGTCCTTGATGTCCCGCCTTTTCGGCCCCGGGGCCTCGCGGCGATCGGAGAAGAAAGGACGGCGGCGTTAATGGACGCGCTGGAGATATTAGGGCTTTCCGATGGCGCGGGTGAAGAGGAGATCCGCGCGGCCTATCTGCGAAAGGTGAAAGAGCATCCGCCGGAACGCTCGCCCGAGGAGTTCGAAAAAATTCGCGATGCTTATGAGACGCTGCGGGATCCTCGCCGTCGCATGCGTGCCCTGCTGCTGGCAGGCGACCCCACCGTGCCCCTGGTTTCGCTTCTCGACGGGTTACCGCCGCTACGCCGGTTTGTGGGACCCGGCCCCTGGCTGGAGGTTCTGAAAGGAAAGTGATGATGGACCTCGGCCGGGAGGAAATCCTGCGCCGCTTTACCGGGCTATTGGATCGTGCGCTGTCCTCCGAAGAGCCGCCTTCCGGAATCGATTCGGAATTGCTTGCCGCTGCCACGGCCGGCAGTGAAGAAGAAGACGGCCACGATTCCTATGCGCTGTGGGCGGCCATGACCACCCTGGCGCAGGAAGTGAAGCTGCAGAGCAGGAGCTTCAAGGAACTGAGCGACGCCGTTGGCGCGCAGCCGGCGGGCACCGCCGAGGAAATTCGCGCGGCCTTCGAGCAGGTGCGCGAGCGGGAGCGGGAGGTGCAGCGCGCCACCGAATACCGGTGCCGGAAAGATGCGCTCGGCGTTCTCATGGATCTGCGCGACCGCATGGCGCGCGGGCTCGAAGCGGTGCGCGGCGGCGAAGCGGAAATCGCCCGGAGCAGTAAGGCGGGCTGGTTTGCGCGATGGTTCGCGCCTCGTAACGATCCCACTCCCGCCATGCTATCTGCGCTCACCAAGGGATATGAGTTGTCGATCGAACGGCTCGACCAGGCGCTCGGCGAGTGGAATGCTCACGAGATTCGCTGCCAGGGCGAGATCTTCGATCCGAAACGAATGAATGCGATTGACCGCGAAGAGTCCCGGGAGGTGCCCGAAGGCACCGTGCTGGAGGTCTACCGCAGCGGTTATGAGTGGAACGGAGAACTGTTCCGGCCGGCGCAGGTGAAGGTGGCTTGCGCTCCGGACCGTGGGGAATCGAAATGAGTGAACTGATTGTCGGCATCGATTTAGGAACCACCAATTCGGAGATCGCGGCCTTCACCGATGGCCAGGTGCGGGTGCTCGGGCCGGGAGACACGCGCATGCTGCCTTCCTGCGTGGGATTCTCGGCCGCCGGTGAGTTGCTGGTGGGCGAGACAGCGCGCAATCAGCACGCGCTATACCCGGAGCGCACGGTGCGCAGCATCAAACGCAAGATGGGCTCGGGCGAAACGGTCAGGCTGGGCGACAAGAACCTGACGCCGCAGGAAATCTCAGCGCTGATTTTGCAGGAACTGGTGGAATGGGCGCACCGTTCCCTGGGCGAGCGGCCGGTGCGGGCCGTGATCACCGTGCCAGCCTATTTCTCCGACGCGCAGCGAAGCGCTACGCGTGAGGCCGGCGCACTGGCGGGGCTGGAGGTGGTGCGCATTCTGAATGAACCTACCGCCGCCAGCCTGGCTTACGGGCATGGCGACGGGTCCCGACATACCGCATTGATCTACGATTTGGGCGGCGGCACGTTTGACGTTTCCGTGGTGACCAATGAAGGCGATATTACGGAAGTCCTCGCCAGCCACGGCAACAATCACCTTGGCGGCGATGATTTCGACGATCTGCTGGCGGCCCTGCTGGCGGACGAGTTTCTGCGGCAGCACGGCATCGATGTGCGCCAGGGCCGGCCGGCGGCGAAAGCGCGCCTCTGGTGGGCCGCCGAGGAGGCCAAAAAGAAGTTAAGCTCCGAAGCTTATGTAAAGGTACGGGAGGAAGCCCTGGTGATCGAAGGGGGCAAGCCTTTGCACCTGGAGATGGAGGTCTCTCGCGAGCGGTACGAAGGCTTGATACGCCCCCTGGTGGATTCCACGCTGGACAGCGTCTCGAAAGCGCTCCAGGATGCCGGCAAAAAGCCCGGCGATATGGATGCCATCCTGCTGGTGGGCGGCTCTACGCGTACGCCCCTGGTTTTCCAGTTGCTGCGCGAGCGCACCGGGCTCGACCCGCGCCAGGACGTGCATCCGGATCTCTGCGTGGCGCTGGGTGCAGGTGTGCTGGCGTCGCGCCTTGGAGGGCACAACGTGGAACGGATTCTGGTGGATGTCTCGCCGTACTCGTTTGGCGTATCCTACCTGGGCGAGCGTGGGGGCGAAGAGTACTCCTACTGCTACAAACCGATCATCCACCGCAACACGCCCCTGCCCCTGACGCGCACCGAACGCTATTTCACCTCCTATCCGGAACAGACCAAAGTAGATATTCACGTTTACCAGGGCGACGACGAAGACGCGCTGCGAAATATTCCCGTGGGAGAGTTTCGAGTCGAGGGGCTGACCCCCACCGAAGAGCCGAATGAGGTGCTCTGCCGGATGCGCCTGGACCTGGACGGCATCCTGGAGGTTGCGGCCATCGAAAAGCTTACCGGAAAATCCAAACGGATCACCATCGAGGGGGCGCTCCGCGCAAAGAGTCCGGAGGAGATCGCGGCGGGCAGAAAGAAGATTCAGGAGTTGTACGGGTCGCGCGAAGACTGGGAGCCGGAAGAAGAAGAAGGCGAAGCCATCGAGCTTGACCCGGAGCAGCCGGTGAATGGCAAGCTGATCGAAATGCCGTCGCAGTCGGTATCGCCCGAACGGACGGAAGCGAAGGAGTTGCTGGAACGCTCGCGGCGGCTACTCCAGGGTATGCATGCCGAAGATCGGGAGGAAGCCATCGGTCTCCACGAAACGATTGAGGCGGCTCTGTCATCGGGCGATTCCGCGGCGCTCGAGGAGGCAACCCGGGCGCTTAAGGAGTTGCTGTTCTTCGTCGAGGGCCAGGGCTGACGGTGCGTTGCCCGGTCTGCCAGGCACGCTTTCGCGGGACCCGCCGCTGTTCGCGCTGTGGAGCGGACCTGTCGCCTTTAATGCTCCTCGCGCTGCACGGGTGGCGCTTGCGGGAATCGGCGCGGAAGGCTCTGGCCGCCGGAAATCCCGGGCAGGCTTGGGAACTTGCGGAGAAGGCTCAGGGTATCCATCGCACCCCGGCCGGAGAGGCTCTGCGGACGATCACGGCATGGCTGGCGAAAAGCGACTCGTGAGATGCGGAGCTCAGGACACAGACGAGCTCCCGCCCCTCGCGGTCGGGTGCCTCCTCGAACAAGTTCCGCACCTCAGCCGACTGCCAGACCGGTGCGCACCATGACCCCTTGCACACATTGCAGCCAGTCTGCCTTGGCTTGCTCATCGAGGACAGTGCCTTTGAAATGAATGGCATGGACACGGGGGACGTTGGCCACTTCGACAGAATCGTTTAAGACGCCGACCACCCGGAGATCGCTATTGGAGCGTTGCGATGCCGCTATGTAATCGACGCTCCCGGGCACGGCGAGATTGATCACTAAAGCGTCCACGGCCAGATTGAGTTGCACCACCAGCTTGGCGGCGTCCGGAACGCTTTTCGCAGGCATGGCCAGATAGCCCGCGGCGTCCAATAGATGGCCCAACCAGAACGCGAAGCCCAGGTCCCCATCGACAATGAGGACAGTTTTCAGATTCCGTCGCCCTCCCAGGCGATGTTGAAAAACATACGCAAGCTCCCCCGCTTTCGCCGCGAGCAATTTGCAGGCCACCGCTTGTTCAATTGATAACAAGACACTTAATTGTATTGACGGCCGCCCTTGACTACCAAAAAGTACTCAACTAATGGAGGAAATTCGTTCTTATGTCCTAGTACAAATGGGACCTGTATTATGCAAAAAGAAAAAAGTCCTTACTTCCGTAATGTTTTTCGGACGAAAGGCCGCGAGTGGTTTCACAATGCTAGACTGAAACCTTCAACAGGGTTCCCATCCGACTATGAACCGCGAAGCGGTAGTTCTGGCCGATGATACCCGCATATCCGTTTTGCGCTGGACGCGTCGTTTTCTGCTGGTCGCAAGCCTGCTGGCAAGCGTCACTGGCATCCTTCCCGCGCAGTCACTGACGCTCGTGTCAGTGGGTGCACAGGCGGACAACAGTATTCTGCTGAATCTCGTCCTGAATACATCCGGCATCCAGCCGGCGGCGCTCCAGTTTGCGTTCAGTTATTCCGATGCCGCCATTGCGAGTCTTGCGGTGTCCGGCGGGCCGGCCCTAACGTCACCCCAGAAATCCCTTTATTGCGGCGGGAACGCGGCGAACTACATCTGCGTGGCCGCGGGAATCAATAGCAACACCATTTCCGACGGGGTTATTGCGACCGTCTCGGTGACGCTCGTCTCCGGAGTCACCGCCGCGTCGATCGCGGTGGGCAATTCGTTGGGCGCCGATTCCAATGGAAATGAGCTCTCCGTGCCCGCCTCGGGTTCTCTGAACGTCAGTCCGGTTTCCCTGTCGGTAGTTTGTTCGCCGCCGGTGCTGAGCTTCGCATTCACGCCCGGCGGAGCCGCCCCGGCCGATGAAACCTGCGCCATTACCAGCACACCGGGCGGGCTCGGCCTTTCGGTGGGAACCATCGTCGTGGGCGGCTCCTGGCTCGCGGCCGGACTCAGCGCCTCAACTTCGCCGGCCACACTCACTGTATCTGCCAACCCGGCGGGCTTGGGAACCGGCGGATACAACGGCACGGTCACTGTCTCGGCAGCCGGCGCGGCAACCTCCAACCTTCCAGTCACCCTGACAATCAATCCCGCTCCCTCACTCCGCATTGCCAAGACGCACGGCGGGAACTTCACCCAGGGACAGAGCAATGCGTTGTACACGGTGACTGTCTCGAATATCGCCGGTTCCTCACAGACGAGCGGAGCAGTTACGGTAACCGAGCAACTCCCCACAGGTCTCGCCCTGGCCTCGATGGCAGGTACCGGG
>Ga0335085_10001866_pt1 | contig 41996 bp, 39 predicted proteins | sample Lox_Sample_45_FD_206712 | JGI IMG/M metagenome (GOLD analysis project Ga0335085, IMG submission 206712) | Soil microbial communities from Loxahatchee National Wildlife Refuge, Florida, United States - Lox_Sample_4.5 | ecosystem: Environmental > Terrestrial > Soil > Wetlands | place: USA... | reverse complement strand
CTCCTCAAAGATGCTTCCGCCGCCACCGCCGAACACTTCGCGGAAGATGTCAAACGGATCGTGGAATCCCCCGGCCGGTCCTCCGGCGCCGCGCGGCCCCGCGCCCTGGGAGAACGCCGCATGCCCGAACCGGTCGTAGGCGGCGCGCTTGTCGGCGTCCTTGAGCACCTCGTACGCCTCAGACACCTTTTTGAACATTTCCTCGGCCTGCTTGTTGCCCGGATTCTTGTCGGGATGATATTGGACCGCCTTCTTGCGATAGGCCTTCTTGATGTCCTCCTCGGAGGCATCCCGGCCCACGCCGAGCAGATCGTAATAGTCTTCCTTGGCCATGTTACCTTGTCGGGGAAATCTGTCCTGCCGGGTGCCGGTCACCGGATGCGCCCCCGGCTCTCGTTAACGCGCAGACGAGGGCCGGCTGCAACGCATTTCAGCTCTTCGCCTCCTTCGCCGGCCCGCTGGAGAGGATCACGCTGGCAGGCCGCAGCAACCGGCCGTGAAAAGTGTAGCCGATGCGAACGACCTGGAGCACGTGCTCCTCGGGCACCTCGGCGCTCGGTTGATGGGACAGGGACTCGTGCAGGTGAGGATCGAATTTCTGCCCAACGGGGTCCAACGCTTTCAGCCCGTGGTGGCCGAGCACCCCTCTGAGCTGATCGAGCACCATGGCAATGCCGTCAGTCACCGTCTTGGCGTCCGCCTGCTGGCGCACCGCGGCGAGGCCGAGTTGCAGATTGTCGAGCACCGGGAGCAGATGTTGCAGGAGATTAACAGTCGCAAACTGCCGCAACTCATCCTTCTCGCGGGTGACGCGCCGCCGGAAATTCTCGAGATCGGCCACGGCCCGCAGGTAGCGATCATAATTGCCCGCCGCCTCCTGCTGTGCCGCCGTCAGCCTCTCCTCCAGCGAAGGCGGGGCCGCCGGCGGGGCGCTGGCCGCGACCGCGGCGGTTTCGCCCGGCGGAGCGGCAGATCCTGCAGCGGCGTTCGAGCCGGGTGTGGCCGCCGCGGGTGTCGGGCCGGGCTGGGCAAGCGTTTTCTCCGGATTGGATGCAGTCATGCGAAACGAGAAGTAGACTATTTCTTCAGCCTTTTCTCAAGCGCTTCAACCAACCCTTTCAGAGCCTCCCCGGTCTTGCGACCGGTTTCCACGACCGTGTCGCTGACGCTGCGCGGCGGGGAACCCCCCGCCGGTGGCAAGCCGCCGAGGGCACCCAGGACCGGGGCCAGGACGTCCACGAGCGGCGCGGCAACTTCCTTCGCGCTCGTGACGTTTTCATAGGAGTGATGGAAATTGAGGTCGAATTCCCGGACCTCCGGCGCGCGTTTCGAGTAATCGGCAATCACCAGGCGGTCGCAACGGACCTGCAGGCGTCGGATCAGGAACTCGCGCGGCCGGCCGGCTTCTGCCGGCGGCTGACGCTGATTCTCGGGCGTTGCGTCCCATCCTGCTGGATCAGCCCCGGCGTTGATCACGCCGTGATCGTTCCTTACCAGCGTGACGGCCGCTACATCCACCCCGGCGTCGTCGATCACCGGACATTGCCCGAACAGGGAAAACAGCCGTGCGCTGGCGCGAAGCTCGCGGATCTCGACGAACTCCTTCCGCGGGAAGCCCGGCGGATTGGTGATGGTCAATCCGCGCAGCGCCACCTCTCCCGTGAACGGATTGAGATATAGCGTCCGGACCTCGACGCCGAAGCCGGTGCGCTCGCGGACCAGCCAGCTCAGCGCGGAGGGCAGCAGCAGCATCCACCCTAGCGCCAGGCAGGCGGAGATGGTGGCGAGGAAGAATAGCAGCTTCGCTCCGATGCCTCCGCACCGTGCGCCGTTGGGCAACGTTTCCATGACGCTCAGGTGAAATTCTCTGTCACGAGCAGCAGACTGTCCTCGGCCGCCGTGAAGGTGAAGGCGCCGGCAAACGGCAGCAGGACGTTGGCACCGCGTCCAAGGAGTTCGCCCACGGCGGCCTCGCACACGCTTCCCCGCACCAGATGCAACAGGCGCGGTTGTTGACCGCCGGCAAAGGTCAGATGCTCCCCGCCCGCCAGCGGCACCCGGCGCAGGCGGAATTCAGCGCAGTCGGCCAGCACCGCGCGCGTGGCCGCCGCACGCAGCGGTTGCGTTTCGGGCTGTCCCCACTGGATGGATGCCAGCGCTTCGCGCAGATGCAGCTGGCGCGGTTTGCCGTCCAAGCCGGTGCGGCCCCAATCAAAGACGCGGTAAGTGGTGTCGGAATTCTGCTGGATCTCAAGGATCAGGTTTCCGGCGTCGATCGCATGCACCGTGCCGCTGCGCACCAAGACCGAATCTCCGGTGGTCACCGGGAATCGGTTGACACATTGTTCCAACCTGCCGGCGGCGAGCGCGCGCTCGAATTCGTTCCGGGTCACACCCTGTCGCAGTCCCACGATGAGCGCCGCACCGGGCGCAGCCTCGGCGATGAACCAATTCTCCGTCTTGGGCTCACCGCCCAATTCCGCGGCCCGGTCCGCGGGCGGGTGCACTTGCAGGCTCAAGCGCTCGCGGCAATCCAACCACTTTACGAGAATGGGAAACCGACGTTCCACCGGCCACCGGGGTCCCATTGTCTCCTGCCCATGATTTGCAATCAAATCACGAAGAGTGCAGCCGGCGAATTCCCCGCCCTCCACCACGGCCTGCGCCTCGGGCCGGTCGACGATCTCCCAGCTTTCACCAATGGCGCGCCCTTTCGGAAGAACGCGCCCAAACGCAGCCGCCAAGGCGCGGCCGCCCCACACGCGTTCCTGATAGATGGGCGCAAAACGCAAAATCTCCATAATACAGTACTTATGAGTTAATCGTGAAAATAAACTCCGGTTATTTACATTGACGGTCTGCGCCGGTAGCGTGGACTTTCGGTCGCGGTAATTGCCGTTACACAAATGGCCAAGTCGGAGACTTCAAACCCAAAGAACGTGGCGTCGATGGAGGGCCCGCGCTACCGGCCAAAGTGGCTGGCGGCTAGCATCTGTTTCCTCCTCGGTGCGTGGATCGCGGTCACGTTGGTGAACTACAATCCACGCCAGAGTCATGAATTCCAAGTGGGCGGACAGAGCGCTTGGAACGGAACGGTGTGGGTCATCCATGATATGGCGCCGCCCCAGCCGAACTTGGGCGGCCCGTGGGGCGCGGATTTCGCCTGGTGGTCCCTCTACCTGGTGGGCTTCAGCACGTGGCTGGTGCCCGTGTTCTTCCTGTGGTTTGCATGGGTCGCGGTCCGCAATGCCCGTCGGCTCGTCGTCACCCGTTTCATCGCGATGCTCCTGTGCATCGCCACCGAATCGGGTCTGCTGGCGATGGTCGAGAGCTTCCCGGGCAGCGACTACTACCCGCGCGGGCTGGGGGGCAGAATCGGGCAGCTCCTCTATGGCGAACTGCTCAAGAACACGGTCGGAGTCGTCGGCGCGGGCTTGCTGCTGGGCATCGTCTTCGCGCTGGCCCTGTCGTTCATCTTCTCCCGGGACATTGGAGCAGAACTGGAGCGCGTGATCGCTTCCATCCATGGCTGGCGGGTGCGGCGGGCGCGGCAGGCCGCCGAACGAGCCGAACAGAAACAGAAGGACAGGGAGTCCAAACAAAAGGCCACCATTGCCAAGGCGGCGGCCGTCGCGCTGACGCCACCCTCCGCCAAGAAGGCGCTGATCATCCCCAAGACCAAGGAGGAGATTGCGCGGGAGGCCGCGGCGGCCAAGATCGTTGATTCCGCGGCTGCCGAACCTGCCAAAGCCGTTCCCAAGACCAGTCCGAGCCGGCCACCAGTCGAGGAGCCGGCGGCGGCGGCAGCCAAGACGCCTGCTTCGTCGCTGGGCAAACTCAATATCGTCAAACCGGAGGAGCCCAAGAAGGCGCGGAGCGCCCTGCTCGCCCGCGCCGATGAAAACTACCAGTTCCCGCCCCTTTCGCTGCTGCGCGAACCGAGCGGCGCCGACGCGGGCTCCAGCGAAGAAGAGCACCGCCAGAACGCCGAGAATCTCCTGCGCATTTTGGCCGAGTTTGGCGTCGAAGTGACGTTGGGCGAAATCCATGTCGGACCCGTCATCACGCGCTACGAGGTCATCCCCGCCGCCGGTGTGCGCGTGGAGAAGATCGCCAGTCTCGACAAGAACATCGCCCTGGGCATGCGCGCCCAGTCGGTGCGCATCATGGCGCCCATTCCCGGCAAGGCCGCGGTTGGGGTGGAGGTGCCCAACCAGAAGCGGATGGAAGTCGGGCTGCGCGAAATCATCGAATCGGAAGACTGGGCGGGGGCCAAGGCCGAGTTGCCGATCGCGCTGGGCAAGGATGTCAGCGGCAAGCCTCTGGTCTCCGATCTCGCCAAGATGCCCCACCTGCTGATCGCCGGTGCCACCGGCTCGGGCAAGTCGGTTTGCATCAATGCCATCATCGCTTCCCTCCTTTACCACGCGAGTCCGCGCGACGTGCGGTTGCTCATGATCGATCCGAAGATCGTTGAACTGAAGATTTTCAACGTCCTGCCGCATATGCTCATCCCGGTGGTCACCGAGGCCAAGAAGGTGCCCGCGGCGCTCAAGTGGCTGCTGCGCGAGATGGAGATGCGCTATCAGATCTTTGCGAAAGTCGGGGTGCGGAACATCAGCGCCTTCAACAACCGGAAGAAATCCCCGCGGGAATCCACGTCCGCGGCGGACACCCAGGCGACGCTCGACGTCGCCCCGCCGGCGGGGGATGTCGAGGTGCCGGACCACCTTTATTACGTCATCGCCATCATCGACGAGCTCGCCGACCTGATGATGGCGGCGCCAGCGGAAATCGAGACTTCGGTCGCGCGCCTCGCGCAGCTGGCCCGCGCCACCGGCATCCACATCATCATCGCGACGCAGCGTCCCTCGGTGAATGTCATCACCGGCATCATCAAGGCCAACCTGCCCTCGCGCATCGCTTTTCAGGTGGCCTCCCAGGTCGACTCGCGGACCATCATCGACACCAAGGGCGCCGAGACGCTCATCGGCCGGGGCGACATGCTGTTCTCCCCACCCGGGTCCTCCAAGCTCGTCCGCGCGCAGGGCGCCCTCGTGTCGGACGAGGAAATCAACCGCATCCTCGAGTTCCTGCAACAGAACGGTCCGCCCGCCTTCGCTCAGGACGTCCAGGCTCACATCGACCGCGCGGCCAGCGAAGAAGAGGAGGAGGCCGGCGCAGTCGAGGACACGGAGGGCGAGATGGGAGACGACGACGAGTTGTTCAGGCAGGCCATCGAGGTTCTGAAAGCCTCGCGGCGCGCCTCCACCTCGATGCTCCAGCGCCGCCTGCGCATCGGCTACAACCGCGCCGCGCGCATCATGGAACTGATGGAGGGAAAGGGCATCGTCGGGCCGGAAAACGGCGCCCAGCCGCGGGAGATTCTGGTGGATCTCGATTCGCTTCAGAATTGACCCCGCGCCCGCCGGCGAAACGGGCGGAAGGGGTGCCGGACCCCGGGAATCGATTTCGAGAGCCCCCTGCAAGATCCGTCTTCCCATCCCCGGCAAAATTGCATAACTGACTGCCATGCAGACCATCGGCGAGCGACTCGAAGAAGCGCGCAAACGCAAGGGGATCTCCATCCGGGAAGCCGCTGAGGCCACCAAGATCCGCAGCGATTATCTGCATAAGCTCGAAAGCAACAGCTTCGATCTCAATCTGCCGGAAATCTACATCCGCGGCTTTCTTCAGAATTACGCGAATTACCTGAAGCTCAACGCCGAGAAGATCCTCGCCGATTACAAGACGCTGGCGCCGAACGAGGGCCGCGCTTCCCGGCGGGATAACCGGGAAATTTACGGCCGAATGGATCTCGTTAAGACTGGCCACCCGGCCCCCGAGGCCGCTGCCCCTGCCGTCCCCCCCGAGGCGCCCGTGGCCGCCCCTGCCCCGGCGCGCCCTGCCTTCCCCGCGTCCGCCGGCACCGGCGGTCCCGCCATCGATCCTGCGCTCCTGTTCAAGGGCGGCGTGGCGGTGGTCGCGCTCCTGCTCATTCTGGCGATTGTCTTTGGCATCAGGGCGATTTCGGGCGGATCGGCGAGACCCAGTGGCGAAATCAGGGCAGCTGCCCAGCAGACAATCACCCTCACCGCTCGCGACACCGTTCGCGTGAAACTCGTGCAGGAACTGGACGGAGCCGAGCTGTTCCAAGGCACGATGATCAAGGGCGAATCCCATTCCTTCCCCAAACGCGGCTCCCTGCTGCTCACCGCCACGGCGCTTGAGAACGTCGAGATCGACGTCAGCGGCAAGCGCCAGGCGAATCCCTACACGGGATACAACCGCGTGCAGATCCCGTAGGTCGCCGGCGGCGCCGCTCCGCCAACCAGACGCGCGACCGATGACTAGCGCAGTCCGACGGGCGGGCCGAGAATCTCGCGCAGCACAATGGCGCGGCGCAAGCCGGCCGGGTTGCGCAGATCCGCCACGAAGTGGCCGACTGCCACCGGGGCTGCCGCCGGGGCGGCCGCAGCTGCCGCCGGGGCGACGGACGTCGATGTCTGGCGCGCCGCCTTGATCGCCTGAAGTTGCTGCAGCATTTTCTGCTGTCGTTCATACTCCGCCGCCAGTCCCGCGGTCGCCGTCACATCCTCGACGGGCAACGGCGGCGGAACCACCACAGGCCGCACCTCCTCGATCATGGGTGGGGCCGGCGGGAACACCGGATGGTCCCCGGCGCGGGGCGGCGGCGCGGCGGGCGCCAAGCCGCGCCGTTCCCGGATCCGGCGGCGGATTTCCTCCTGGATCCGGCGCGTCCGCTCTTCGTCCTCCTGGCTGGTCGCCGGCCCCCGGCCCGCGGCATCCTGCGAATGCGCCTGCTTCAACTTCTGCAGCATCGCGACGACCGCGATCACGATCAGGAAGAGAACCTGCGGATGATTGAGCAGCCAATCCATGATCGAACGCTACCGTCCTATCCGTTCTCGGTGAGAGAATCTCCGCCGGGTATCACTTCTTCGCCGCCTCCGGCGCGGCGATTGAGGAACGCATTTCGGTGTCGGCCTGAATGTTTTGGAACCGGTAGTAATCCATCACGCCGAGCCGGCCATTGCGGAACGCCTCGGCCATCGCCAGCGGCACCTGGGCCTGCGCCTCGACGACCTTGGCCTGCATCTCCTGCACGCGCGCCTTCATTTCCTGCTCCAGCGCGACGGCCGCCGCACGGCGAATCTCTGCCTGCGCCTGCGCCATGTTCTTGTTGGCCTCCGCCTGCGCCACCTGGAGGCTGGCGCCCACGTTCTCGCCCACGTCGACATCCGCGATGTCGATCGAAAGGATTTCAAAAGCCGTGCCGGCATCGAGGCCGCGCGCCAGCACGGTCTTCGAGATGCTGTCGGGCGATTCGAGCACGGTCTTGTAGCTTTCGGCCGACCCGATCGTGGTGACAATGCCCTCGCCGACGCGGGCAATGATGGTGTTCTCCTTGGCGCCGCCGACGAACCGGTCGAGGTTGGTGCGCACGGTGACGCGGGCCTTCACCTTCACTTGGATGCCGTCCTTGGCCACGCCGTCGATCGTCGTGCGGCCGCCCTCGGGGTTCGGGCAGTCGATCACCTTCGGATCCACCGATGTCCGCACCGCCTCCTCGACGGATTTGCCCGAGCCCTTGGTCGCCAGGTCGATCGCGCAGGCCCGCCGCCAATCGAGCGCGATGCCTGCCTTCTGTGCCGCAATCAGGGCATGCACGCAGGCGATGACATTGCCGCCCGCCAGGAACTGGGCCTCGACTTCGTCGATGGAGAGTTTGATGCCCGCCTTGGTGGCGCGGATGCGGGCATCGACCACGAGACCGTACGGCACCTGGCGCAGTCGCATCGCCACCAGGTTGACGAAGCCGACATAGGCACCGGCCAGCCAGGCGCGCAGCCAAACGCTGAAGAACGAAAAGATGATCCCCGCAAGGATCAGAACGGCGATACCGGCAACGATGAGGACGACGAGGGTTAGATTGATCATGGTTTGGTGACGGTTAAACGAAAGTTGTCGACGGCGACGACGGTGAGCACGGTGCCCTTGGCAATGTGGCCGCTCTGCGAGAACGCTTCGTAGCGCCGGCCATCGAGGAGCACGTAGCCCGTCGGCGCCAGGGTGGTGACAGCCGCACAGCGCTTGCCCACCACGGCGGCCGCCTCGGCCACCGGTGGCTGGCTGATTTCCCCGATCGCCTCGTGGAGGAAAAAGCGCTTCCCGATCCGCGTCTTGGGGAGCAAGCCGAACTCCGCGTAGAGCGCCAGGCCAAGGATCGCGAGGCCGGCCAGCACCGCCAGGCCTCCACCGCGCACGCCGTAGTTCATGAACGCCACGATGCAGCCTCCCAACATGGCCACGCCGCCAAGGATGCCGAGCACCGAGCTCGGCATGAAGACCTCGAAGACCAGCAGCACGGTGCCGAGCAGGAAGAGCAGCAGGATCGCGGTCACGATGACATCCTCTCCACCTTCAGGCCGAAATCCGTGCGGCCGGTGACCACGACCGGCGTTCCCACCGCGGCGGTCCCCAGTTCGAGTTGCGCCTGATAGCGCCGCCCGTCGATCTCCACCTCTCCGCCGGGGCGCAGGGGTGTGACCACCGCGCCTTGGCGCCCGATGAGCCCGGCGGTGTCTCCCGCCAAGTCCGGTGCCTTGCCCGCCACCTGCGCCGCCGTGCTGACCGCCGCCTGCAGCACCATGCGGTCCCACAGCCAGCCCTTGGGCAGAAAGCGCGCGATCAGCACGCCCAGCACCAACGCCAGCGTGAGGCCGGCGCCCAGGTTGAGGAGCGGCCGCAGAAACACGTCCCCCGAGGTCGCGATGGTCAGGGGTTGGTCAGGCCAGATGTCGGCCATCGCCCAGACGAGCGAGCCGAGCATCAGCGCCACGCCGCTCACCGCCAGGACCGCCACGCCCGGGAAGAAGAAGACTTCAATGGCCAGGAGCAGCAGCCCCAGCGCGAACAGGATCATCGGTTCGTGACCCGAAAACCCGGCGATGTAGTGGCCGAGGAAAACGACGGCCAGCAGCACGATGCCCGCGATGCCGAAGAAGCCAAAGCCCGGCGTCTTGAATTCGATGAAAAGGCAGAGCACACCGAGACCCATCAGCAGGGGGGCGATCGCGTTCAGGTATTGGGCCAGCCGCTCCGACCACGTCACGTTGAGCTGGATCACGTCGTAGCCGCCCGCGCCGAATCTTTGCCGCAGCAGATCGTCGAGGTCTTTCGCGATGCCCGCCGCCAGCAGGGGGCGAGGCGGATCGCCGTACGCCTTGGCGGCCTCGTTGGCCGTGAGCGAGAGCAATTCGCCCTTGGGCTTGATCACCGCATCGCCGATCTTCAATTCGTAGTCCTTGTCGATCATCGCCGAAATCACCTGGCCGCGGTAGCCTTGGTCCTCGGAGATCGCCCGCATCTTGGCCCGGAGAAAGCTGTTGATCTTCAGCCGCATAGTTTCGGGGATATCCTGGCCTTCGGCGGTCACCGCCGCGGCGGCTCCGATCACGCCCTTGGGCACAAACCAGATCTCCTTCGTCGCCGCCGCAATGAACGCGCCCGCAGACATCGCCTCACTGTCGACATACGTGGCGGTCACGCCCGGAAACTTCTCCAAGGCCTCCATCATGTCGAAGGCGACATCGGCGCGCCCTCCCGGCGTCTGCATGTCCAGGACGACCGCGCCGGCATTGCGCTCAATCGCTTCCTTCAGGCCGCGGCGCAGGATGTAGAGCGCCGGCTGAGCGATCTCGTCCCGCACGGGCACGACATAGACGGTGACCTTCCCTCCCGGCTCGGCCTTCGCCGGCGCCGCGGGCGTCGCCGGCGCGCTGCTTCCGGCCGGTGGCGGGGCCGGGGGGACCGACGGCGCCTCCGCGGCCGACGCCACCAGCGTGGCCAGCGCCCCCGCAAGCCAGACTTGAAGAAATCTCCCGGACATGGTGTACCCGCACTCTGGCGGGCCGCGCGTCCCGACGCAAGCGCCCCGATGCGGCCGGGCGTTACAGACCGGATCCGTGTTTCCCATCGCGATCGACCCATGGCCGGCCGCGCCATCATCCCCCAACCTCCCAGGGGCTCCCGCGGGATTCCTGAGTCGGCCCTTCCCCACGGACGATTCGCTTGCGAAAATACCTTTGTCGGCCGACGAGTCCTGCCCTACAACTTCCCCGCGCATGGAAAAGATCCCGTATTTTGACCACACCCTGACCCGCTGGCAGGTGGGCTCATCCACCTTCCTCGCGCTCCCGGAAAAGGGCGCGCGCCTGATGAACTGGCATCTCACACTCGCCGACGGCACCGTGCGCGATGTCATCTACTGGCCCGAGGTGCAGTCGCTCGACGACTTCGCGCGGGTCCGCGGCGGCAATCCCATCTTGTTTCCGTTCTGTGGCCGCACGTTTGACCACGGGGATATCCATTTCTGGCGCGACGAGAATGGCGTGCGCCGGCCGATGCCGCTGCATGGATTGGCCCGCCAGGGCGAATTTCAAGTGACCCGGCTCGACGAGCGCGGATTCACCGCGCTCTTCCGCCCCGGCGACGAGGCCCGCGCTGCCTACCCCTATGATTACGAATTCACCGTCAGCTACCGGTTCGAGCCGCTGGCGATGTTCGTGGAACTGAGCCTGCGCAACCTCGACAGCAAGCCGATCCCCTGGAGCGGCGGCCACCACTTCTATTTCACCCTGCCGTGGCACGACGGCCGTACCCGCGCTGATTATTTCATCCGCATCCCGGCGACCGCCACGCTTCGACAGGATTTTGAACGGGGCCCGCTGCATATCGGTCCCCGTCTCGGCCGCGAGGAATTGCTCGCGAACAAGGACCTGATCGATGTCCTCCACACCGGCCTGAAGAACAATACGGTGGTCTTCGGGGAGCGCGGAGGCGAAGACCAGATCGTCATACGCATCGGCCCCGATCGCGTGCCGCCCAAGCCAACGGTGGTCGTGACTTGGACGCACGCCGACGACTCGCCCTTCTACTGCGTGGAGCCGTGGATGGGACCCGCCAACGCGCCGGAACACAAGACCGGCCTGTACCAGGTGGCGCCGAGCCAGACCCAAACGTTTCTTGTCCAGATTAGCCTGAAATAGCCCCAGGATCCTCGCGGCGGCCGTCCGCCACCCCAACCTGCGACCGTGGCATTCCTGCGGCTGCAGAGTTCCTCTCCCGCGACCCGGCCACCGCACCCTGAGCCCGAAATCCCTTGCCGCCAGACGCCCATCGCCTCCGCCGAGGTTGACCACCATGTTCGCGCCCCATTCCAGTCTGGCATTCTTGGATGTCGGGGGCCCGGAACTCATGATGGTGATGCTGGTGATGCTGCTGCTTTTTCCCAGCAAGCGGATACCCGAATTGGCCCGGGGGATCGGGAAGACCCTCCGTGAATTCAAGAGAGCCGCGAGCGGGTTCGAGGATGAACTGAGACGGGCCATGGAAACCCCGCCGTCGCCTCCGCAGCCGCGCCAGTCGGCCCCCCCACCGGGGGTTTCCCCGTCGCCGAATCCCGCTCCCAGCCCGCCGGTCGAGCCTGCCCCGCCACCCGCGGAGCATCCGCTTTCCTAGCAGGAGCCTTCTGTCCGCCCCGTGGATCGCCTCCAGCCGGGCGAGTTCCCCCATGTCCGAAGACTCTCCACCTGTTCGCATTCCCATCACCGACGAGCTGGATCTGCACACCTTTCGGCCCGCCGAAATCACCAGCCTGCTCGAGGAGTATTTCAAGGCCTGCGGCGAACGGGGACTGCGCGAGGTGCGCCTCATTCACGGCAAAGGCACCGGGGCACTTCGCGCCACCGTTCATTCCTTGCTGCGGCGTTCCTCCCGGGTGGAGTCGTTCCGTCTGGGCAATGAGACCAGTGGCGGGTGGGGCGCCACGGTGGTCAGGCTGAAATCGCCGCCGGAATGACACCTTCGGGCGCCGCCCATCCACCGCCGACGCCACCCGTCATTGCATGATTGTGCCCGCCGGGAAAAACTCCATTTTCGCTCCAACCATGAATACCCCGCTCTTCTACGGACTCATTCTCGCGCTGGTCAATGTCGTCTACACGCTGGTCGCCTTCTTTCTGGGGTTCCAGACCGACAAACTCGCCCAAGGCCGCTGGTTTGGATTGCTGCTTCTTGTCGTGGCGATTGCCATCGTGTGGCTCGGGGTCAAGGCAGTGCGGGAGGAGGCTGCGGACAAGGCATTGAGCTACGGCAAGGGCGTGAAGAGCGGCTTCTTGATCAGCCTCTACTCGAGCCTCATCAGCACGGTCTACGGCTTCATCCATTTCAAGTTCATCAACCCGAGTTTCGCAGACTACCAAGTCGAAGCCGCGCGCGAGAAGTGGGTGCAGGCTGGCCTGAGCGACGCCCAGATGGAAGGCGCGGAGAAGTTCGTGCGCTTCTTGATGTCGCCGGGTATGCTCTCGATCACCGGTTTGATTCTTTCGCTGATCATCGGACTCGTGATCGCGCTCATTCTGGCTGCCTTCCTGAAACGCGCGCCCGCGGCAGCCCTTCCCGGGGCGGATTCACCGCCCCCCGTCTCCTCCTGAGGGATTTTCAGATCCGCCCGAATTCAGAACCCACACCGCAGATTGGTTCAACAAAGAGGCCGGAACCTTTCGGTTCCGGCCTCCACGTTAGCTGATTCAACGTGCCGCTGCCTCAGCGACTGCCCTGCTTCCGCAGTCTGATGCGGTAGTCAAGGGCAGCCAGAGCCAGCAGGGCGATGACCGCGGCGTATCCGACAAAGGCGTCGATTCTTTCGAAATCGCGCACCTTCGCAGGGTCGAGGCCGAGGAAGACCGCCGCCGCAAGCACGACGCCCGCAGGCACGAGTCTCATCAGTCTACTGTCGTAGTTCATGTTTTTGTTTTCTGTTCTGTGTGAATGGTCCCTTTCGGAACCGCGGACAGTATAGCCGATGCTTGCGATAAGAATAGCAAAGTGCTTCTATCGTTACCATAGTCATAGCCTATGGAACTAAACCAGCTTCGTTATCTTCTTGCTGCCGCGGATTCAGGGAATTTCACCCGGGCTTCGGAACGTTGCGGCGTTTCCCAACCGTCGCTCAGTCAACAGATAATAAATCTGGAACGCGAGCTTGGCCACCGGCTCTTCCACCGCCTTGGACGCAAAGTCGTCCCAACGGAGGCGGGGCGAGTATTCCTTGAAAGGGCGCGCTATATTATCCGCGAGATCGAAGATGCATCCAAAGAGCTCAAAGACAGCCCAACCCTAGAGCGGCACATCAAGGTCGGCACGGTGCCGACGCTTGCGCCCTATCTTTTTCCGCCCCTGCTTGAGCATTGCCGTCAGGTTCACCCCTACCTCCTCGTTCACACCCATGAGGATTTTCGTCCCGACTTGATGCGTGGAGTCGTGGACGGCGATCTCGACTTGGCCGTGGTACCACAGCCAGTCAAGGATCCTCGTGTTTCCATAGAACCTCTTTTTACGGAGCCACTTCTATTGGTCGTGAGCCCAAATCACCCGCTAGCTGCGAAACCTGAGATCACTGGCCGTGACTTGGCGGACCAAGATTTTGTGCTTTTGGGTCATTCGAGCAGCCTGGCCATGGAGATTGAGCGGTTCTGCGGCGATCACGACTTCGCCCCGCGGCTTGGGCATCGTTGCTCTCAGGTCGCCACCGTGAAGGCGCTGGTGGCCCTCAACATGGGCATCTCGATCCTGCCTCGGATCGCGCAGGGGCCGGGCGACGACAAGACGCTCGTTTACCGCGAACTTTCCGGCCGGGTGCCCATGCGCGATGTGGTGATTGTCCGTCACCTCCAGCGTTACCAGACCAGGGGGGCGGAGCTTTTTCTCAAGGTGCTGCGCGCGTTCACCAGTCAACCCGTCACCACTGGCGGTGCCAAGGAGAGTGCTACGCCCAAGTCGTGAGACTCGCGCCAGCCGGCGCGCGTCTCGTGCACGCCCACGGCGGCCTCCTGCGCGACGCCCGGCGGAGCGGGTGGGTGCCGCTGGCTTCCGGCGTTCCGTTTCGGGTTTGCCCGGCTTTCCCCACGCCCCTAGTCTCCGCCCCCTTATGATCGATCTCATCAAAAAGACTCTGCTGGCGGGTGTGGGAGCGACGATCGTCACCAAGGAAAAAGTCGAGGCTGCGCTGCAGGACTACATCCGGCAAGGCAAGGTGTCAGCCGCGGATGCGCGCATCATGGCCGACAAGATTGCGGAACAGGGCCGCAAGGAGTTCGAGATCATGAGCGCGGAGTTGGCCGCCAAGTTCAGGGAACTGGCGGAAAGGGCCGATTTCACCCACAAGGCGCGCCTCGAAGCGCTGGAAGCCCGCGTCAAGAAACTCGAGGCCACCCTGGCCGCGCGCGGGCCTGATCGCAGCACCTGACCGCCGCCGCCCGTTCTCCGCCATGCCGGGCGTTTCCCTCAAGCCCTTTGACCTGCTGGCGAACGCCGTGCGGGCCAAGGAAATCGTGCTCGTGCTCGTCCGGCATGGTTTTGCCGAAATCATCGAGCAGATTGAGACGCCGGGCGCGTGGTGGCAGCGCTTCGTCCCCACTCCCAAAGAGCGCCGCAGCACGGTCGAGCGCATCCGCCTCGCCGCGGAGGAACTCGGGCCGACCTTCATCAAATTCTGCCAGCTCCTCAGCATGCGGCCCGATCTGGTGCCGCAGCCGCTGGTGCTGGAGCTGCAGAAATTGCAGGATGCCGTTCAGGCGCTGCCCTTCTCCGCGATGCAGGAGGTGGTGTCGGAGGAACTCGAATGCGATTCGGCCGAGGTCTTCAGCGAATTCGACCAGACCGCGGTGGCGTCCGCTTCGCTGGCGCAGGTCTACTTCGCCCGGCTCAGGGCCGACGGACGGCCGGTGGCGGTCAAGGTGCAGCGGCCCGACCTGCAGAAAGTCGTCGAGGCGGATCTCGATCTCATCGCCTTCTTCGCCGCCCGCATCCACCACTACGTCCCCCGGTTGCGCCCCTTCGATCTGCCGGCCATCGTGGAGGAGATCCGGGCGGGTTTGATCCAAGAACTGGATTTCCGGCATGAGGCGCGCAATCAGCAGTATTTCAACGCCCAGAACCCCAGCCCCGACAAGGTCTTTGCGCCCGAGGTCGTCGGCTCGTTTACCACCCGCCGCCTGCTGGTAATGGAGCGCGTGGAGGGTCGCCGTGTCGAGCAGGCGCCGCTCGCGCCCGATCAAGCCAAAGCGCTCGCGAATGCCGGCGCCACCTCGCTGCTCCACCAGGTCGTGATTACCGGCTTCTTCCATGCCGATCCACATGCCGGCAATGTGCTCGTGACGGCCGATGGCCGCCTCTGCCTGCTTGACTGGGGACTTGCCGGCCACCTCACGCGCCGGCTGCGCTATGCCTTGGCTGATCTCCTTCTGGCTGCCGCCGGGCACGACGCCGAGCAGGTCGTCCAGGTCGGAATGAGCCTGGCCGGCGTTGGTGCCAAACCCGACTACCGGACCATGGAGAAGGAGGTCACGATTGCGCTGCGCGAGAACCTGAGCTTCGCCGGGGGGGACGAGAAGATCGGGCGGCTCATCCTCCGACTGATCGAGATCTTCGGCCGCAACGGCATCAGCGTCTCGCGCGACTATGCGCTCGTCGCCAAATCGGTGCTCTCCATCGAGGAACTCGGCCGCGCGCTTGATCCGGAATTCGATCTGCGCCGGGTCGCCCGGCCCGTGCTGCGCGAATTGCACCGCGAGCGCTGGAGCCCCCGGGCCCTCCTGGGCAAGACGCGCACTCTGCTCGCCTCCGCCTTCGGGCGGCTGGGGGATCTCCCCACGGAATTGGACCGCCTGCTGCGCCGGCTGGAGCAGGACGATCTCACGGTCAATTTCCAGCATCGTGGTCTGGAGGGCTTGAACGAAGCGCTGCGCGCCGCGAGCAACCGGATCGCGCTGGGCGTGATCATCGGAGCGCTCATCATTGGCTCGTCCCAGATCGTCACGACCGGGATCAGCCCCTACCTCTTCGGCTATCCTTTGCTCGGGATCGTGGGCTATCTGCTTTCCGCCCTGCTCGGCCTCTGGGTGATCTGGGACATCTTCCGTCACGGCCGGCACAAATAGGCCGCGCGCCGGAGGGCGGCGGCTGCCGGACCCGGACGCGGCTCACGCCGCGGCCGGCAGCGCGCCGGGCAGCAGAAAATGAAAATCGCTGCCCGCGCCCGGTGCGCTCGTGCAGGCGATGGACCCGCCGTGTGCCACCACGATCTCGCGCGCGATGGCCAGGCCCAGGCCCGCCCCCTTCTTGATCTGGCCCGGAACCCGGTAGAACTTGTCGAACACGTGCGGCAGGCTTTCCGGCGGAATTCCCGAACCGCGATCCCGCACGCCGAACTTGGCGAAACCGTCGGCCGTCGGCTCGGCGTAGAGCACGATCTCGCTACCCTCGGGCGAATACTTGCTGGCGTTGGTGAGCAGATTGATGAAGACGTGCCGGACCCGGTCGCGATCCACCGACACGCGATCCAGGCCTCCGGCGATATTCACCACAATGCGCTGGCCCGCGCCTTCGACCACGGGCCGGATCTCGCCGATGATCGCAGCCAGCAACTCGTCCACGCGCTCGGCGGTTCGGTTCAGCGCCGTGGCCCCAGCCTCCAGGCGGCTCAGATCCAGCAGGTCGTTGAGGATCCGCAGCAGGCGGTCGGCGTCATCGCGCGCGGTCTCGAGCAGCTCCCGCTGGGCGGACGAGAGCTGGCCGAGGTTCTGCTCGAGCAGGAGGTAGACTGCCATGCGCAGGCCGGTCAGCGGCGTCTTCAGTTCATGGCTCACGGTGCCCACCAGATTGTTCTTGGCATCGTCCAGCAGACGAAACTTCGTGACATCCTGCAGCAGGATGGCCGCGCCCCCGAAACCGGTCAGGGTGTCGCCCACGGCGAGAATCCGCGGCAGGTAGTGGCGGTCTTCGCGTCCGATGCGCAGGACCACCACATGATCGTACCCGGTGGGCAGGTAATGGTTGCCCGAGGCCAGCACGTCCGCCAGCGGCTGGCGAAGAGGCACCGGCAATCCGCGCGCGAATTCGGGCGCGGCCGCGAGGATCTCGGCCGCAGGGTTCCTCAGCTCGATCTCGCCGCCCCGCGACACCACAAATACCGGGTCGGGGGACGACGTCAGGGTGGCTTCCATGGTGCGCTGGGCCCGCAGCACCTTGGCGGTGGTCGCCTCCCGGAAAGCCCGCAGCTTCGCTGCCATTGTGTTGAACGCGCGGGCGAGCTCGCCCAGTTCATCGCGGGACAGCACCGGCACTTCGCGGTCGAGGGCCCCCTCGCCCAGAGCCACCGCGGATGAAGTCAGCGCCCGAATGGGCCGGAGGAGGGAGCGGCTCAGGCGATAGGACAGGAACAGCGAGAGCAGAATCGCCGCGGACATCGCGCCGATGAGGAACTTGATCGTGGTGCGGGTCGCCCGTCCCGCCCGGGCCAGCTCAGCCTGCCAGACCCCGTGGTCGTATTGGGCCAGTGTCTCGAGCGCGCGGAGGGTGTTGAAGCAGGCGGCAGCGGTCGCACGATGCACCACTTGCCGCGAGAGCGATCCCTCGCGCAGGAACGTTTCATCCGCCTGCACCTGGGCGAGGAAGGCGGCATCGACCTCCTCGAGGGGCGCGGCGCGGGGCGTGCCCGCGGCGGTGATCGACTGTTCATGCAGATTGCGCTCGAAGCGGGCGCGCTGGGCGGAGAACTGTTCGCGGGTCTCCAGTGCATCGCCTGCCTGCGTCAGGTTGAGCGCGCTGTCCATGAGCGTGGCGGCTTCCTTCATCTCCTCCGTGGTCAGCATCGCCCGGTAGTTGGCCGCGAGCGTGACCTCGACGGATCGGCTCAGCTCCAGGCACGTGAACAGCGCATAGCCCCCCATGGCAATCAAGAGGAGCAGGAGCGGCAGCAGGCCGAGGTAGAGGCGGGTGCGGAGCATGATCGTTTGAAGCGGCCCTGGCTGCGGCGCCGGAAGCCTAGCCGGTCTTACAGCAATCCGAGCTTCTGCCGTTTGCGGTAAAGAGTGGCCGGATCGATCCCCAGAGTGCGGGCCGCTTCCTCCAGCGTGGCGGAAATGCCGAGAATGCGCCGGAGGTGCTCGGCTTCGAGGCTGTCCAGGGTCACGCGCGCGCCGACCTGCACCGACGATTCCGGCCGGTGGGTGAATTCCTCGGGGAGATCCGCGAGCAGCAAGGCCTCGCCGCCGGCCAGGATGACCGCCCGCTCGATCACGTTGCGCAGTTCGCGCAGATTGCCGGGCCACGCATAGGCGCGGAACGCCGCCGTGACCTCGGGCGCGAAACCCTGCACCTTCTTGCCGAGGCGGCGCGCAAAGAAACCCAGGTAATTCCCGGCCAGGCGCATCAAGTCGCTGGGACGCTCCTGCAGGCCCGGCAGGGCAACGGTGATCACGTTGAGCCGGTAGAACAGATCCTCGCGAAACCGGCCCGCCTTCATCTCTCCGGCGAGATTGCGATTGCTGGCGGCCAGCACGCGCACCGTCGCCCGGCGCGGTCGCGCCTCCCCCACCCGCTCGTATTCGCGATCCTGGAGCAGGCGCAGCAGCTTGGGCTGGATTTCGACCGGCAATTCCCCGACCTCGTCGAGAAACAGCGTGCCGCCCTCCGCGGTCGCCACTTTGCCAAAGGTGTCCTGCACCGCCCCGGTGAAGGCCCCTTTCACATGGCCAAACAGCTCGCTCTCCAGCAGCTCCTTGGAAAGACTCGGGCAATTGACCGTGACAAAGGGCCGCTCGCGCTGCGCACTGCGGCGGTGGATTTCGCGCGCCAGGACGTTCTTGCCGGTGCCGCTCGGCCCCAGAATGAGGATCGTTGCCGTGGTGTCGGCGGCCTTGAAGGCGATATCGAACAGGCGCTGCACCGCGGGTTCCTGGGAGGTCAGATCGATCTCCGGCGACTCGTCGGCCAGCTGTGATTCAAGCTGCTGCACCCGTTGCTCCAGCGAACGGGTCCGGGCGATCTTCTGCAGGACCTGCCGGATCTGCTCCGGCGTGAACGGCTTCGGAATGAAATCGAAGGCGCCCCGCCGCATCGCCTCGACCGCGACGGTAATGCTCGCGAACGCGGTGAACATGACCACCGCAAGCCCCGGCGAGACCTCAAGCAGCTTCTCCAGGATCACCAAGCCGTCCTCGGCTCCGAGCTTCACATCGAGGAAGCACACATCGAAGCCCTCGGTTTCCACCAATTTCAGGGCGCGCGCCCCGTTCGGTGCCTCCACCGCCACATGCCCGGTCGTCTGCACTGCGATGGCCGTCGTCTTCCGGATGCTGGCTTCGTCGTCGACGATGAGGATTCGCATAAGGCTCCAACACTGTCAGATAAAGGTGCCGACGGTTCCCCGCCAACCCCAAACCGGACCCCTCTCGATGGCGCGGGCGCGCTCGCTACTGTCCCGCCCCCAAAAGCCAAGGCGGGGCCGCCTGAGGCGACCCCGCCAAGTCCAGCTTCAACTAAATCCCGATCTGCTCGCCGTTGTTGAGCAACGGCTCGCAGCCCGGGAAGTGTCCAAAGTGACGCTCCGGACCGACCAGGAGTTTCCGGAGACTCGCCGACGCACTGGTCGCCAGAGGCCCGCCCCGCTCGGAGTCTTCCAGCGACTTCGTCCGACCAAAACCTCGAAAGAACCACCCGCTGTAGACTCACCCTGGCCACTGGCGGTTCCGCGGGCTCCTTAAAACAGAATGCAGGTTGTCTCAACTTTCAAGTGGCGGCGCCGTTTGGGTGGGAGCAGATCTTATCCGTTTAGTCGCGAACCGGTTATCACGAGTTGCATTGCCGGCGCGTTGTGGAATCTTGCGGGCGGCGCACCCCGGCCGGACATTAGGAAATGAAATACTCATCGACTGACACCTGTTTACCATGCCACGCTCACCCGGCTTGTGGCCGCGCCGGATGAGCCGCCTCTGCTCGCCTGCCTGATTGCCACGCCGCGCGACATCGCCCTCTGTCCCTCCTGAAGCCACTACCCCTGAGGCCATGCATTCCCCTGTTCCTTCCGCCTCCGAACCGGCCATGGCCGGCACCCCGATGCCGGCTCCAGCGACCGGGTCCAGATTCCCCGACCTGGAGATCAAGGACGCGCAACTGATCTTCAACTCCGTCTGGGAAAGCCTGGAAGCCGAGTTTGGGCTGCAGCATCTGCGATTTCCCAAGGAGATCATCCTGCTGGGAGGCGCACCCGGTGCCGGCAAGGGCACCAACACCCCGTTCATCCTCAAGGCCCGCGGCCTCACCTGCCCGCCGATTGTTGTCAGCGCCTTGCTCGACTCACCGGAGGCGCGCCGCATCAAGGAGGCGGGTTACATGGTCGGCGATCGCGAAGTCGTGGGCATCCTGCTGCGCCGGCTGCTCCAGCCCGAATACCGCGACGGCTGCATCCTCGACGGCTTCCCGCGCACCAACGTGCAGGTCGAGTGCCTGAAGCTGCTGGTCGACCGCATGGAGGCGCTTTGGCGGGAATTCGCCTCCACGCCCTTTCGCATCCATTTCCGCCAGCCCACCATTCACATCATGGTGCTGTTCGTCGACGAGAACACCTCCGTTCAACGCCAGCTCAAGCGCGGCCGTGAGGTGCGGGCCCACAACGGCGAGGTGCGGCGCACGGGGATGGGCGAACTGCAGGAGGAGCGCGCCACCGATTATGACGAGGACCTGGCGCGGCGCCGCTACCGTGTGTTCAAGGAACAGACCTGGGAAGCGCTCCAATCGCTGCGTGACCTCTTCCATTACCATTTCGTCGACGCCCAAGGATCTCTCCAGGAAGTCGAATACAACATTCTGACCGAGCTCCAGTACCAGAGCTCGCTCGAACTCGATCCCCGCACGTTCGACCGGCTGCGGAGCCTGCCGCTGGCCAGCGAAATCGTCGTGCATGCCCGGCAGGAGCTGGTCAAGCGGCTCGACGCCTATGCCTTTCAGCACGCGGAGGTCTTCGAGAAGGTGGTGGCGCTAATCGAGAAGAAGATGATGCCCATCATCAAGCGCCACGCCATCTCCGGGCTCGCCCTGGTCAACAGCGAGGATCCGCTCCTCGACGACGCGCTCGCTCTCGCCATGCTCATCGACGTTTTTTCCGAGCGCGGCTTCCACGCCGTGGTGGACCTGCATCGCCTGGATATCCCGGAAAAGATCGATCCGGCTACCGGCCAGATTCAGAGCCGCATGAAAAAGGTGTACCGTATCCAGGTGCGTTTCCCGGGGTCCGAGATCCGGCGCGGGCAGGGCCCGTTCTGATCGCACCCGCGCGGCCGGTCACTCGTAGCGCAGCGCCTCGATCGGATCGAGCGAGGCGGCCTTCCATGCCGGGTAGAATCCGAAACAGATGCCGATGCCCGAGCAGACCACGAGGCCCAGGAACGCCCAGTCCCACGGAAAGATCGCGTCGGCCTTCATCAGGATGGCCACGAGGTTGCCCACCCCCACGCCGAGCGCGATTCCGAACACCCCGCCCGCCAGGGAAATGGCGACCGCCTCGATGAGAAACTGCGTGAGAATGGATTTCTTGCGCGCGCCGATCGATTTGCGGATGCCGATCTCCTTGGTGCGTTCCGTCACACTGACGAGCATGATGTTCATGATTCCCACCCCGGCGGCCAGCAGCGCGATCCCGCTGATGACGAATGATCCGTTCGAAACCACATCGGCCACCTTTCCGAAGATGCCGAGGATCGAATCGTTGGAATACAGTTCGAAATCGTTTTCCGCCTCCGGCGCCAGACCGCGCACGATGCGCATCGCCGTCACCCCCTTGTCCATCGTCTCATTGTAGAGCTGATGGGACGGCGCCTCGGTCGCAATATTGACGGTATAGCGTTCCGTTCCCATGTCGGAGAAGAACCGGGTGATGGGAATCATCGCGATATTGTCGTCGCTCTGTCCAAAGGTGGTCCCCTTGCCGGCAAAGGTTCCAATCACTACATAGGTCCGCTCCTTCACCTTGATCGTCTTGCCCAGCGGGTTCTCCGCTGGAAAGAGCTTCTTGATGATGTCCTGGCCGATGATGACCACCGGCCGTCCGAGCTCGATGTCCTCCGGCTGGAAGTTGCGCCCGAGCTCAATGCTGAACTGATTCGCGTTGAGAAAGAACTCATTGGTGCCGCCGAACGAGACATCCGGGGTCGTCTTGCGCGCATTGTACACCGCCTGGGCCGGACTCTGATTGAAGACCTTCAGGCACACCACCTCCGAGACGCCGGCCATGAGCTGTTTGTAGCGGAGGGCCTGGGCGAGCGTGATATTGCGGCGCATCTCGTATTTGCGGTGATCCCGGCCGCCACCACCGACGACGGGCCATTTGGCCATCTGGAAGGTATTCGAGCCCAGGAAGCTGAGCCCGACTTCAATGGAGCCGCGCAGGGCCGAAATCGTCGTCATCACCCCGATGACCGAGAACACCCCGATGGTGATGCCCAGCATCGTGAGGATCGAGCGGAGCTTGTTGACGCCGATCGAACTGAAGGCGATGCGGAGGATCTCAGTGAGGGGCATGGTCGGGGATCAATGGCGGACGCCGCGCCGAACTCATTCGTACCGCAACGCCACCACCGGATCGAGGCGCGAGGCACCCCAAGCCGGCAGAAAGCCAGACAGGATGCCGGTGGCCACGGATACTAGCATGCTGATCAAAACCAGATCGGGTGAAAACCGGACCGGAAAATTGGGCATCTGCACGTGGATGCCCAGGAAGACGGCATAGGCGACCACCATGCCCACCGACCCCCCGATGAGGCAGATGGAAACGGCCTCGACCAGGAACTGCATCAGGATCGTGCGCCTCCGGGCGCCAATCGCCTTGCGCGTGCCGATCTCCTTCGTGCGTTCCTTCACACTCACAAAAGTGATATTCATGATGCCGATCGCTCCGACAAACAACGAAAGCCCGGTGATGAAAAGTCCCGCGAAGGCGATCGCCGTCTTGATGGGATCGAGCTGCGCCTTGAACGCCTGCTGCTCGTTCACGTTGAAATTGTCGCGTTCGCCGGGCAACTGGCCGCGCACCCGCCGCATGGCCCCGATCAGTTCATCCTTGGCCGGGCCCATCTTCGTCTTGTCCAGCACCTTCACCTCCAGCCGCGCGCCCCGCCGCCCGCCGAACATCCGGGTGAACGCCGAGATCGGCATCATGACCTGGTTGTCAAAACTGAACAGGCCCAGAAACTCGCCCTGCTTGGCGAAGACGCCGATCACGGAGCAGGGGTGGCCATCGATGATCACGGTCTGGCCGAGGGAGGACTGGCGCGGGAAGAGCGCCTCCGCGACGGTGTAGCCCAGCACACACACCGCCCGGCCGCCATTGGATTCCACGTCATTGAAGAACCGCCCTTCCTCACAGTCCACGGTGGTCATGCGCGCATAGTCGGCCGTCGTCCCCATCGCAAAGATTCCATCCACTTTGCCGTCGCCATACTTGACCGAGCATCCCCGGCCGGCCTGCGGCACGGCGATCTCCAGCAGCGAATTGGGCGTCTCCGCGATGATGCGGTTCAGTTTCTCGGCATCCGTGATCCGGATGGGCGGCCGATTGATGTAGTTCCACCAGTCTTCCGCGCCAAACCACGGCCATTTCTCGACGTAAAAGACATCGTTGCCCAGCATCGCGAGGCTGTTCTCGAAACCCGTGTCGATCCCGCGGATGGCGGTGCCCATCAGGGTGACGGCCACGATGCCGATGATGACACCCAGCGCGGTCAGCACCGAACGCGTCTTGTTCGCCCGAATCTGCGCCCACGCGATGCGGATGGATTCGGTGAATTCGTAGAGGAAGCGGGCCGGGGTTTTCATCGGTGGCAGTGGTGACCGCGCGGATTCAGACGTAAGTCATCCGGTCGCTTTCAATCAAACCATCGTGCAGGCGGATGGCCCGGCGGGCGTGCCGGGCAATGTCCTCCTCGTGCGTCACGACGATGATCGTGTTGCCCTGTTCATAGAGCTGGTCGAAGAGCTGCATGATTTCCTCGCCGGTCTTGGAATCGAGATTCCCGGTGGGCTCGTCCGCGAGGATGATCGAGGGGTGGTTGACGAGCGCGCGCGCGATGGCCACGCGCTGGCGTTGCCCGCCCGACAGCTCGTTGGGTTTGTGCAGCATGCGGTCGCCCAAGCCCACGTTGGTCATCGCCAGCCGGGCGCGCTCCCTTCGCTCGTGCGGCGACAGCCCCGCATAGATCAGCGGCAGTTCGACGTTGTGCAGGGAGGTCGAACGGGGCAGCAGGTTGAAGGTCTGAAAGACGAAGCCGATCTCCCGGTTGCGGATGCTGGCCAGCTCGTCGTCCGACATGCTGGAGACGTCCTTGCCGTTGAACTCGTAATGTCCGCTGGTGGGCGTATCGAGGCACCCGAGCATATTCATCAGGGTCGACTTGCCGCTGCCCGACGGGCCCATGATGGCCAGGTATTCGTTGCTGTGGACCTGGAGGCTGACCCCCCGGAGAGCGTGCACCGTCTCCTCGCCCATGTGATACAGCTTGGTCACCCCCCGGATGTCGATCACCAGGGGGCCGCGCGGGCGGACGGTGCGGCCAGAGATGGCGGCGGGTGCGGTGGGAGAAATCATGGCAACGGGGCGGATCGGCTCAGCTCTTCTCCTCCGGCTTCTTCTTCTCAACCAGAACCTTGGCTCCGTCCTTCAGCGTGCGGCTGATGGCAGCATAACTGCCCGACACCACTTCTTCTCCCGTCTTCACCCCGCTCTTGATCTCGATGTAAGAGTTGTCGGCGACGCCGGTCTCGACCGGGCGCATCTTCACGCTGTCGCCCTGACGCACGAAGACGACCCGCTGCAGCTTTTCCAAGGTCCGCTTGGCCTCCTGGCGTTCCTTGACAACCTCCAGATCGTTGCCGGATCGCTCCTTGGCTTCCTTGGCCCGCTGCGCCTGGAGTTCCTCGCTCGTCCTGCCACCCTCGGCCCGGACGGTGACACTCTGGATCGGCACGGAGATCACGTCCTTCACGGTCTCGGTTTCGACGTCGACCGTGCCGCTCATGCCGGGGCGCAGCTTGGCCTCCTTGTCGGTGATCCGGATCCGCACGAGGAAATTGGTCACCTCGTCGGAAGCTGAGGCCGCGAGCGCCGCCTGGTTGTTGCTGGCCGCTCCGAGGCCCGTGGTCAGCGCCGAGCTGCTGATCTCGCTCACCGTGCCGTCGAATTTCCGGCCGGGAAAGGCGTCGACGGCGACAACGGTGTGATCCCCGATCTTCACGTTCACGATATCGTTCTCGTTCACCTTGACGCGCACCTCCATGTGGCTGAGGTCGGCGATGCGCATGACCTCGGTGCCGGCGAACTGCCCGGTGCCGACGACCCGCTCGCCCACCTCGTTGTTCAGCACGCTGATCGTGCCGTCCATCGGCGCGTAAATCGTGGTCTTGCTCAACTGGTCGCGGTACTGGCTGAGCGCGCCCTCGGTCTGGCGGATGGCGGCGAGCGAGGCCTGGTAGTTGGCGCGCGCGACCTCATGGCCGGTCTTGGCGGCAGTGTAATCCGCGTCCGAGATCAGCTTCTTCTGGTAGAGATCGTCGGCCCGTCGAAAATCTTCCTCGGCCTTGTCCAGATTCGCCTTGGCGAGGAGGCTGGCGGCCCTGGACGACGCGAGCGCCGCTTCCTGCTGGTCGACCAGGGCGATATAGAAATCGGGTTTGATCCGGACAATGATGTCGCCCTTCTTGACGGTCTGACCCTCCTTGAACGGCAGGGCGACCACTTCACCGGAAACCTCCGGGGCGATCCCGACCTCAATCTCGGGCTGCACCTTCCCGGTCGCGGTGACAAGATGCGTGATGGTCCGGACGACGGCCTTCTCAGTCGTCACCATCGTCGGCTTGACCCCCTGCTTGCTCTTGACCACGGCGGCGATCACGAGGGCGATCACGACCACAATCGCGAGAATGATCCACCACTTCCGGCGGGACTTCTTGCGGGCGGGAATGATCGTCGCCGCCGGCGCAGCATCAGAGCGTGGAAGAGTGGCGGATGTCAGGGTCTGGCTCATGGGTGGAGCGAAAAGGTTTGGCCTATCTGGATGTCCAAGGCAAGCAGGGCGAATCCGGGAGCTGAAACAGGCGCAAGTCGGGCTGGGTTGGCAGCGACAGCGGCCTGGCGGCAGGCAGCCGGGCGCGGCGTGGTTCCATGACACTAGATCCATTCCTGGGGTTGCACTGATTTTGGATGAACGGACGCCGGAAGGGACAGATGGCGGGGACGCCCGCGGGTTCGTTCCGCCGGTCTCCCGGGCAAAAACCCTTGCTTCGGCCGGCGGGCGGGCCATTGCATGATCTCACCCCCTATGAGCATGCGGTTTTGCATCCTCGGCAGCGGCAGCGAGGGCAACTGTGCCTTTCTTCAGACCGAGGCCGCCCGCGTCCTGGTTGACGCCGGGTTCTCCGCCCGCCGCATTGCCCGCCTGCTGGCCTCCGTGGGCGAGACCTTGGATCGGATCGACGCCGTCTTCCTCACGCACGAGCACGGCGACCACGCCGCCGGCATCAGCGGGCTCTCGCATCATCCGCACATCAAGATTTTCGCGAACCACGCCACGGCCCATGCCGTGCAGGCCGGCCTGACCTACCGCCCCGCGTGGCAGCTCTTCGAGACCGGATCGCACTTCCGTTTCCGCGATCTGGAGATCGAAAGCTTTGCGGTACCCCATGACGCCCATGATCCCGTCGCATTTGTCTTCAGCCACGGCTTCAACGGCGTCCTGACGCCGGTGCGCCGCCTCGCCTGGCTGACCGACCTTGGCCACGCCCCCCAGCACGTCCGGGAACGCATCCGCGAGGCGGATGTGCTCGTGGTCGAGGCCAATTTCTGCCCGCAGATGCTCAAGGACGATCCGAAGCGCCCCTGGTCGGTCAAGCAGCGCATCAGCGGCCGGCACGGTCATCTGTCGAACGAGGGCGCCCGCGAACTCCTTGCCTCGGTCGCCTCGCCGCGCTGGCGCCACGTTTTTCTCGCCCACCTCAGCCGCGAGTGTAACAGCCCGGCGGCCGTCGAATCCGCCTGCGCCGGGGCGCTGGCCGCCATCCCGTGCGGCTTCTCCATCGTCGCGCCCGGCGCCGGCACGCCTTTCTACCAGTTCTGACCGCGGGCCCGCCCGGGGTCTGCCGGCGGAGGTGCGCGGGTTTCGTGGCGCACAACTTGCTCCCGGCTGCCGCCGCCTTTAGCCTGTCGCCGCGCATGCATCCGCCCTTCCGACTCACCAAAATCATCTTCACGGTCGGGCCTGCCACCGAAAACGAGGAGACACTCGAAAAGATCATCCGCGCGGGCGCTGACGTCTGTCGCATCAACATGGCGCACGCCACCCACGAATGGACTCGCCAGATCATTCGCCGGGTGCGCGCCGCCTCGCAGCGGGCCGGCCGCGAGATTGCGATCATGATGGACATCAAGGGCCCCGAAATTCGCACCGGCGATCTGGCGGCGCCGATCGAGCTCACGGCGGGCGAAATCTTCGACTTCACCGTGAAGCCCGCGGGACCGCGGGAAAGCACGGAGGAGGTGCGCTCGGTGGATGTCAACTACCAGGATCTCATCAACGACATCAGCGTCGGCGACACCGTGCTGGTCGACAACGGCCTCATCCGCCTCGAGGTGCTCGAGAAGCGGGACGCGCACATTCGCTGTCGCGTGCTCACCCCGGGCCAGCTCGCCTCGCGCCGCCACATCAACCTGCCCGGCGTGAACGTCAACCTGCCCGCCTTCACCGAGAAGGACCGTGCCGACACGCTGGTCGGCCTCGAAGAGGGCCTCGACCTGGTGGCGCTTTCCTTCGTCCGGTCGGCGGCGGACATCGCGCATCTGCGCGAATTCCTGCGAAGCCGCAATTCCCGCGCCCGGATCATCGCCAAGATCGAGGACCAGTCGGCGATCGCCAACCTCGATGAGATCGTCCAGGCCTGCGATGGCCTGATGGTGGCGCGCGGCGACCTCGGCATCGAATGCCCCTTCGAGGAGCTGCCCATCATCCAGCGGCGCGCGGTGCGGGCCTGTCTGCACCACGGGCGCGCCGTGATCATCGCGACGCACATGCTCGAATCGATGGTCCAGCAGCCCATGCCCACCCGCGCCGAGATCACGGACGTCGCCAATGCCGTCGACGAGCGCGCGGACTGCGTGATGCTCTCGGGCGAAACCTCGGTCGGGCGCTACCCGGTGGAGTGCGTGCTGATTCTCGACAAGATCGCCCGGCGCAGCGAACAGGAGGAGCCCGACGAGGTGCTGGACCCGGTGAGCCTCGGTGGCGACAAGGTGAAGCTCCTGCATTCCGCCGCGGTCATGGCCAACGAACTGCCCGGCTCGCTCCTGGTCACGTTCACCCGCCAGGGCTTCATGGCCCAGGGGCTCGCCGCCATGCGCCCGCGCCGCGCCGCGATCCTGGCCTTCACGCCCTCGCTCGAGACTCTCCGGCAGCTGCGCCTGTCGCGCGGCGTGGAACCCTACCTGATGACGTTCTCCGCCGACCCCGATCTGACGATCGAGCACGCGATCCAGCAGCTCAAACACCACGGGCGCGTCGCCGCGGGCGACAAGCTGATCGTCGTCACGGACATTCTGTCGCAAGACCGGTTGGTGGACAGCGTCCAGCTGCGCGCGGTGCGTTGACGGCCGAGGGCGCCCGCGTCCGGCATTTCAGTCCCGCTCAAAACCCGCCTGCCGCAGTTCCACTCGCAAGGCGGTGAGGGAGACGTGGAGGTCGACGAGAAAAACGACCAGTGACGCGATCAGCGCCGCCATGCAGAGGATGAAGCACAGGCTCACCAGGAGCGCCGCTTCGACGTGCAGGAGCGCCGCGAGGAAGAGCGACATGATGAGGAGCCCGGCCAGGAGGACGCTCGCCGTCGCCAGAATAATCGCGAGGCGGATGATCTTCGCCCGGTGATAGAGCATCGCCAGCTGCGCTGCCAGGTGTTCCCGATCGGCGTCGACGGCAGCCGGCAGCTCCCGCGCCAGGATGCGGGAGCGATCAATCACGCGCCCGAAGCGGTTGGTCATCGAAAGCAGCAACAAACCTACGCCGGAGATCAGAATCACCGGGCCGATCGCCGTTTGAATCACAGGAATAAGCTCTTGCAGGGTCAGCGAGGTCATGGATCGCGATGAGACATCACCGCGGCCCGAATTGCTAGCAGACCGCCGCCGTCTTGTCGTCATCGAAAACGGCGCGCCTCGCGACCACCAATCGGCGCGCGGGCTTGCGATTCCCTTCAATCGCGGTATTGGTCGTCCTCTTGTGCTGGCTGGGCCCAGATATTTGCGCATTCCTTCGTCATTCCTGCACCGGCTGCTCGCCGCTGCCGGAGTCGCGCTGGTGCTGGTGCTTGGCGTTCTCGCGGCGAATCCCGAGCTGCACCAGCGGCTGCATCCCGACGCCGGACAGGCCGGGCACGAGTGCGGCGTCACGCTGTTTCTGCATGGCGTGGAGGCGGTGCTGATCACCGCCGCGGTGGCCGCCCCGCCGGTGGGCTGAGTTGATCGCCGTGTCGTGGCGCCGCGTTCGTTGCGTGTGGCACTCTCACTCCCGCGTCGGCGGCGGTCGCCGCCGGGCGGGGCTTTCTGGTGCATCCGTCAACTCCACCGTGCTCATGCCTGCTCGCATTCTCCCCACCGTTCTCTTGCTTCCGTTCGCGGCCCTCGCCGCCGCTCCCGATCCGTCCGCCGACACCGCCGCCAACCAGACGCCCATCGCCATGGATCCGATGGTGGTCACGGCGACCCTCGACACCGCCCGGGAAAACATCGTTCCCAGCCTCGGCGCGTCCACGTTCCGTATCAGCAGCGATCAAATCGCGCTGCAGCCCCTTGGCGTCGACGCGTCGTTCAATCAGATCGTTCTCCAGGCGCCCGGCGTCGCCCAAGATTCGGCGGCCAACGGCGACCTCCACGTCCGCGGCGAGCACGGGAATCTGCAGTACCGCATCAATGACGTCCTGCTCCCCGAAGGCATCACCGGCTTCGGTCTCGAACTCGACCCGCGTTTCGTGGGAAGCATGCAATTGATCACCGGCTCGCTCCCGGCCCAGTATGGCTTCCGGACCGCGGGCGTCATCGACATCCACACAAAAACGGGCGCCATTCAGAACGGCGGGGAAACCGACTTGTCGGGCGGCAGCTTTGCCACGGTGAAAGCGAGCTTCGAGGCGGGGGGGACGGGGCGGTCGTCCAGCTACTTCCTCGACGGCAGTTTCAACCACAACGGCATCGGCATCGAAAATCCCACGGCCGGCGCGAAGCCGATCCATGACACCACGGATCAGTCCAAGCTGTTCGCCTACCTGTCCCGAATTATCGACTCAACGAGCCGGATTAGCGGGATGGCTGGCGCCTCCTACAGCAATTTCCAGGTCCCCAACACTCCGGATCTGCCTCCGGGCACCGCGTCCAACGGCGACCCTTGGCTGCCGGGTACGTTCGATTCGGCCGGTCTGAATGAGCATCAGAATGAGCAGAACTACTACGGCATCGTGGCCTACCAGAAGTCGACCGCGGTTCTGAACCTTCAACTGGCGGGCTACGGGCGCTACAGCAGCGTGCACTTCATCCCCGATCCCGTCGGCGATCTCTTTTTCAACGGCGTCGCCAGCGACGTCGACCGCAAGATCTCCTCCGGGGGGCTGCAGGCGGACCTCGGCTATTCCGCCGGCGGCGTGCACACGGTGCGTGGCGGCGCCATGCTGCTGGCCGAGCATCTGACGGCCGGCACCACGACGACCGTATTCCCGGTCGATGACGACGGAAATCCGACGGGCGCCGCGTTTCCCATCGTCGACAATCAGCGCTCCCAGGCCCGTTTTCTCGGCGTGTATCTCCAGGATGAATGGAAACTCACCCCACAATTGACCGTCAATTACGGTGCGCGCTGCGATCTCTACTCCTCTTCGTTCGACCGGGAAAGCCAGGCCAGCCCGCGGGTCAACTTGATCTATCGGCCGACCAATGCGACCACCCTCCACGCCGGCTACGCGCGCTATTTCACGCCCCCGCCGCTCGAGAATGTGTCCGCGGCGACCGTGGTGCTGTTCAACGGCACTTCGAACGCCTCACCGGTGGCGGCGGACGATCCGGTCAAGGCCGAGCGCGCGGACTATTTCGACGCCGGGATCAGCCAGTCCCTCTCGCCGCGGCTGCAGGTCGGCGTCGACGGCTACTACAAGGCCGCCCGCAACCAGCTCGACGACGGATTGTTCGGCCAATCGTTGATCCTGTCGGCATTCAATTACCGCGAGGGCAGAATCCGCGGCGTTGAATTCACGGCCTCCTACACGGATGGCGGCTTCTCGGCCTATGCCAATCTCGCGCGGTCGATCGCCCAGGGCCGGGATTGGACTTCGGCCCAGTTTCTGTTCGATCCGGCCGATCTGGCCTACGTCCGGGGCCACTGGATCTATCTTGACCACGATCAGCGGCTCTCCGCCTCGGCGGGGGCCGGCTACCTATGGCTGCGGACCGACGGCAGCACGCGCATCTCGGCGAACATCCTTTACGGCACAGGGTTGCGCACCGACGCGATAGACAACTTGGGCAACACGATCCCGAATGGAGGCAACGTTCCGGCTTACGTCACGGTCAACCTGGGCGTGGAATGGCGCCGCCATCTGGCGGGCAGGCGGACCCTCAAGGTCCGGCTCGATGTCGTGAATCTCGCGGACCAAAGTTACGAATTGCGCGACGGCACCGGCGTCGGCGTCAACGCCGCCCAATTCGGTATGCGCCGCGGCCTTTTCGGTTCGCTCGGCCTCTCGTTCTGAGCGCGCGCCACCCTCAGGCTTCGAGCCCGAAGACCGCCCGCGCGTAGATCTCGGCGCTGAAGGGCTGCAGGTCCTCCGCCTGTTCGCCGAGGCCCACAAAATAGATCGGCAGTTTCAGCTCGCGCCAGATGCCCACGATGGCACCGCCGCGGGACGTCCCGTCGAGCTTCGTCACGACGATGCCGGTCAGGCCAAAACTCTGGTGGAAGATTCTCGCCTGCTCGATGGAGTTGGCGCCCAGCGAGCCGTCGATCACCAGCCAGGCATGCTGCGGAGCCGCCGGGTCGTTCTTCTGCAACACGCGGCGGATCTTGGCCAGTTCCTCCATCAGGTTGCTCTTGGTGTGCAGGCGCCCGGCGGTGTCGATGACGAGCCACCCGCGCCCGCGCGCCTTCGCGGCCTGCCACGCGTCGTAGGCCACCGCCGCGGCGTCCGCCCCGCGTTCTCCGGCGATGAGCTCAAGGTCGAGTCGCTGCGTCCACGTCCGGAGCTGTTCGATCGCGGCGGCGCGAAACGTGTCGCACGCGGCGACGGTCACCGCCCCGCCATCCTGCTTGAGCAGCCACGCGAGCTTGGCCGCCGTGGTGGTCTTGCCGGAGCCGTTGACGCCAATCAGGCAGATGACGGTGGGATTGGCCGACCCGCCGGGAACGCGGGCGCCGCTCTCCAGCCGGCCCTCGCTACCCGCGAGCGCGCGACGCAGCACGGCGGCCCCGAGGGCGGCGGCGTCCTGGCCGCGGAGTTCCCGATCCTCCCGCCGCGCGCACTTGATCTCCTCGAGAATCTCGGTGGTGGTGGCGACGCCAAAGTCGGCCGTGTACAGCGCCTCTTCCAGCGCCTCGAGGGAGGCCGTGTCAATCGCCCCCCCGCCCAACAGCGCCTTGGTTTTGTCGGCGATGCCGCGCGCCGTCCTGGTCAGGCCATCCCGGAATTTCGCAAGCAGCGCACGCATGGGAGGTGGCAAATACGGATAGCGCGCAGGCCGGGCCAGGAGGGGCGCTCAGGCGGTTGCCTTATTCCGCCGCCTTGCGGGCGTCGCGCCCCAGATCTCCCTTCAGCCGGTCGAGGATGCCGTTGATGAAACGCTTGGCATCGGCATTGGAGAATTGCTTGGAGAGGTCGATGGCCTCGTTGATGGAGACGACCGGCGGGATGTCCCGGCGGTAGAGCATTTCGAAGATGGCAAGGCGCAGGATCGCGAGATCGATCTTGGCGATGCGGTCGAACTCCCAGTTCTGGGTCAGCGCGCGAATCCGCGCGTCGATCTCCGTCACGTGTTCGATCGCGCCATGGATCAGCTCCTCGCCAAAGGCGTACTGGTCGCGCGGCCCGTCCAGTCCCGCGAAGAACACCCGCAAATCCTCGGCCAGATCTGCCGGCCGGTTCAGGCTCCAGGCGTAGAGGTACTGCAGGGCCGCCACCCGGCCGCTGCGGCGCTCGGCATACTGGGCCTTGCTCATCGCGCCAGCTTCCGTTTCAGGGCGGCCATGACCAGCGCGGCGTGCGCGAATTCGGCGCCCCGCCGGCGGCGGCCCACGCAGCGGGCGGCGGCCTGACGCTCGTTTTCCGCCACGATCACGCCGTTGATGACCGGAGTCCGCGCCGCGAGCGCGACGCGCAGCAAGCCCCGCGAGGCGTTCGCTGCCACCAGCTGGTAGTGGCGGGTCTCCCCGCGGATGATGACACCCAAGGCGATGCAGGCGTCCGGCCGGCGGCGCGCGCATAGCAGCTGCACCGCGCTGGGCAGCTCATTCGAGCCGGGGACGCGCACCAGCGTGATCCGGCGTGGCGGCACGCCGGCGGCGCGCAGCGCGTCCTGCACCTGGCGCAGCAGCGCGTCCACGAGACGTTCGTTGTAACGAGCCGCCGCGATGGCGATTGTCAGGGCGGTGCCATCAATCGGGGCGGATCTGGGCGTGAGGCGGCTCATGGGAAAACCGGCAACCGCAAACCGGATTGCCCCCGGCTGCAAAACAAAAAGGACCGCCGCCCGCCGTTTCTCCCGCTCCGCCCGCCCGCGCCGCGCTACAGCGGCACTTGCTCCACAATTTCCAGGCCGTACCCATCCAGGCCCACGACCTTGCGCGCGCTGTTGGACAGCAAGCGGATCCGCCCCAAGCCCAGCGCGCGCAGGATCTGCGCGCCCGTGCCGTAGTCCCGGAGGCTCATCGGCGCGATCGTCTCGCCGGGCGCGGCGTTGAGCCGGCGCAGCAGCACTTCGCCCGCGTTCGCCGGCTCCATGTAGAGCACCACGCCCCGCCCCGCGCGGGCGATGGCCTCGAGCGCCGCGGCGACCGCGCGGCTGCTGCCCATGCCCTTGGCCCGGAAGACGTCGCTGAGAAGATTGCCGCTGTGCACGCGCACCAGCGTCGCCTCGGGGCCCAGCGCCCCCATGCTGAGCGCGAGGTGCTGGCGGCCGTCGAGGGTTCCCCGGAAAACGTGCAGCGTGAAATCGCCAAACTCCGTGGCAAACGGCCGGGCGCAAACCCGCTCGATCAGGTGGTCGCGCTTGACGCGGTATTCAATGAGCTCGGCGATCGAAATCATCTGCAGCCCGAACTTGCGCTTGAATTCTCCGAGTTCCGGCAGCCGCTGCACCGTTCCGTCGTCATTGACCAGTTCGCAGAGCACGCCGGCGGGAAAAAGCCCGGCGAGGATCGCGAGGTCGACGGCCGCCTCGGTGTGCCCGGCCCGCTCCAGCACCCCGCCCGGACGGGCGCGCAGCGGAAACACATGCCCCGGCTGCACGAGTTGCTCAGGCCGCGCCTCCGGATCGGCCAGGATGCGGATGGCCTGGGTGCGGTCGTGCGCGCTGATGCCGGTGGTGATGCCGGCGGCGGCATCGACGCTCACGGTGAAGTCGGTCCGCCGCGACTCGCGGTTGTGCGCCACCATCGGGCCGAGCCCCAGGCGCTTGAGCTGGGGCTCCACCGTGGGCACGCAGATGATGCCGCTGCCGTAGCGGATCATCATGCTGACCATTTGCGCCGTGACTTTGGCCGCAGCCATGATCAGATCGCCCTCATTTTCCCGGTCCTCGTCATCCGTCACGATGACCATCCGCCCCGCGGCGATCGCCTGAATGGCGTCCTCGACGGAATCAAACGGCGGGTTGGCGGCAGGGGCGGACATGGTGGTCACCGGTCGGGCGGCGGAAAAGGCGCCCACGGTCTCGCGAAGATCAGCGGGTGTCAATCGCCCGCGCACCACCAATCCTGGTGGCTGCTCAAACCTGAGAGGTCAGCCCCGAGACGGTCCAATGAGCCTGGCGCTATTGTTTGAAATCGACGACGTAATGCTCGGCCGCCTCGTCGCTGCCCGCCACAAACAGGAAAAGGTAGAGTTTGAAGTTGTAGGGCGGGCGGACGAACTCGGGCGAGGTCAGCGCCAGACCATCCGCCGTCGGGTTCAGGACCGTGCGTTCGTCGAAAACCTTGTAACGCACCGGCCACCGCGCCGTGGCCCGGGCCACATCGACGGCCACCGGCTTCTTCTTCGCATCGTAGAAGGAGATCTTGAATTTGCCATCCTCGACGAGGATGCCGAGGAAGCCGCCGCTGGGACGTGCGACGGCGAGCCCCGCGATCTTGCCCTCCTCCTCCGGCTTCTTCGCCGTGTCCGTGCTCGTGCGAAGACCAGATTTCGGTGGAGGCACCGCCGTGGCACTCCCGGCCAGCAACGGTCCCGCGACTCCCAGCAGCGCTGCCAGCAGCGCCGGCTTCAACAGACAGGCGTTGGGCTTCATGATAGGAAAAACACCCAAGCCTATCGCCTGCCTCTTCCGCCGCAAGCCGCATCGCCCCCGCCAATCAGAGGTTTACGCCGATTTCGCATCGCGCGGCGCCGCGGGAACCTCCTGCGCGCTCACGGTTTGCGCCGCGCCCCGCGCTGAAGTTCGGCCCGGAGTTTCTTCCAGCGCGCCAGGCGCTCGGCGATGGCCGCTTCGGCGCCCGCCGTCTTCGCCGTGTAGAGCGGGAGCGGCTTCTCCAGGTACGCCTGACCCGAGATGGCCTCCGGAAATTCATGGCTGTACAGGTACCCTTGGCCGTGCCCCATGCGCTTCGACGCCTGGCCCCCGGAGTCGCGCAGCGCCACGGGCACGGCCTGGACGGGTTGTTCGGCAATGGCGGCTTTCGCCGCCATCAGCGCCTCCGCGGCCGAATTGCTCTTGGCCGCGGTGGCAAGATAGAGCGTGGCGTGGGCGAGGGTCAGCTCGGCCTCGGGCAGCCCGATGAAGTCGACCGCATGGTGGGCGGCCACCGCGATCGGCAGTGCGTGCGGATCAGCCAGCCCGACGTCCTCCGAGGCCAGGATGACCAGGCGCCGCGCGATGAAGCGCGGGTCCTCGTCACCCGCCAGCATTTTGGCGAGCCAGTACATCGCGGCGTCCGGGTCGCCGCCCCGGCAGCTCTTGATGAAGGCGGAGATGGTATCGTAGTGCTCGTCCTCATCGGCATCGTAGCGGATGCGGCGTTCGCGCGCGAAGATCTCCAGCTCGGCGGCGGTAACCTCGGCCCGCGCGGGCAGGCTCAGCACAATGACCTCCAGGGCGTTGAGCGCCCGGCGCAGGTCGCCGTCGCAGAGGTTGGCCAGGTCGAGCAGCACCTTGTCGCCGGCTGTGCAGGCGCGCTCGCCCAGCCCGCGTCCGGCATCGCCCAGCGCCCGCTTGAGCACCGCGACCACGTGCGCCGGCGTCAGGGGGTCGAGGCGGAACAGGTGGCTGCGGCTGAGGAGCGTGGGGTTGACGTAAAACCCCGGATTGTGCGTGGTGGCGCCGATCAGCCGCACGGCTCCCTCCTCCACGTCGGGCAGCAACAGGTCCTGCTGGGACTTGTTGAAGCGATGCAGCTCGTCGATAAAGAGAATGGTGGCCGACTCCGGCCGGCGGCGGGCCGCCGCCAGGACGTCGCGCAGTTCGGCAACGTTGGACATGACGGCGTTGATGCGCACAAAGCGACTGCCCGTCTCGCGGGCGATGGCTTCGCCGAGCGAAGTCTTGCCGCTGCCCGGCGGCCCGTAGAAAATGAGGCTGCCAAAGCGGTTGCTGGCCACGAGGCGCGGGAGCAGGCCGCCCGGGCGCAGGATGTGCTCCTGCCCAACCATCTCCGCCAGGGTGCGCGGGCGCATCCGCGCGGCGAGCGGCTGGGTCACCGGCGGTCGCCCCGCGCCGGCGGCGGCGGGCGCCGGCGCCGCCGGTGCCTCCGTCCCAAACAGATCGCGTTGTTCGCCGTCGCCCATGACTATTCCTGCATGGCACGAATCCCGGCGGTTGGAAAGGATTCTTGAAAATGTGTTCGATTAAAGGAAATTAATGACTAGGAAAATCATCATGCCACCCGCCGAACTCCCCGTCGCCCTCACCATCGCCGGTTCGGACAGCGGCGGGGGCGCCGGCATCCAGGCGGATCTCCTGACATTTGCGGCGCATGGCGTTTTCGGCACGACGGCCATCACTTGCCTGACCGCGCAGAACCCCGGGGGCGTGACGGCAATCGAGGCGCTGCCGGCTCCGTTCGTGGCGGAGCAGATCGCGCAGGTGCATCGCTACTTCACGGTGCGCGCACTCAAGACCGGCATGCTCTACTCGGCGGAAATCATCGGCGCGGTGGCCGAATTCCTCGCCGAGCATCCGGAAATCCCGGGGGTGGTCGATCCCGTCATGGTGGCGACGAGCGGCGCGGTGCTGCTTCGGCCCGAGGCGCTCGCCGTCGTGCGCGAGAAACTCCTGCCGCGGGCCGCGCTGGCCACCCCCAACCTCGACGAAGTGGCGGTCCTGCTGGGCGAGCGGCCATCGACGCCGGCCGCGATGGCCGCGGCGGGCCGGCGGCTCGCCGGGACCTATGGCGTTCCCTTCCTGGTCAAGGGCGGGCACCTGCCGGGCGCCGATCTCACTGACGTGCTGGCGCGCCCGGACGGGAGTGCCCGGACCTACCGGGGCCCGCGGATCCCGGGGGTCGACACTCACGGGAGCGGCTGCACGCTGTCGGCGGCGATCACCGCCAATCTGGCCAAGGGACTGGCGCTCGATCAGGCCGTGGCCGCCGCCCGGAGGTATCTGCGGCGCGGTCTGGAGCGAAGCCTCGCGCTCGGCAGCCGGCGATTCATCAATCACCGGCCCTAAGTCATGAGCCCCGGCCGCCCCGGCCATCGCGCTCCGCTGCTTTGGCTGTTGTTGCCGTTCATGGCCGGCCTGGCCGCGGGAAGGATTTGGGCCGTGCCCCCGGCAATCCTGCTCGCGCCCGCCGCTCTGTTCGTGGGTGCGGCGGTGACCCTCGCCTGGCATCGGCCCCCGCCTGCTCGTGGCGCCTGGTCCCTGGCCCTCGCTCTAGCCGTCGCCCTCGCGGGCATGGCCTACGTCAATTTGCGCCTCCACCGTCTGGCGGTCTGGGACGCGTTGCCGGCTCGCGAGGCGCGGCTGGTACTGCGGATCGAGCGCCTGTTCGCAGCGCCGCCGGGTGGCCAACGCGCCAGCGGCCTGGCGGTCGTCACGGGAGCCGACGCCCACCTGCGCGACCTCGTCGGCCAGCGAGTCTATTTCTCTCTCAATCGGCCGCCCTCCGCCCCTGCGATCCTGCGTACCAGTGAAATTCTCGCGGTCGGCGTGCTCGCGCCGCTCGCCCGGTCGGGGCGTCCCGGGAGCTTCGACGAGTACATCGCCAACGCGGGGATGACGTTCAAGTTCACCCGCGGCCGGTGGCTGGGCGAAGCGGCCGCTCCCTCCGGGTACGCATGCTTCTGCCAGGCGGCCGAGCAGCGCTTCCATGCCATCCTGGGCGCCGGGCTGGCTGACCGGCCGGCGCTCGCCGCCATTCTGCGGGCGATGATGCTCGGACAGAAGCAGGAGATGAGCGAGGACCAGCAGGAACTCTTCATGCACAGCGGCACGATGCATCTCTTCGCCATCAGCGGCCTGAACATCACGGCGATCGCCCTCAGCATGCAGATCCTGCTCACCCTGCTCCGCCTGCCGCGCCTGGCGGCGGCCGTGGTCAGCCTCGCGGCGCTCTGGCTCTACGTCGAGATCACGGGCTCCAGTCCGTCGGCGGTGCGGGCGTTCTTGATGTCCGCGGCGCTCATCGCCTCCTTCTCGTTGCGGCGGCCCGGCAATCCGCTCGCCGCCCTGGCCGCCTCCGCGCTTCTGATCCTGCTGATCGAACCCATGCAGCTGTTCAGTGCCAGTTTCCAGATGTCCTATGGCATCGTGACGGTGCTGCTGCTGCTGGGACTGCCCCTCACCGAGGCGCTGCAGGCCCGCTGGCCGCTTTTCGCCTCGCTGCCCGAGGCCACGTGGGGACGGCTGCGGCGCGCTACCGCGGCGCTGTGGCGCTGGTTCCTCGGCATGGTCGGGATCGGGCTGGCCACCGCGCTGGTCAGCACCCTGTCGACCGTCCAGTTCTTCCAGCTGCTTACGCCCGGCTCGTTGGCCATCAACCTGGTGCTGATCCCGATGTCCACTCTCGTCATCGGCGCCGGGTTCCTGTCGCTGCTGTGTGGACTGGTGGGGTGCCTGGGCGCCAGCGGGCTCTTTAACCATGCCGGGGCTTTGCTGGCGTGGTCGATGGATTTCCTGCTGCGGGCGGCGATGGCGGTACCCGGCGTGTACCGCACCGCGCAGTTCCGCGCGGCCTGGCTCGGGCCCGCGGGTCACGCCGCCCTGCTGGTCCTGTGCTTGGCGGGCTACGCCTGGCACTGGCGGCGCGACCGCGGCGGTTTCTGGCCGCCCTTTGTCTTCGTGGGGCTGCTGCTCCTCTTCGGGGTGAAACTCGGGGCCTGAATCCCGTCCCTTGATGCCGGCAAAGCCCGGTGCTCCGGCATTGCGTCACCCTCGGCCGCCGGTATGTATTGGGCTCCTCGCCTCCCCATGAAAAGCGCCTACGAACTCGCCATGGAGCGCCTGCGGGCCTCGGATCCCGCCGCCGGCGCCCCGCTCACCGCCGGGCAGAAGGCCCGGCTCGCTGATATCGAACGAGTTTACCTGGGCAAGATTGCCGAACGGGAGATTTTCCTGAAGAAGCAGCTCGATGACCTGCTGGCGGCGGGCAACGAGGAGGAAGCCGAGAAGGTCAGGCGCCAACTGATCAGCGAGAGGGTCCGCCTGGCCGAGGAGAAGGAGGCGGAGAAGGAGAAGGTGCGCCGGGAACAGGCGCCGCCCGCGCCGTAGGGCGCGGCTCAGTCCACGAACTCAAACTCCGCCACCAGCATGTGATGGTCCGAGGCCGGCGTCTGCCGCACTGCGTGGCGCACCGGCCGCAGGAAGCGGTTGTAGAAGAGGTGATCGAGCACGTAGGGCTGGCGGCGCCACGTGGCTTCCTCGGTCTGCACCGTTTGATAGCCGGCCTTGGCGAATTGGGTCACGAGCGAGTCATGCTGGCGGACATTGAAATCGCCGCCCAGCACCGTGGGGCCCGCCACGTCGCGCAATTGATCGACGAGAAACTGCCGCTGGCTGGTGTTCTCCTCGCTGCTGGCACTGAGCATGAACCAAGCAAGCAGGTGAGTGTTGAAGAGCTGCAGCGCCCGGCCATCGATGGCGGTCTTCGCCCCGATCAGCAGCCGGTCGGTGGGGGTCTTCCGCTCGCCGCGAAAATGAAACTCGACCGCCGGCGACGGCAGGTCGCGCCGCACCGTGTCGCCCAGCGGGGTTTTCGAAAGGATCGCCAGCCCGATGCCAAACGGCAGCTCCCGGGGGTCCGGTTTGGGGTAGGAGAAGAAACTATCATAGTCCGTCAGCGCGTCGCGCAGGCGGGAGAAATTGGGAGGAGGATCGGGCTGCACGCCGCCCGGTCGGCACTGTTCGACTTCCTGCAGCAGCACGATGTCGGCCTCGTGGCCGCGAATCTCGCCGATGGTGACGTCAAGGTTGACCGGAGCGACGTCGGGATTCGCTTCGTTCCAGTTCTGTCCAAACTGCATGTTGAACTGCAGGACCTTGAACGCGCACATGGGAACGGAGCGTTGTGCCGGGGTTAAGACGGGGGAGGGATTGCCAACCCTGCCGGACCGAAACGCGCCGCGGGCGGCTCAGTCAGCCGGGAAGAATCTGACAAGATCATGATTGGCAGCCGATTGGAATGCTTCCGACCCACGGCCTGTTCGCAAGTCTATTCTCGCCCGGAAATGCGGCCGGAAGCAGTCACTCCGGCTCGGCAGTGCCTTCCGTCACCCACTCCTTCGCCTCCGGAACCTGTCGGAAGAACTCCCGAAGCGCGGCGCCAAGGTGTTCCGCATAGCGAAAATGGGCGCCGAGACCGGTACGAAGCTCGGCCTCGTAGATGAACTTGTCGGCGTGGGTCCCGTGCTCGAACGGCGTCTGCGCGCCGAGCAGGAGTGAGTAGACATAGGCGGGCGATCCCCGCCGGAGCAGCTCGGCCGTGAGCGCGACTTGATCGGCGAGCAACGCGGCGTGGGGGGCGCGCGGCACTTCGGGCGGCAGGTAGAAGCCGGCCTGGATCAGCGGCGTATAGCGATGGCCGGTCCGGTGGCGATTGAGGTCGCGCAGTTCGGCCAGGGCGAGGTTGTTCCAGGCGAACGTCACCCGCATGCGGCGGATGGCCGCACCGCTCCGTCCGTAGCGGTTGGCCCGGTGGCGCAATGCCTCGGCCACCGGCTGGTCCTCGGACAACCACGGCGGCGTGTCGCGATCGACCTTCACCCAGACCGCGTCGGCGAGCGGTTCCGCGGTGAGGCGTTCGAGCCCGAGCCGGAGCCCCGCCGCCAGCTCCTGCCGCGCCTCTTCCTCGTAGGAGGATTCCGCGTCGCTGTGGCGCAGGAGCCGCGGCGAAAGCTTGAGGAGTTCGGTGCGAATGGCCCCGGCGGCGGTCCGCGCCTCGGGCTGCGGGAGCGAAGCGAGGTGCTTCACCGTCTGCGCCCACATGCGCGAAGTCTGCACCAGCGCGAGACTGGTGCGGGTGGCCAGGGGAACGAAATAACGGGCGCGGTCCAGGGCGTAGTTCTTGCGGATGCGGGCGACCACCGCCGGCTTGGCACCCGGCGGGACCCGCACGCGCGCCGGCTCCTGCCCGCCCAGCGCCTCCAGGCGGGCGCACTCGGCATGATAGGCCGCAAAAGCCCGCGCCATGAGCTCCCGCCAGCGCGGCGCGAGGTCGTCGGGCAGGCCGAGCTCCACGGGCGACGGCAGATTGGCGGCGTCCATCGCGATGTAGCGCGTGCTCGATTCCTGGCCGTCGGCCATCGGGGAAATCTCAAATATCTTGTACGCCAGCCACATCGAGACGTCGTCGACCGCGACGGCGAGACCGCCGGTGAGGCCGCCGATCGAGGCGTGCCCGTAATCGACGAAT
>Ga0335085_10001865_pt1 | contig 42006 bp, 47 predicted proteins | sample Lox_Sample_45_FD_206712 | JGI IMG/M metagenome (GOLD analysis project Ga0335085, IMG submission 206712) | Soil microbial communities from Loxahatchee National Wildlife Refuge, Florida, United States - Lox_Sample_4.5 | ecosystem: Environmental > Terrestrial > Soil > Wetlands | place: USA... | reverse complement strand
CGGAACAAGTCGTCAGAGAGAGAGAGAGAGAGAGAGAGAGAGAGAGAAGAAAGGAACAAGGTTAGGCGAGTGGTTGAGACCACGGAGCGCCTCATGCAATTAACGGCCGAAAACCTTCAGAAGTCCCGAGCTGTTCTGAGCTTCAAACCCCGCGCCCTTTGGAGCGGGTCGGCGCGGCAAAATGAAGCGGGATTCAGCCATCGCGGCCCGCGACGTTGACGTCCATGGCCCGTTCTATCAACTATTTTGTCGCTCAATTGGCGAAATATCGTCGTAACGTCACTCAAAATTCCCCGGCGCCGGCTTTGACGCTTCTTTATACAAAGACGATTCCAGTTTCACTGCCTACAAATGCCCTGATGTGCTCTTGACCGAAAGCCAGCACTCGCTAGGCTGAGGGGAATGGAAAGACGCTTTACAGATGACGAAAAGGGACTGCTGGAGCAGGCATTTCAGCTTCGTGAGAGCCAGACGGAAGAGCAACGTGCCACCATGCGTGCCGAGTTTGAGGGGAATTGGCCTGCGCTGGTCGCTTACATCAAACAGAGTGAGGCACGCGGCGAAAAGATGAGGGGCGATGTGCTGTTCGAGTTAGGCGAGGGCCAAGGCGGTCCGTCGATTGAAAGGATCGTTTGGTACATGCTCGACCGTGCCGTCCTGATGAGCACCAAATCTGGTCCCTAGAAGCCCTGCTTGCTGAATACCTAGATGATTGACCAAATTACCCACGATCGAACCTTCTTTGTCGACTTGCATCTTGACCTAGTCGATCCGCAGCAGAACCAATCCACCCATCTTGAACGTCGTGACCGCAATGACGGCCTCCGAGAGTCGGTCGTGACTTGCGACGCTGAGAGTGGCCGGGATCAGGATCTGGGGCTCTCCTGTTTCGAACGTCGTAGTAACGCTTCTGCGAATTGCGCAGCCGGAACAATGGATGCTGCGGCCACATCCGTCTGAATTACGGGAGTGAACGCAGTCGAAGACTTTTCCGAACAATTGCGTACCTGTCCCGTCGAGTTTCTTTCCCAAAATGTCGCACGCCTTGGCGTTCATGGTCACGACGGCGTTGTCGGAGTCGACCAGAAGAACAGGCATTGGAATGGTGTCAAGATGACGTTGCAACGCTGCGCCATGCTCCTGGGAAGCAAGGGATTCAGTGCAGGCCTGGCACATACCGTGACTGGTTTCAGGTTCCAGCGTCTGGCTATAACCGGGACGTTCGATCGCGATGCCACACCATGCGCAGACCAGCCTCATAAATAGTCAACGCCACACTGCTCACTTCCTATTGGGTGCGTGGTTTGCCTCCCGGTGCGGGAGCAGAGAAGGAGGGTCACATCTGCGCGTGATTGCCTTGGAACTACTTCTCTACTCGTAACACTGCATTGAAGGGATGCCATAGCCGTTAATGTCAATCGTCGTGAAGCGACCGGGTCCACTCGCCTGACTCATCGCGGTAGGACAGGCTGCTCAGCAGAGCTTCAAGCAGGTACAAGGCATCGTGGATGGCTTCGATTTCCTCCGAGGGAATGGGCCCCGCTGCCCAAAGTTCACGCAGACGCGCGGAAAGCTTTTGCATGGCGTCGTGAATCAAGCCCGGTAAGCGTTTACAATCTTTCTCCAGAACCGCGGCCAAATAGGCTTTCTTCCAGTCGAGGTTTTCGGGCACAGAAAAGATGCGCGAAGACATATGGCACCTCCCAAAGCGTCTCGGGTCCTGGCGAAGCGCCGCGCCCTGCGTGTCGCCACAACGAGCGGCTTGGCGGTCAAACGAACCGGTCCCCAGAACCGGGTCTTGCCTCGAATCCTCTGATCAACATGAATCTGCTGCATTCCCTGGTGTAGAATTCGACGACGCAATTCGCCAAGTAGGAAAGTTCCCGAACCGCCTCTGCCAGAGTAGGGTTCAGTCCCGAATGGGAATTGCGTCGAAAATTGCCCCTTAACATCTCGGATAATTGGATTTGTGTGACTCGGGTCACAATAACGCTGATCAACAGGAAGCTAGCAAAGACGGGCGCACCGACCTAGCGTAAAAGAACGACATCACAGTCCCGAGATCGGCCCCATTGGTTGGAAGAGTCGAGGACGCAAATGGCAATTCTCACGGGTTGGAAAGAAATCGCACAATACCTGCGGCTGACGGTCAGGACGGTTCAGAGATGGGAATGTCTGGGCCTTCCCGTGCGGCGAGTCTCCACAAGTACATGGAGCCCGGTGGTCGCAATGTCCGATGAGATTGACCAGTGGGCGAGGAATCGACGCCGGAGCAAGGACATTTTCAATCCCCTGCCGCAGCCGTTAGTCTGGGCAAAATTATCTGAATCAAGCTCCGAACTGATGGGCTCGCGGGACGAAACGCGGCAACTGGTCCAGCAGGTTAGATCTCTCAGGCTTGAGAACAAACGACTGCTGCGCCTGGTCCTGTCGAGTCTGTCCCAAGGGGCGCAGATTGTTGACCGACTCCTTTCGGAATCGGAGACGCGGAAGATCAGCTGAGTTTCGCGGATCCGACGACCGTAGTGCGCTCTCTGTACCGTCGCATACAAACTCCACATTACCCTCGGTCCTACCGTCTTGGCGGCAGGATGCGGTGGTGCAATTCCCTACAAGATGAGTGGAGGACCACGTGTTCATGGCATCGCCCCGGACGCGAAACGATTGCTGCGATGAGGGAATCCGGTTGGGATTGTCGCTTTTGATAGTAGGGCGGAAGGCACGGACCTGAACGACTCCGCCTTCGAAAAAGGAGACATCGCCATGGACCCCGATATCTGGGATTTGATCGTGCTGGGGCGAGGCAGTTCCGCCCGTTATCACCTCACTACCATTGAGCGGGAGCTGTTCCCCAACATTCTCGTCATCGGGCTGGAGGATCCCTGGGCGGGCGATCGCGGCTATGACGAGGCCAACACAAGCAATCCTGTCAACAAGATCAACCAGACCGCAGACATGATCGAAAGCTTCGATCAGCCGGTGCCGGCTTTCACCAAGGAACTGGTCGATCGCCTGACCTTTGCCAAAGAAACCAGTGGAATCATCGATCGTATCGCGACCAAGGTGGTCACGGGCGAAGTGGTGGATGTTGACGTGTCCGACGATGAAATCGCCGTGCCACGGTCCATCCGCGACAACATGCATATGCGGGTCTTCAGTGTGCGGTTGAAAAATGGCGACAAGTACTGCGGAAAGAAGGTGGTGGTCGCCACCGGCGCCGGGCCGCATCAGGAGCCGGTCGAGGTCAAAGGTCTGAGCAAGAAGCATCCTGAAATCGTGATGGACATGAACACCTTCGGCCGGAAAGCGGGAACATTCAGTAATCCTGAAAAGCAGACGGTGTTCATTCACGGTCCAAACGCAGCCATTGACACGGCAGATACGGCGAAGTTTCAGAAGTTCAATGTCGTGTGGCTGGTTAAGGAGGGTGTCGACATCCCGCTCCTGGCGACCGGACATCAGACCTATGCCGCAAACGCGGTAAAGAACGACGTGAAGCGATACCCAGCCGTAGCGAGGGGAACGGCGGCCTTCAAGGTCACCGTCGCGCCGGGCGCCCTCAATCAGGTTACTGTGACGATCGGCAATGAGGTGATCTGGGGCACTCTCTACGTGTATGGCATGGGCCAGGATCCGGAAGAGGCCATGAAGGGCGTGATTCCGCCCAAGCTGCGTAATCAGCTCGTGCCGGTGTACGACATCAATCAGCGCCACGGCGCGACCTACGAAACCGTACACGCATTCAAGCTCGAGAATTCGGATTGGGATAATGGCTTCGAAATTGTTGGCGCTCTCTGCACCCAGGTCGCCCGGAAGAAGGACGGGGTGAAGCACACCTATCTTAAAGAGCAGGCCACCATGCTTGCGGAAGTGCGTGGCAAAGTCCTGCAACATGTCCTGCGGCTGAAGTGCATGCCTCACACCGACATTCTTTTCATGGAACTGGACAGATTGGTCAAGTACAACCATGAGGTTGCGCTGCGACGCCTCGCGATCGCCGGAGAACAGGGCGCCGCGATTTATCCAACGTGGAAGAATCAACTCAGAGCCGTGGTTAACCTGATGGTCAACTACCTTGTCGCCAGAAAACACTTTGGTGGCAGAGAGAAAGTTGACGACGAGGACCTGAATCACGTGACGAAAATACTCACTCCGTCTACCGTGGCTCACGCGCAACTGGGCGGGATTCGCGCTTCTACCGCCGCGATCAACGCTTTTGTCACCAAGACGCCAAATCTCAGCCAGGACGACCGGACCATTCTGCGGTTCAGCATCGCGGTCAACTATCCGTTTGTGTCGGAGAGGGACGCGCAGGCCATCATTGGCGACATCGTTGCCGGTCGGAGGAACAAGGATCTCGGAGGCTATGGCTATGAAGAGAGTCAGAAGAGTGCGTTTCTGCGGCGTCTGGAGCAAGCCAACGCTCAAGGCGGCTACATGGCCGTGACGCAGCCCAAGACCTTCGGCACGAATCAGACGCAGCCGAAGCAACACGCAATGGTTCAGGCGGCGCCACGCCTCAACCTGCATGGCTGAACGTGTGTTATGGTGGCCGAGTCGTGGGCACCGTGCGGCCTTCCCCTGGTCTGCGCGGCTATCACCGCAATTACCGAGTTGAGGCCTCACCCTGTGGCTTCTGTCCCGTAGAGCGGTGTTTCTGCTAATCTTTTGGCAGCCCTGTTGTTTGTGAAGTGGTTCCGGAATTTCCGGGTGACCGAGCCAGCGCGCGCCATGCCGAAAGACGCTCATCAGCAGGAGATTGACGTACTATTGTCAGCCAAGAGTGGGCTCAGCTATCTGACGGCGAACGATTGGGCCCTGATCTCCGACAAAGCGACTCGCATGCAGTTCAAGGCAGGCGAGCAGTTTGTGTACCGTGGAAAAAGAACGCACGGGATTTACGTGCTGGTGAAAGGGACGGCATCGGTGCAGTTTGCCGGGCATAGCAAGGCACGGGAGATCGCTCCCGGAGATGTTTGCGGCGAGGTTTCTTTTCTGGACGACCTGCCGGCGACGGCCGACGTAGTCGCCAGCGGACCGCTGGCGGTTTATTACCTTGACCGTCCTACACTGCAATCCTTGTTCGAGCTATTCCCTCATCTGGGATCGCGTTTCTACCGTTCCTTGGCTTCGATCCTTTCGCGTCGGCTGCGCGAACTCATCGATCGACTCGAGACAACCGCCAAGAAAGATCCTGTGTAGTGTCCGCTACGCGCAACAGCGAGTGTGCTAGCCTACAGGTTCGGTGCAGTTCCGGAGAACAAGCGACAAGACGCGACGAAGGTCGCGACGCTGACCTGAGGCATCGAATCCTGATCCAATGGTAGATCCCACCAATGTGCGGCTGGTCCTGCTTGGTGCGGCAGTGCTCGGCTTCCGCCACGGATTCGACTACGATCACATCGCCGCGATCACGGATATCACCAGCGTGCAGTCCCGACCCCGGGACGCTATGCGCTATGGATTGCTCTATGTCGCAGGGCATGCGACGACCGTCGCAGTGCTAGGTACCGCGGCCATAGCCTTCCGCATGGTATTGCCCGTCGCGAGTGACGTCTGGGCTGAGCGCCTTGTCGGCGGGACGCTGATGTTGCTCGGCTTGTACGTGCTGGGGACCTTCTTCCGTCCCGGTGCCCACAGCCACGCCCCAAGGACGCGGATCACGCTGCTTATCAACGGGCTACTGTGGGTGTATTGGAAGCTGACTCGCGTCTTCGGCGGCGCGAGGGTGGAGGCTCCGCAGGTCTTCAAGAACGGCTATGGGACAACCTCGACGTTTCTGGTCGGAGTGGTCCACGGACTGGGAGCCGAGACGTTCACGCAAGTGTCGCTGTTCCTCGCGGCCGCTAGTCTAGGAGGGGTAGCGGGATTGGTCGGCCTGTTGATGTTTATCCTCGGCCTGCTGGTAATGAATACGCTCATGTGCGCGGCGGCCGCCGGACTGTTTTCCGCGAGCCTGGCACACCCCAATGCACTTCGCGCGCTGACGCTTGTGACTTCGGCGTACAGCATCGTGGTGGGAGCGATCTTCCTGCTGGGCGCAGGGGATCGTCTGCCTTCCTTGACGGGGTAAGCCACCACCAATTAACTCCTTCACTGTAGACGTCTGGAACCTGCTGAGGCGCAACAAAGTTGATTCTGTGTGCATTAGTTTGCACTCACCGGTTTTTCTTAGATCGATCAATGCAAACATAAAGCATTCAGTTTCATCATCTTACAAAATCATTGAATTTGGAGGCTTGCATGCAAGGAGCAGTACGGGATAGTTCACTCTGGCCAGCGCTTCAGCTTGCAGTGATGGGGCTGCAAGAAATCAAGAACATATAGAGTTCACTGATCTGTGGGAGGAAGGTAGTCATGAAGAGATTTGCACTGCTGTTCTTGCTGGCTCTGGCGCTGCCGATGGCGGCGTTCGCAAGTAGTTCAGTCGACTTCACGAACGTAGGCGGGACGTTGAGTGGCAGCAGCGCAGGGTTAAGCCTGAGCGGTTCCACGTTGGCTGTAATGGGTGTCAACGGCTCTATGATCACAGGCAACTTGGGAACTCTGGAATTCTCAACGGCCGGTATGCAATCTGGGGGAAGCCTGCAAATGGGCGCCACCTTTGATGCTGGTGGAGCTTTCACGATCACCGGCAACGGAACCAACGGGGTTCACAACGGTACGATTTTCAGTGGGACGTTCTCCGGCCCAGTCACCTGGACCCTGGTAACGTTGGCGAATGGTACGCACAATTACACGCTGAGCGGCGCGTTGACCGGGACATGGTATACGGGCGCAACGGTGTTCGGCGCAACTATTCAGATCACTATCAATACGGGCAAGGGTTTCTTCACCGGGTCGACGCTGATCTCCAGCGGGGACACAAATATTGTAGTTCCCGAGCCCGGCTCGTTGACACTCTTGGGTACCGGCCTGGTCGGCTTGGCTGGCGTAGTCCGGCGTAAGCTGAAGGCATAGCGAACTCTACTCCCCAATCATTTCCGCCCCGCTCATCCGAGCGGGGCTTTTGTTTGCTTCAAGTAGCCCCTTGGAGGGTTCCGAGAGTCCATTACCCCAGTAATCGACGGTTCTGGATTACCGTTGACCGGCCTGCCCCCCGCTTCTTAAATTGCCAACAGGGGGTGGTATGAAGGACATTCACGAGGTCCTGCGGCAGAAGCAGGCGAAATACGCCCAACTTGGCAAACAGATTGAAATGCTCCAGCAGGCTGCGGAAAAGCTGCGGGAAGTCGCACCGCTGCTGGCCGAGAGCGACGAGGAAGACAACGTTGTCCTGGCAGAGGTCGACGATGCCAGCTCGGCGGATGCCCTGGCGGCGAAAGCTGGCGCCAGTTCCGGGGGTTCAACGGCATCCAAACCGTCGCGCCCTGCGGCGCCCCGTTGGCCGTAAACACGGATCCGGAAGTGGGACCCCGGACATTTTGATCGATTATGAATCTTCAGGCACTGCTGGTCTCGAGTGACGATTCGGCGGCGGACGTACTGGGCAGAGTTCTGTCCGGTTTCGGCATTGCTACGGACCGGTCCAGCGATCCCGAAACTGCCCTGGCCCGCATCCAGCAGCAGAAGTTCGACACGCTGATCGTCGATTTTGACGACCAGAAGGTTGCCGAAGATGTCCTGCTCCAAGCCAAGAAACTGGGGACCGGACCGCTGACCGTGGCGCTGGTGGCCGACACAGCGAAAGTCCGGCAGATCCTGAGTGGAGGAGCCCACTTCGTTCTCTACAAGCCAATTTCCGAAGATGCGGCGCGGGCCGGGCTACGCGCCGCGGCTGCATTGCTCACACGCGAACGGCGCCGAGCTTTCCGCGTGCCCGTGCAGGCGGCGGTGGAAATCACCTTGCCGGATTCACGGAAAGTCGACGGTATCCTGCTGGATCTCTCTGAAACCGGGATGGACGTGCTCACTGCCGAAGCGCAAACTCCTGGTTCGCTGATGGCCTTTCACTTTCAATTGCCAGATGGAACCGTAGTGGTCGAAGGTCACGGCCAAGTAGTGTGGGCCAATCCGAATGGGCAGACGGGCGTTCATTTTGTTGATGTACAGGAAGAGGTCAAACAGCAACTGAGGGGCTGGCTCAAAGCCGCTGCCGCCGGGGCCGGTGCTACGGAAGACGAAACCGTGCCTGACTGCAAGCTGACGGATTTGAGTCTGGGCGGCTGCTACGTTCGAACCGATGCGCCCTTTCCCGAGAGCGCACTGGTCGATCTCTGTGTGAAAGCCAACGAGCTCGAGGTTCACACCGACGGCATGGTCCGTGTCACTCATCCCGGACATGGAATGGGGGTGGAATTTCCGTCGCGCACATCCGAGCAGCGAGCGCAGGTCGCAAGTCTCATCACCTTCCTGCAACAGAATTCAAGTGCTCAGCCGGAGCTAAGTGTATCTCCTAAAGCTCTGGTTGCGGATCTCACACAATTCGAACCCGCCGATAAAACCGCCGCAGACGCAGCCGAAGAGATGGAAGATCCTTTGCTCGAACTCTTGCGTCGGGGCGCTTGCCTACAGCAACAGGAATTCCTCACCGAACTGCAGCACCAGCGCAATCCCCAGGACGTTGCTTCGGTTTAAACCGTCGTTGGTCGTTGGTCATTAGTCGTTGGCTTAAAGTTGGCCGGCGGCGCTCGGGTTTGTTTCCGCGATTTCGCTAAAACCAACATTACGCTCTTGTGCGCAGGGCAGCGGCGGTGCTCTGCGTGTCAGGCGAACGGCTGACGACCCATGACTAAATAAAAGCCTCCCGGGTCAGGTTTGTCACGGAGGGAATGGAGTGTGGGCTGGGGAGCTAACAGGGGCCAACGAGGTGTCCAGGCGTGCGAGAGGCTTTTTTGACGGGGGCTAGATACGAAGAATCGAAGAACCCGAACCCCGTCTCTGGTGCGGATCCCTCAATTCTTCGCGGTCTGTTCCACCCCAATGCGAGTAAGGTAGCGCCTTCGGATTGCGCTATGGTTTCAGCAGTGTTAAATCTGGGTTAAATTGGAGCGACTGAATTTTCAGTTGCGTCGTTGAATTTCTTCGTCCGAGAGGACACTCTGGGAAGCACGGGCTCGACCACTCACTCGCGAAAATCTCAGCAAGCCCCCGGCCTCTGGTGGAAACCACTCGTCGCGATCGCCTCGGCTGTGATGGCCTGTGAAATCCCATTCCTTCACTTCGGCACTCCATCGGGGCACGACGTCGAATTTCATCTCTACTCCTGGCTGGAAGTGCTGGCTCAATGGAAGCATGGGATCTTTTATCCACATTGGGCATCTTTGGCGCACTCTGGTTTTGGTGAGCCGCGATTCATTTTCTATCCACCGGTTTCATGGACTTTGGGCGGCATAATCGGTGCACTCTTTCCGTGGACCATTGCTTCTCCTGTCTACATCTGGCTCGTGCTTATGCTGGCGGGAATTTCGATGTTCTTGCTGGCGCGGCGCTGGCTTGCTGAACGTGATGCTATCTTCGCGGCAACTTTGTACGCCGTCAATCCCTACCACCTCGTGATCGTTTACTGGCGCAGCGCTCTCGCGGAGCTGCTGGCGAGTTCTCTGGTGCCTCTGCTTGTGTTGCTCTTGTGGAAAGCTGCGGAGGGAGAGCGTCGCACCACGATCCCGCTTGGAATGGTTCTGGCTGCAGCATGGCTTATCAATGCTCCGGCCGCGGTGATGATTCATTACTCCCTCGCGCTGCTGATCCTGTGGTTTGCCTGGAAAAAGAAATCCTTAAGGATCGCATGGACTGGCGTCCTGGCAATCGTTTTGGGCGCGGGCCTCGCTGCTTTCTACCTGCTGCCTGCGGTTTATGAACAGCGATGGGTGGAGATCGCCAACGCGGTCTCAGCGGGGTCTCGCCCGGTGGACAATTTTCTGTTCGTCCATACGACCGACGCGGACCATGATGCATTCAACCGCATCGTTTCCTGGATTGCGGTTCTGGAAGTTGTGGTGATTCTGATTGCCGTGATCCTTGGCAAACTATGGCGTGATGAGAGGCGCGAGCTTTGGAAGGCCTTCTCTGTCTGGGCGCTGGCCTGCTGCATTCTTATGATTCCCGTGTCGCTGTTCGCGTGGAACCTTTTCCCCAAGCTGCAATACATGCAATTCCCCTGGCGCTGGCTCCTCTGCCTGAGCATGATTTTTACCGTTTTCGTGACCGTCGCCTTTCGATCTTGGCGGCATCGAACTGCGATCTGCGCAGCCTCGATTTTGATCGTCGTTCTAGGATGGCGTTACATCCAAGCCCCGTGGTGGGACACGGCCGCGGACCTGCGGGAGATGAAGGACAATGTGATCACGGGAGTCGGGTACGAAGGCACTGATGAATACACGCCATTGGGCGCGGATCCGTCCGCTATCGACAAGAACGCCCGTAAGGTGACGGTGGCGGGGCCGGCGCATGCCGCGATCGATGTTCTTCACTGGGATGCTGAGTGGAAGTCGTTTACTGTGCAAGTGTCTGCGGCGGACCAGGTTGCTCTGCGACTCTTCCGCTATCCTGCGTGGCGAGCGTTCGTAAATGGGCGCGAGGTGGAGACAACCGCCCGTGATGGCACCGGGCAGATGCTAGTCCCGCTTTCGGCGGGAATGAATCACGTGGAGGTTCGATTTGTACGAACCTGGGATCGGGCAGCAGGAGGGTGGATTTCGATTCTGACGGCGGCAGGTCTGATTTCCTGCGCAATGTGGAGGCGACGAGCGGCGTAGTCCTGCTACTTGCCAAGTTGCGGCTCGGTAGTTCCCACTTCTCGCGAAAGCGCAAGAAATGGGGCACCCTTGGTGATGACTCTCTATGCAACGAGTTTTGATTGCCACATCCAATCCGGGCAAACTGCGGGACTTCGCCGGGGCCGCAGCCCTGCACGGAATCGAGACTGCCGGAATCCCGAACTTCTCGTCCCTCCCGCTGGTCGTCGAAGATGGCCACACGTTCGAAGAGAACGCCCGCAAGAAAGCCGAAGAATACAGCCGCTATGTCCCGGGCGAGATCGTGGTGGCCGACGATTCCGGGCTGGAGATCGATGCCCTGAACGGCGCTCCCGGAGTACACTCGGCCCGCTACGCGGCGGACCAACCGCATCTTGCCGACGCCAACACCGACGATGAAGAAAATAATGCGCGTGTCCTGCGCGAGTTGCAGGGTGTTCCTTCGGAGCAACGCACCGGGCGATTCGTATGTGTGCTGGCAGCGGCTCGCAACGGCAAAATGCTGCAGACATTTCGCGGAGTGGCCGAAGGAATCATCCTCGATGCGCCACGGGGAGCCAACGGGTTCGGATATGATCCGCTGTTCTATTTTTCCGACATTCAGAAGACATTCGCAGAGCTCTCCGCAGAGGAGAAATCGAAGTACAGCCATCGCGGAGCGGCTTTCCGGCAGTTTCTGGAATGGTGCGAGAAGCGAATGGCCGATCACATAATCTAATCCGCAAAAGACGATGCGACATCCAGAAGCTTTGATCTTTGATATGGACGGCGTGCTGGTGGACTCCGAGCCGCTCCACAAGCGGGCGAAGGAACTCGCCTTTGCCGAGATCGGAATTGTTCTGCCAGAGGAAGTCTACGACAGCTATAAGGGACGCCCCGATCGCACCATGATGCCCGAAGTACTGCAAGCCCGTGGCCGTGTATCTGAGGCCGGGCGTGTCATGCAGCGGAAGAAGGAGTTCTACGAACAGATCGAGCATGAACTCCAGCCGGTCGATGGAGCGGGCCAATTTGTGCACTGGGCGGCGACCCGGTTGCGGCTGGCACTAGCCACTTCGGCGACGCCACGCAATCGAGCAGCGGCGTTGCGCATACTGGGGATTGAGGATTGTTTTCAATCGATCGTCGACACCGAGAGGTTTCAACGCTCCAAGCCCGATCCGGAGATCTTCCAAGTCGCCATGCGAGACCTTGGGCTGGAGCCGGAACTGTGTTGGGTGATTGAGGACTCGACTGCCGGAGTGGGCGCGGGCAAGGCCGCCGGGTGTTTCACGGTGGCGATCACAACCACTTTCGATCGAAAGACGCTTTTGAGTGCCGGCGCGGATCTTGTCGTGGACTCGTTCCCAGAGCTAGGGAGTCATATTGAGTCTCTGAGCAAGAGCTAGGCGAACTCCGCTCGACGGACAGCCGAGGCGGCTGTCCTTACACTGGCCACTGTTCCTTGACTTCCATTCTTCTCACGCCAGATAATCAAAGGTTCTTTTGTCATACTGGGGTTCACAAGGAGCTTCTGTGGCGTCCGCCAGTTCTTCTGCTCCCGTTCTTGCGCATGGCGTGGCTCCGTTGCGGGCTGGTCAAGGGATATCCTTCGTACTTCGCAGGCTGCATTCGCTGACCGGAATCATTCCCGTCGGTGCGTTTCTCTTCGAGCACATCCTGATCTCGAACTCGACTGCGATTGGACAGAGTGGGCCGTCTGCCTACGCCCGCCAGGTCAGTTTTCTGGCGAATCTGCCGCTGGTGTTCTTCCTCGAGTTATTTGGGATCTGGCTGCCGATTGCGTACCACGCGCTTTATGGCTTTTATATCTGGTACCGCGGAGAATCGAACACGGTCTCATATCCCTGGTCGGGTAACTGGATGTACACGCTGCAGCGCTGGACCGGCGCGATCGCATTCATCTACATCGCCTGGCACGTGTATACCATGCGGTTTCTTGGGTCTGACCTGCACCTGCGGCCGGATCTTTCTTTTGGCAAGGTGCAGCACGAGGTGTTTCAGACTCCATTGTTTCTTTTCTACGTAGTGGGTCTGATCGCGGCTTCGTGGCACTTCGCGTATGGGATCTGGTTGTTCGCCGCGAAGTGGGGAATCATCTCGGGTGACAAGGCGCAGAAGCGATTTTTAGCACTTTGCCTGGCTCTCTTCTTGCTTCTGAGCGGCGTGGGCCTGGCTAGTCTGACGTCGTTCCGGTCACACCCCCAGCAGCCGTACGATCAAGGTGAGATTAACGACAGGAATTTCACACAGGTTCATTGAAGGCAATCATGGCAGCAGCTCCAAGAATCATCGTAGTCGGCGGCGGGCTCGCGGGACTCTCGGCGGTGATCAAGATCGCCGAGATGGGCGGACAATGTGATCTGTTCTCGATCGTCCCGGTGAAGCGGTCGCACTCGGTTTGCGCGCAGGGCGGCATTAACGCCGCCAAGAACCTTAAAGGCGAGGGCGATTCCACTTGGCAGCACTTTGACGATACGGTATATGGCGGTGACTTCCTCGCCAATCAGCCACCGGTTAAAGACATGTGCGATGCGGCGCCGGGCATCATCGATCTGCTCGACCGCATGGGGGTGCCCTTCAATCGTACGCCGGAGGGCTTGCTCGACTTCCGCCGCTTTGGTGGAACCCTGTACAACCGCACAGCTTTCGCCGGCGCAACTACCGGGCAGCAGCTTCTGTATGCGCTGGACGAGCAGGTACGGCGCTACGAGTCCGAGGGCAAAGTAAAAAAATACGAGCACTGGGAGTTTCTCTCGGCCGTGCTCGACGGAAACCGCGTTTGTCGCGGCATCTGCGCCATCGATCTGCGCTCGATGGAGGTGCGGACTTTCCCGGCCGACGCGATCATCATCGCGACCGGCGGAATCGGAGCGATCTTCGGAAAATCGACCAACTCGGTCGTCTGCACCGGTTCAGCGCAGTCGGCTCTGTACCAGCAGGGCTGCTATTACGCCAACGGGGAGTTCATCCAGGTACATCCGACGTCGATCCCGGGCGAGGACAAACTCCGCCTGATGTCGGAGTCGGCTCGCGGCGAGGGCGGTCGTGTGTGGGTTCCAAAGAATGCGGGCGACACGCGTGACCCCAAATCGATCCCGCAGAGTGAACGCTGGTACTTCCTCGAAGAGTGGTATCCGAAGTACGGCAACCTGGTGCCGCGTGATGTCGCGACCCGCGCCATCTTCAAAGTCGTCTATGAGTACAACCTTGGCATCGATGGCAAGCCGATGGTCTATCTCGATCTGACGCACATTGACCGCAAGATTCTCGATCGCAAGCTGGAAGGCATTCTCGAAATCTACGAAAAGTTCGTCGGCGACGATCCGCGCGACACACCGATGAAGATCTTTCCGGGCATGCATTACACCATGGGTGGGCTCTGGGTCGATTACAAGCAGGCCACGAACATTCCGGGCATATACGCAGCGGGCGAGTGCGAGTACCAATATCACGGTGCAAATCGTCTCGGCGCGAACTCGCTCGTTTCGTGTATCTATGGTGGCGCCATCGCTGGTCCGAACGCGGTTAAGTATGCCTGCGGTCTGCAGGGCTCGACGGACGGCAACGGACACTTCGAAGGCGAGAAGAAGCGCCAGGAGGAAAGCAATGCCCTGCTGATGAAGAACGAGGGCAATGAAAACCCTGTGAAGTTGTGGCGTGAATTGGGCGACCTGATGACCAAGGACTGCACGGTCATCCGCTACAACAAGAACCTGCAGCAGACCGACGTAAAGCTGGTCGAATTGCTGGAGCGCTTCCGCAAGGTGAACCTGAGCGACCGTACGCAATGGGCAAATACCACGATCGTGTTCGCGAGGCAGCTCTACAACATGCTGCAGTTGGCGCGGGTCGTTGCGCAGGGAGCACGCATGCGGGATGAATCGCGCGGGGCCCACTACAAGCCGGACTTCCCGGATCGCGACGACAAGAACTGGCTAAAGACCACGAAGGCGTATTTCGCTCCGGATGCGGATGAACCGAAGTTTGAGTTCGAACCGGTGGATGTATCACTGATTCCGCCGCGGGCTAGGAAGTATTAACGATCGCCTCTGATGCAGGGTGCGCTGGCGCGAGGTTACGAGTTCACCGGGAAGGGCACGATTTACGGCCGTGCCGGTAGTGATGTTTTTAACGAAGCGCTAATTGCTGAAGGTTAATCGCGAATGGCTGATAAATCCGTCATCTTAAAAATCAAGCGTCAACTGACTCCCAATGGGAAGTCCTATTGGGAGGAGTTCTCCGTTCCCTACCGGCCGAACATGAACGTGATCTCGGCGCTCATGGACATCGCCGCCGACCCGGTCACGCGCGACGGTAAGGCCACCACGCCCATCACCTACGACTCGAATTGCCTGGAGGAAGTCTGCGGGTCTTGCGCCATGTTGATCAACGGCAAGGCGCGCATGGCGTGCTCGGCTCTGATCGATCAACTGGAACAGCCGATTCGGCTCGAGCCATTTTCGAAATTCCCGGTGGTGCGCGATCTGGCGACCGATCGCAGCGTAATCTTCGAGAACCTGAAGGCGGTAAAGGCTTGGGTTCCAATCGACGGCACCTACGATCTCGGCGCCGGCCCGCGGATGACCGCTGAAGACCAGGAAGCGGCCTATCCGTTGTCGCGTTGCATCTCCTGCACTTGTTGCATGGAGGCCTGTCCGCAGTTCAATGAAGACACCGGCTTCGTGGGGGCGGCAACCATCGCACAAGTTCGACTGTTCAACACCCATCCCACGGGCAAGGCGCTGAAGCGTGAGCGTCTGGCGGCGCTGATGGGCGATGGCGGCATCCAGGAATGCGGCTACGCGCAAAACTGCGTCGAAGTATGCCCCAAGGACATTCCGCTGACCAAGTCCATTTCCGAGGTCGGCGGGCAGGTCATAAAACAGGCATTCGGTGACCTGTTGCGGCGCTAAATTTTGTCACTCTGACCACCCGTCGAGCGGGGGTGTACATCCAAGTCGCGCCAAGTTATAGCTGGCAGCCCACATAGAAAGGCTCACGAAAGCTAATCATTGGCCCTTCGCTTGCCGATAGAATCCTCGGGCCTTCGGTTTTCGGGAATGAGTAACAAGCAGTAATCATTCGTTGGAGCGGAGTGCCTGAGTACCCAAGTAATGGGCAGCACGCTGGATCAGGTTGGTCCACTTGACAGCATGGCTTAGAATAACCGCACCTTGCAGGGAACGGAGTCGCAAGACATCTGTTCCACACGGAAGCCACTTCGTGAGACGAGTATTCGGAGCCCAATTCGCGGCGGTTGCAGTTCTCGCATTCATCTGCAGCGCAATGTCGGGTACCGCCTTCGCGGTGCACCACGCGACTCCACAGCGCTCCCATCGGCATTTCCGCTGGCTGCGCTGGCACCCGATGTTCAAGCCTTCTCATGAATCGCTTCTGATTCAGAATGCGGAAATCGATCGACTTGAACTGCCGCGTATTCAGGACGAAACAGAACTCGAGGCTTTGAAAGCGGATGGATCGCTGGTGCCGATCATTCCGGGCGAGACGTTGCGGATTGAACACTCGCTCGATCCTTCGCGCCGCTATTGCCGTCCGTGGACACGCGACTTTGTCGACGATCTGAGCCAGGCGTACTACCATCGCTTCCACGAGCAGATTCAGGTCAACTCGGCGGTGCGAACGGTGAAGGTTCAGAAGAAGCTGCGACGCCATAATCGCAACGCCGCTCCCGCTGAGGGCGACACTGCTTCTTCCCATCTGGCCGGGGTCACTGTGGATCTGCAACGCCGGGGCCTGAACAAAGAGCAAGTGCGCTGGATGGAACACTATCTGTTCTATATGAAGTCGCTTGGCCTGGTGGAACCGGAGGAAGAGCGGCGGCACTGGTGCTTCCACATCATGGTCAGCGGACACTACTCCGAGTGGCGCGAAACCCAGACCATCATCCCCATGGAACGCCCCGAGCAGGATAAGCCGCAAACCACTCCTGCGACAGAGACCGAAGTCGCTCTCGGCGGCGGATCGAAATAACATCCAGGTTCTAAAGGCTTCAAAGTAGCCTGAATCCCTTGGCTGCTTTACCATCTCGCTCATGATTATTTTGATGGCTGGTCTTCCCGGGACCGGCAAGTCGACACTCGCCCGTGAACTCGCGATGCGGACCTCAGGCCGCGTGCTGGGCAAGGACGAATTCCGCCATGCAGTGTTCACTCCGGAAGAAATCGAATATTCCACGCGGCAAGACGATTTCTGTCAGGAACTGATGCTGCAGACGGCGGGTTATCTGCTAGCGCGCGATCCCAACAAAATGATCTTTCTCGACGGCCGCACGTTTTCGCGCCGCTACCAGATCGAAAATGCAGTCTCGGCGGCCGGTTCCCTGCACCAGCCTTGGCGTATTCTCGAATGCATCTGCTCGGATGAGACTGTCAGACAACGACTGGAGGCCGACTCGGATCGCGGTGAGCATCCGGCCGGGAATCGCGATTACTCGCTCTACCTTCGAGTAAGATCCCGGTTCGAGGAGATCCTCGCGCCCAAGACGGTAATCGATACCGATCGGGCATTACAGGAATGCCTCGAACACGCCCTCGCCGCGCTGGCCATTCCGAACTGACCCGGGCGTCCTGCATGTCCTTTGTGGGTCTTGTGGTTCCGATTTTTGTCAGCCTAAAGCGGAGCCTATACAATCAGAATCCTGCTGAACGCCCTATGGCCACAATCACAAAGCTATTTCTCGCAATCACCCTGACGTGTTCCATCGCTGTTGCACAAACAACTTCAGAAATCACCGTTAGCCGGCGCGCTCAAGAGATTCACAACTCAGCTCTCGTCATCGATACCCACGCGGATACACCCCAGCGGTTTCTGGATGAAGGGTTCGACATTGGCTCGACGGATGCGAACGACATTGGCCATATCAGCCTCGACAAGGCACGCCGCGGAAATCTGGGCGCGGAGTTCTTTTCCATCTGGGTCGAGCCCGAAACCAATCAAGGCCACTTTGCACGCCACACGTTCGATCTGATCGATTCTGTGTACGAGCAGGCGGCCCGCCATCGCGACCGCATGATGATGGCCTTCTCCACTGCGGACATTGAGCGTGCCCACCGCGAGCACAAACTGGCAGCCCTGATGGGAATCGAGGGTGGTCACTCGATCGAGGCGGATATGCATCTGCTGCGCGATTACTACCGCCTCGGCGTGCGTTATATGACACTCTCGTGGTCAAACACGAACGAATGGGCCGACTCCTCAGGTGACATCAACGATCCAAAGGTCGAGCACCACAACGGACTCACTGATTTCGGCAAGCAGGTCGTTCTAGAGATGAACCGGCTAGGTATGATGGTGGATATCTCGCATGTCGCCGACAAGACATTCTGGGATGCGATCGCGACCACCAAGGCCCCGGTGATTGCCTCTCACTCTTCGGCGCGCGCCGTGACCGATGCCCCTCGCAACATGACCGACGACATGTTGCGAGCCGTGACGAAAAACGGTGGAGTCGTGCAAGTGAACTTCTTCAATGGTTTCATCGACGAAAACTTCCGAAAAGCCAGCGATGCCCAGCGGGCCGATGCGTTAGCCGCCCGGCAGAAATACATCGACCAGAAAAAGGCTGAGGGCAAGGAGGTAAACTACATCGAACTCGACCGCATCGAGCGCGAGTGGATCGCGAAGATTCCGCGCCCGCCGCTCAAGTCCCTGATTGACCATATCGACCATATCGCGAAGGTCGCCGGAGTGGATCACGTTGGGCTCGGGTCGGATTTTGACGGCGTCAGCGGAGCCACTCCGCAAGGGATCGACTCGGCGGCGGATCTGCCCAAGATCACCCAGGCACTGCTCGACCGCGGCTACTCCGCGGAAGATATTCACAAGATTCTAGGGGGCAATCTGATGCGCGTGTTTCGCGAAGTGGAGCGCATAAGCCACGAGATGCAGGCCGCGAGCTCAAAATAAACTGCCTTGTCATCCTGACCGGCGCCGTTCGCGGCAGAGGACCTATGAAGTCCCGCCACGCTCTGTTGCGGGGTCCTCCGGCGCAAAGAACGCGACCCAGGATGACAGTGCGGTTGAGCGGAAGCGGCGTGCCTGTCGTACAATGCAACGTTGCGCTCATTCGAAACTTTCACGCATCGCTTCCAAGGAGAATCCATGCGTAACGCACTCGTAGCCTTAGGAATTGTCGCATTAGTGGGTTCCGTGTCGTTCGGGCAGGCTGCCCCGGCGAAGCCTGCCGCGTCTGCAGGATCAGCAGCGCAGCCCACAGCGATCATCGATACAACGGCCGGCAAAATGACCTGTACATTGTTCCCCGACAAAGCTCCCATTGGAGTGGCGAACTTCATAGGCCTCGCGACTGGGACCAAAGACTGGAAGAGCCCGATGGGAGCCAGCAAGCATGGCGTGCCGCTTTACGATGGCACGATTTTTCATCGTGTGATTCCGCAATTCATGATCCAAGGTGGAGACCCCGCGGGAACCGGCTCGGGTCCCGATCCAGTCAAGGCCTTCAAGAACGAGACCTCGCCCGACCTGCTCTTCGACAAGCCGGGGCGACTTGCCTACGCCAACGCAGGGCCGGGCACGAATACTTCCCAGTTCTTTATCACAGAAGTCGCTTTCACCGGACAGCAGGGACAGATCCTCAATGGCCATTACACGATCTTCGGTCAATGCGATGAGCCATCGGTTGCCCTCGTGAAACAGATCGCGTCGATGAGCCGCGATGCGAATGACCGGCCATTTCGCCCAATCAAGATCAATCACATTACGATTCAAAAGGCGGGCGGCGCCACCAAACCGACAGCGACCCCGGCAAAGAAACCATCGGCCACAACCCCGAAGGCTGCAACCACACCGAAGTAGTATCCAGAGAGCCGCCTGCATCGCGGGCAACTGAGCGGTTGCCCGTAGCGAAAAGGAAGCTAACGACCAACGACCAGCGACGCTTTGAAAGGATTTTATGACTCGTCAACCCGGAATGTACGCCACATTTGAAACCACGGAAGGAACCGTCGTCTGCCGGCTCTTCGACAAAGAAGCTCCCAAGACCGTCGCGAATTTCGTCGAACTTGCCGAAGGCAAACGCGAATGGAAGCATCCTGCGACCGGCAAAAAATCCAACGATCGCCTGTACGATGGCACGATTTTCCATCGCGTGATCCCCGACTTCATGGTCCAGGGCGGAGATCCGCAAGGGACTGGAACCGGCGGCCCGGGATATCAGTTCGAGGACGAGACCAAAGGCTCGCCGCACAAGTTCGATAAGCCCGGCAAGCTGGCTATGGCGAACGCCGGCCCGAACACCAACGGGTCGCAGTTCTTCATCACCGTGGTACCGACCACGTGGCTGACCGGCAAGCATACGATCTTCGGCGAGGTCGTGGAGGGCCAGGATGTGGTCGACAAAATCACCAAAGTCCCGCGTGGGCGTAACGATCGTCCGAGTAAGGATGTGGTGCTGAAGAAGGTGACAATCGAAACCGTCTAGGCCAAGATACAATTCCGAGAGCCATGCCTGCTGCCGTCGCCACCGCGCCGCAAGATGCTCTCAAATTATTGTTTCTCGTAATGGTTGGCGGAGGCTTGCTTGCCCTCGGGAGATGGAGCTCACGGGTCGGAGGAGCTGGCGGGACGACACCGCCCGCGAGTCCGTTCGGCCCGCCCGATCTAACACTGCACGGAGATGCCATTCCGAAAGCTTGGCCTCCATCTGCCGAGGAAGTCGCCGCCTCCCTGCCCTTCGAGCCTGCGCTCGGCAGAATTCAGATCAAGAGACTCTACTTCGATAAGACTGACGCGATCCCAGGGCCGGCCGATCCCGAGGTTTTCGCGGAAGAACTCCACATCGAACTCTACAATCCCGACTCAGGCCACTCCTGGTGGCAGTCCTTTTTCGTGGCTACTCCTCAAGGTCTTGTGGACACTTTGCGGGAGAAGCACTGGCGATACTTATATGCCCGGAGATCCTTGTCTTTCCGCGTTACGACCTTGAGGAGATACGGCGCGCGGTGGTGAGTCGAATTATCGCCGACAACGACCCGCTCAAGAGCAAGGAGAGAGAAGAAGAGGAATTTTTGTAGAGTGGAGTTGTGGGGATTCGACATGGTCGAGCCGATCGCCAAGAGAAGTGTGGAAGTCACAAAAGGAACTGGGATCGGTTCCAAAACCCAAGGGATTGCCTTTTGACGCTTCGTGCGGACAAGCACACCGGTACCCATAACCGCATAGCGAACACTGTAATGAAAGAAGTGGATTAAATGGCGGTGCGCACCGAGTTTTCCTTCAACGTGCGCTCCATCAACCGCATGCGCTTGGTCGGAAGCAGGGCTTCCGGCATTCGCGGCGGGGCCGGTTCACAGCCACTGACGGCGAGCAGTTCCGTGCTCATCGCATCCAGCGCGGAATTCGAGCGACCCAAGACCATCAACAGATACTTCTGAGCAATTGGCCGATCGGCAGGGTGGATCAGGGACCACCAGCGGCGCACCGATTCCTGCACTTCGGCTTCGCTCTTTTCTCCTACCACCAGCGAATCGATCAGGCGATAGACCTTGCTTTTGATGGCTTGGTACGAAACTGAAATCTCTTGGGGCATAGGGTCCTAGTTTCTTTGTATTACTACAATTTGCAATCGGTGCACCAAACCAAAGGACCTTTGTTTCAGGTAGGTTACAGGTTGTCAAACGACGTTACACGTACAGTGAATGGAAGAATCCCGGTATGAGATATGAATTCTGGAAGGCGCTTGAGATTTTCTGAACGGTGTCTCATCGACACAACACTGACTTGGGGTCATCAGAGCAGCCACGAGGGATCGCCCAGGTGGCAGTTTACAATGTGGCGCTCTATTCAACTTGGGAGGCGAAATGAAGAGCTGGATCTGGATCTTGGCCGTTCCGGTATTGGGTTTGTTGGCAGGGGCGCAGACCACCTCATCGGGGAATGCCCCAGGCATCAACTCAGGCAATACTTCTCGCGGAGTCTGGTCGGAGGGCGTGTGGCACGAAGCTCGTCCGGACGACCGTATGTTCTTTCCGAAGGACATGATCTATGCGTGGGCGCAATTCGATCTATCGCCGCCGCACAATGAGATCGATCCGAACCAGTGCGCGGGAAACTCCTATGTCGATGGGGGAGCGAATGCTCCCTGCAACATGTTTGCGCGCTACATGCTGTCGGGGAATCTGGAAGTGCGTCCTTTCGGCCGCGGACCACTGCGACGCTTCATGGTGTGGGGAGCCCCATCGTTTTTATTCGGAAAGAACGTGCCGAAGACGCTCTACACCTGGTCCTGGGATGCAATCGGCATCGAGCATTCGTGGGGAGCGGCGATTTATATCAGCAAAGGCTTCGAATTTCGAGTGACCCAGCACTTTCTGTTTGATCGCTTGGGCAGCAGGGACAGAAATCTCGGTGTTGCCGACCTGGGCACCAATGGTCCATGGGGCCGCTATATGAGCCTGGGCGTGCGAAAGACGTTTGGAGTCCGGCGTTGGTGAGCTAAGTCAGACGCGTGCTGCAACCGGAAGGGCGGGCCGTTTGAATCTCCGGATGAGCCAGACCACAAGTCCGATAATCGCTCCCAGAAACAGGAAGGGCAAGCCGAACAAGATGAACAGCCACAGGGCCGCGCCACCGGCAAAGGTGGTGGTGTCGCCGTCAACCACCGCTTGCGGATCACGATGGACGCGTCCTCCGAAAACGGTAACATCCTTGACCTTTGCGTCCGCATCCAGCCGGAGATCGCCTCCGAACACCGTGGCGTCGCCCCCGACGAACCCGTCGCGCTCGATCACGATGCTTCCGCCGAAGGTGGTAATGTCGCCGTCGACGCGGCCGCGAACCCGGACGCTGCAGCCGAAACAGGTCGCTTCGGACGCCGTTTGGTCCGCTCCGATGGTGATGTCATGGCCGACCTCGGTGCGTTCATGCGAACCCTCTGCCACAGCTGATGACCCAAGCGCACTAACGAGCGAGAACAGAATCAGGCAGCGCACGGATGAGAACACGATATAGATCCTCCATGACCTGCCTACGATTACCGGCAGGCGGGTGAAATTATCCCACAACAGCGGCGGGATATTATCAGGATTTGTGACTGGAATCATCGTGGGAGTGACTAGAATTGCTAGTCCCCTTCAATGGGCTCCTTGGAGTCGCTGGAAAAACATAATCGCCAGCTGTCTTCCTCTCAGCCGCAGAACTCAGACAAGAGTTGGCATGCGAACGCAGGTTTGGTCCAAATTCTCTATAATGGCAACTTTTAAAGCCTAAAGCGCAATTTCCTGGTCAGGGAGGGTTTGATGGCGGGTTCGTATAACGGTGTCGCGGTTCCAGCAGATGGGAAGAAGATCGGTTACCGCCAGGGCGAGTACGAGATCCCTGACAATCCCATCATCCCGTTCATCGAAGGTGACGGAACCGGTCGCGACATCTGGAAGGCATCCCTGCGCGTTTTCAACGCCGCAGTCGAGAAGGCGTACAAGGGCAAGCGGCGAGTGGCCTGGTACGAGGTGTTCGCTGGTGAAAAGGCTAAAGCCAAATTTGATACCTGGCTGCCCGACGAAACGGTCGAAGCGATCCGCGAATTCCGCGTCGCGATCAAAGGCCCGCTGACTACGCCGGTGGGCGGTGGCATCCGGTCCCTGAACGTTGCCCTGCGGCAGATCCTCGATCTGTATGCTTGCGTCCGGCCTGTGAAGTACTACCAGGGCGTTCCTTCCCCGGTGAAGCACCCGGAGCGCATGGACGTGGTCATCTTCCGCGAGAACACCGAGGACGTTTATGCCGGAGTCGAATGGGAAGAAGGCACACCGGAATGTGCCCGCCTGATTGAGTTCCTGAACAAGGACATGCTGAAGGGCGGCAAGAAGCAGATTCGGCTCGATTCCGGCGTGGGGATCAAGCCGATTTCCGTTACCGGCACCAAGCGCCTGGTTCGCATGTCCATTCAGAACGCACTTGAGACCGGCCGCAAAACGGTAACCCTGGTTCACAAAGGAAACATCCAGAAGTTCACCGAGGGCGCCTTCCGCAAGTGGGGATACGAACTTGCCACGGAAGAGTTCCGCGACAAAGTCGTGACCGAGCGGGAGAGTTGGATCCTGGACAACAACGACAAAAATCCGAATCTCTCGGTCGCGCAGAACGCCGAGATGGTCGAACCTGGAATGGAATTCGCTCCGCCGGCGTTCCGGCAATCGGTCGAGAAGGAAGTGAAAGAAGTGCTGGACGCGATCTATCCGACCCACGGAAAGGGTGCGTGGAAGAATAAGATCATGATTAACGATCGCATTGCCGACTCGATCTTCCAGCAGGTCGTCACACGCGCGGACGAATATTCCGTGCTGGCGACGCCCAACTTGAACGGCGACTACATTTCCGATGCCTGCGCCGCACAGGTCGGCGGATTGGGAATTGCGCCTGGCGCGAACATCGGCGACGGCTATGCCATCTTCGAAGCCACGCACGGAACCGCGCCGAAGTATGCGGACAAAGACGTAATCAACCCTGGCTCCGTGATTCTTTCAGGCGTAATGATGTTCCGGCATCTGGGCTGGAACGAAGCTGCTGACCTGATTGAGCACAGCATGGAGCGCACTATCGAGCAGAAAAAAGTCACATACGACTTCGAACGCCTCATGCCGGGAGCAATGAAGGTCAAGACCAGCGAATTCGCCGGACACATGATCGAGAACATGAGTGCGGGAGTCTTCGTGTAGGTTCAAATTCATTTGCCACGGATTTTCGCGGATTCATACGGATAAGCCGTAACTGTTGTCCGTGCAGGTCGGTGACCATCGGTGGCCAAGAGAGGCCTTGTCATGCGCAAGAAAGTCAGCATTGTGGGTTCAGGAAATGTGGGTGCGACGGCTGCTCACTGGATCGCTTCGAAGGAACTTGCCGACGTTGTCCTGATCGACATCATAGAGGGTGTGCCACAGGGGAAAGGCCTCGACCTGCTCGAGGCGATGCCGATCGAGAAACGCGACTCCTACGTCAACGGGACAAATGACTACAAGGATACGGCGAACTCTGACATTGTCGTGGTGACTGCTGGCATCCCGCGCAAGCCCGGGATGAGCCGCGACGATCTGCTCAACACCAACTACAGCATCATGAAGTCCGTAGTCGGTGAGGTAGTAAAGTATTCGCCGAACTGTGTTCTGATCATCGTCTCAAACCCGTTGGATGCGATGGCACAAACGGCCTTCAAGCTCAGCGGATTCCCGCGCGAGCGGGTCATTGGAATGGCAGGCGTGCTCGATTCCGCCCGCTTCCGTGCCTTTATTGCCGACGAGTTGAAGGTCAGCGTCGAAAATGTGACCGCCTTCGTCCTCGGCGGCCACGGCGACACCATGGTGCCGCTGCCGCGCTACTCCACAGTCGCCGGCATCCCGATCACCGAACTCATCGAGAAGAGCCGCCTGGAGGCGCTTGTGCAACGCACGCGCGACGGCGGAGCCGAGATCGTCAAGTATCTCAAGACCGGATCGGCTTACTACGCACCGTCAGCTGCCGCCACGGAGATGGTCGAAGCCATCCTGAAAGACAAAAAGAAGATCCTTCCCTGCGCTGCGTATCTCCAGGGTGAATACGGGATCAATGGCTTGTACGTGGGAGTACCGGTGAAGCTGGGCGCAAAAGGCATCGAGCAGATCATCGAGATCAAGCTGACGCCCGACGAAAAAGCGGGGCTTGATAAGAGCGCAGCAGCGGTGAAGGAACTGTGCGGGGTAATCGGAGTGTAGATCAGCATGGGCCGCGGATCCATTAGCGAATAGAAGGGTAGCTTGGTTGCGCGCTGCCATTGTGGAGTTCAAGATTTTACAAGTCCTCAGTTGCGCAGTTGTTCTACGTACCCGTATCTTCAGAGTGCGCTTTCCCACTGGACGAATCAGCACGACAGGAGAACTGCATGAAGCTCTCTCTTCCAAGCGTTGCAAGTGAATATCTGGTAGTCGGAGTGATCCTGATGATGACAACTTCATTGATTGCGGCTTCCGGCCTTTACAGCTTCACACTGAACTCGATCGAAGGAAAGGCGGCCCCGCTGGCGGAGTACAAAGGGAAGGTCATTCTGATCGTGAATGTGGCGAGTCAATGCGGTTACACGCCGCAATACAGCGCGTTGGAAGCGACTTACGAAAAGTACAAAGGACAGGGCTTCGTCATCCTTGGTTTTCCGGCCAACAATTTCGGCGCCCAGGAGCCCGGCACGAATGAAGAGATCAAGACCTTTTGCACGCGCAAGTACAACGTGACGTTTCCGATGTATGCCAAGATTTCGGTAAAGGGAGACGACCAGGCGCCCCTGTACGGATACCTGACGAAAGAAACCGGCGCAGGTATTTCAGGCGATATCAAATGGAATTTCACCAAGTTCCTGGTCGATCGCAACGGGAACATTGTGCAGCGGTTTGAGCCTGCCATCACTCCCGATTCGAAGGAAGTCACTGAAGCCATCGAAAAACAGCTAAAGTAACGTCAGGCAGCCATCACCCAATGGCTGCTCAGATGTCGTAGTAGAGCGCAAACTCGTACGGATGTGGTCTCAGCCGAATGGCGTCCACTTCCTTCGAGCGCTTGTAATCCACGTAAGTTCGCAGCAGCTCTTCAGTAAAGACATCGCCCTTCAGCAGAAATGCGTGGTCGCGCTGTAAGGCGTCCAGCGCATCCTCCAGTGAGCCGGGCATGGATGGAATGCCCGACATGGCCTCAGGATCGATTTCGTAAATGTCCTTGTCCAGTGGCTGGCCGGGATCCATCTTGTTCTCGATGCCATCGAGTCCGGCCATCAGCATCGCAGCAAAGGCCATGTAGGGGTTGCAGCTCGGGTCAGGCGGCCGGAACTCTACCCGCTTTGTCTTGCCCGACGCAGAATACATAGGAATGCGGCATGCTGCCGAGCGATTGCGCCGCGAGTATGCCAGGTTCACTGGCGCCTCAAATCCAGGCACCAGACGTTTGTAGGAATTCGTGGTCGGGGCAATGATCGCTGATAACGCCGGCCCGTGCTTGATCAGGCCGCCGATATACCACAAAGCGATCTGCGACAAGCCTGCGTATCCATTCCCCGCAAACAGCGGTTCTCCGCCCTTCCACAGGGACTGGTGGGTGTGCATGCCGCTGCCGTTATCACCGAAGATGGGCTTTGGCATGAACGTGACCGTCTTGCCATTGCGATTGGCCACGTTCTTCACGATGTATTTGAACAGCAGCATCTTGTCAGCCGAGCGCAGCAGCGAGTCAAATTTCAAATCGATTTCCGCTTGCCCGCCGGTCGCGACTTCATGATGATGGCACTCCACCTCCATGCCGCAACTCTGCATGGTGAGGACCATTTCTGAGCGAAGATCCTGATAGTGGTCCGTTGGCGCAACCGGGAAATAGCCTTCCCGAAACCGGGGCCGATATCCCAGGTTGTTCTCTGCCCTGCCCGAGTTCCAGCGTCCTTCGTCGGCATCGATGTAGTAAAAGCCGTACTGTTCGCGCTGATCGAAACGCACGTTGTCGAAAATGAAGAACTCGGCTTCCGCGCCGAAGTAAGCGGTATCGGCGATTCCGCTCGAAGCCAGGTACGACTCCGCCTTGCGCGAGATGAAGCGCGGGTCGCGATCGTAGGCCTGCTTGGTCACCGGGTCGACAACATCACAGACCAGTACGAGTGTCGGCGCCTCGGCGAATGGATCGAGCAGGTAGGAGTTTGGATCGGGCTTCAGTAGCATGTCACTTTCGTGGATACCCGCCCATGCGCGAATGGAGGATCCGTCAATGCCAAATCCTTCCTCAAAGCACGATTCCGAGAGCTGCTCAATGGGGTAAGAAACGTGGTGCCACAACCCCGGAATATCGGTGAAGCGCAGATCCAGTATTTTGGCGTCCTGCTGTTTGGCGAATTCGAGGACCGTTTTTGGGTCGGCCATAGGGCTCCTACCGGCGTGTCGGATCTGAACCGTTGTTGGTCGTTAGTCGTTGGCCAAGAAAATCAGTTGTACGCTGAGGAGGCCGGAGCACGACATCTGGATCTTTGACCAAGCTGGCAAACGACAAACGACCGACGACCAACAACGGTTTTGCTACAATCGGTCGCGTCGCGCAAACTGACGAGTGTAATGCCCATCGTCACTACCCGCAATTCGATTGTTCTTATAGCGGGGATAAAGCGCACTTTATACTTAAGCTTCTTGGTTCTCAGTGGTCAGCGTTCAACGCCGGTGATTCCGATTGTCCTGGCTGAAGGCTGGGTCTGATAGCTGAAAGCTTCCCATGGACTTCGATCAACTCGAAACGTTCTTAGAGGTCGCCCGCCACGCGTCATTCTCGCGCGCCGCGGAGAAGCGTTTCCGCACCCAGCCAGCCATCTCATCGCAGATTCGCGGCATCGAGGAAGAAGTAGGGGCCAAGCTCTTTGACCGTTCCGGCGGCAAGGTCTCGCTCACCGCTGCGGGCAAGACATTCCTGAAGTACGTCGAAGAAACCCTGGATGCGCGCAAGGCCATGATGGTCGCGATCGCGGAGATGGAACGGGTTCCCCGCGGCGAAATCATCGTCGGCGCCAACGAGGGCACGTGCCTTCACATCCTGCCGCACGTCTTCGCAGAGTTCAAGAAGCAGTATCCCGACGTGTCGGTCAATATTAAGCGCTCCGATTACGCCAAGATTCTCGAATCGATCATTGATAACTCCGTCGACTTCGGCGTTGTTTCCCTTCCCGTCAACGACAACCGTTTGACCGTGGTGCTCATCCATCGAGATGAGCTGGTTTTGATTGCGCCACCTCATCATCCGCTGGGGAAGATGAAGTCTGTCGCCATTGCCGATGCAAGCAAGTACCCACTCATCGTTCCCAAAGCAGGTCACACGCGCGACGCTATCGAGCAACTGTTTCACGAGCGGCGCATGAAGCCTAACTTCAGCATGGAACTCGACTCGAGCGAACTGCTGAAACGCTTTGTGGCCGCTGAGGTTGGAATTGGCTTCATCTCGCGCTCGAACGTTGAAGAAGACGTACGCGCCAAGGCTCTCGCCGCCATTGCACTGTCCGACGCCCATGTCCGCCGCGATCTGGCTCTTGTATTCCGGAAAGACAAGGCTCTGAGCCGCGCGTCGCTGGCGTTTATCGACATTGCAGTGAAGCACAAATCCACGCAAGAATTAGTATCAACCCCCAGCCGATGATGAGACTTTTCCGATGCCTCTTCAGTTTTCTCCTTCTGCTCGGAATCACTCCGGTGCTGGCCTATTTTCAGTCTTCTGGAAAGTCCTTCGATCAGCTGTCCGCGTCCATGCGCCAGTTGATTTCGGTCACAGTTACAGGCAGCAAACGTTACTCTGAAAATGACATGATCGCCGCCAGCGGGCTGCAGATCGGCACGACGGTGGTGGAAGACGATTTTAAGAAAGCTGCCCGCAGGCTCGGGGATCTTGGCGTCTTCGCTGATGTTGCCTACAACTACTCTTACGCATCCGCCGGAACCAAGCTTGTACTGCAGGTCACAGATGCGGAGAAGTTCGTCCCGGTGCGCTTCGAGGATTTCGTCTGGTTCTCGGACGAGGAACTCACGCGGCGAATCAAGGAGCGGGCGCCCATGTTCAATGGCGAGGTGCCGCTTTCCGGCAATCTCGCCGACCGCGTTTCCGACGTGCTGCAGGCATTGCTGGTGGAAAACGCCATCCCCGGAAATGTCGAATATGAACGCGCGGGGAAAGCAAATGCCCCCGTCGACTCGATCGTCTACCGCGTGTCCGAAGTTCTCATCCAGATTCGCAATGTGGAATTCGAGGGCGCCGGCGAGGCCGAAGTAGGTCCGCTCAAAGAGGCAGCACGACGTGTGTTCGACACCGAGTATTCCCGCAGCGTGTTGAACGCCCTTGTGCAGCACCAGTTGCTTCCCGTGTATTACGCTCGCGGATACCTGAAGGCTGCCTTTGGCGAGCCGCAACCGAAGGTTGTTAAGAAGCCCGGGGCTGACAACCAGGACGGCCCACGCAATCTCACAATTGTCGATGTCACCTTCCCAGTGACCCCGGGTCGGCCGTACAAGCTCAAAGCCCTGCAGTGGTCCGGGAACCAGGTATTCCCGACTGACGTCCTGCAAAAAATGATTCGGGTGCAGCCAGGGGATGTCGCCAACACCGTTCGGGTCGGCGACAACATTAAGGAAATGCAGAGGCTTTACGGGTCTCGCGGCTACGTAGCGGCTAATATCAAGCCTGAGATCGAGTTTGACGAAACCGAAGGTACTGCGCTCGTGCGACTAGACGTGAAAGAGGGATCACAATATCACATGGGTGAACTGGAATTCCGTGGGCTCGACAACAGCCTGACCGCCAAGTTGCGCAACGCCTGGAAGATTCGTCCCGGTGAAGTTTACGATGCTACTTACCTCAGCGAATACCTGCCTGCCGCGCACAGACTGCTGCCCGCGGCACTCGATTGGGACGTCAGTTCGCACGTGACGGCGAATGTGCATGACCACACGGTCGATGTCGACCTGATCTACGCCGTCAAGGCCCCCAAGTAGGCTTAAATCCTTCGAGTTTCGCTTGTTCGGTTTTTGGAACAGAATTATTCGTGTGTTCCATGGCTCGCCTTGGCGTTGTACTCTAACCCGTCCTTCTCACGGAAGGTCCGGTCGCGGGTTGTTGCGCAACTGGGTGCGCCAACAGCCCACGACCCGGCTCAAACAGACAGTGGGGATCTCGTGATAGCGACTTATGTCAGCTGCGCTGGTCACAAACGCGCTTGTTTAAGCTTCCCCCGTAGAGTTTTGCAGTTTGCCCGGGCCCTCCCCCCTATTTCGTAACCGGGCATCCGCGCGGGGGTGCACGCCAGTGTGCCTCCGCCTTTTTCTGGTCGGCCCTTGTAACTTCATCGCCGATGGGGCATCTTTAAGGTAAAGGCTGAGTGACGTCTACGTGCCGACCCTTGCGCCAGCCTTGCACGAAAAATCACAATGTGGAGATTGTCTGATGAATGTCCGTACTCGGAACGCCGGAATCCTGTTGTTGAGCCTTCTGATGATCGTCGGCCTGGCCGTATCCTCCGCCTTCGCGGCCGGCAAAACCTACACTGGGACCGTGAGCGATGCCATGTGCGGCGCGAAACACATGGGTTCCGCCGCCGAATGCACGCGCGGCTGCGTAAAGAAGGGCTCGAAGTATGCCCTGGTAGTCGGTGACAAGGTTTACACCCTTGAAACCAGCGACCAGGCTGCGTTGGCTACTCTCGATAAACAGGCTGGCGCCAAGGCTACTGTGACGGGAACCGAGAAAGACAACACCATCACGGTTTCTTCCGTCAAAGCCGACTAGATTCGCCTCAGAAAATCGGGTACCCACTTCTCGCCGAAGTTGCGAGAAGTGGGTGCTTCTCCTCGCGAAACCAAAATTTTATTTCCCGCCGCAGGCCATCTTCCGCACAGCCAATTTTTTTCGCAGCATCCCTGAATTTCATATTTCCTTTACATTCCAATGTGTTAGATTGTGCATTCTTACTGTGAAAATTTCTTTCCTCCGGAGGAATAAGCGAATTGGGCAAAGACATGGTTCCGAAGCGGATTTTCTTCACCAAGGGGGTGGGGAAACACCGCGAGCGTCTCACATCGTTCGAATTGGCGTTGCGTGATGCCGGTATCGCTGCCCAGAATCTGGTGCGCGTCTCCTCGATTTTCCCGCCCAACTGCAAGCTGCTCGCCCGCAAGGAGGGGGTGAAGTATCTCCATCCCGGCGAGGTTGTTTTTGCAGTAGTTGCCGAGAACTCAACCCGTGAGCCTCATCGCCTGCTGGCGTCCTCGATCGGGGTTGCCATCCCGGCTGACCGCAACACTTACGGCTATCTGAGCGAGCACCACTCGTTCGGCGAAACGGAAGACGCTGCCGGTGAATATGCTGAAGAGCTAGCCGCAGAGATGCTGGCGACCACGTTGAACGTGGAATTCGACCCTGACCGCTCCTGGGATGAGAAAAAGCAGATCTATCGCCTGTCGAATAAGATCGTGCGCACGGCGAATGTCACGCAATCTGCGGTGGGCGACAAGCGCGGTCTCTGGACAACCGTAATTGCCTCTGCGGTCTTGATCTTCGACTAGCGCGGACCGGCATAGGCCTCCGCTGAGGACCAGCCCAGGGCCTTGAAGACGCCCCTCACGACCCGGTCGCAGCGCACCGCGCGAAACTGGAAACAGCGGGCGGCAGTCGATCCGACCGCAGCACAAAGCTGCTTCCGCAATTTGGCGTGTGCCCGGTGCAGGCGCACCTTCACATTCTCCGGAGTCAAACTGAGACACTGCGCAGTTTCCTCGGTGCTCATTCCTTCCACGTCACGCAGCACGAACACGAGGCGGTATTCGTCCTGTAGCGATAGAACAGCCCTCTCAATCACACCTGATAGCTCCCGATCATAGGACTCCTGCTCGGGGCTGCGATCTGACGAGGCAGCAGAGGTCATGAGGTCTCCATTCCAGGGATCCGAACCATCGATCGATTGAAATCGGGAACGCCGACGGGCGCGGGCCAACGCCTCATGTACCGCGATCCGCGTCAACCATGTTGCAAACTTCGCTCTGCCCTCAAAGCTGGCCAGATTCTGGTATGCCCGGACATAAGCATCCTGCATGACATCTTCAGCCTCGGCATCGTCCCGAAGAATCGCGCGCGCAACCCGGTAGAGTCTCTGATTGTGGCGGCGCATTACCAGCTCGTACAGAGCGGTGTCCCCGGCCAGCACACGCTCCACGACCTGCTCGTCGGTCCAATCCTCGTTTCTGGCTTGGTCGATCAGGGCCGCGCTCGCCATCGGCGTTCCTCCCACACTATTGAGTCCGAAATTCTAAGACGGTTACAGGTTTTCTGCGGCGTGTTTGTTTTGACAATCTCCTTACAAATCCACCTCCATCTTCTGTAACGAACTGTGCTCGCTGCTGCTCAGCAGCACAGACGCAACTGACGTCGTCCGCGACGAGCCAGTCGTCAAGTCAGGAGACTGATTTATGAAATATCGCAGTGTCGGAATCGTGGTTGCCCTGGTGCTTGCCGCAGTCGGATTGCTCGGCGTTTTCGGCCGGACCGTATCCAGCTTCGCACACTCATCCTCAGAACAGTCAGCCGGCAAAACTGTTGAGCAGAAGCTACTGCAGGGCCGTCATGTCTTCCGCTTCGACACCTTCGGCGACCAGGCGTTCTGGGGAGACACTCTAAAGCTGCATCAGGCTATCGAAGGCGCTAGATTTGGCGGTGTCGGCCCCGGAGTTAGCCCGAGCACCGCACTGGCCGTGGGTTTGAAGGTGGATGTGGATGCGGTGCCCCCTTCCGTGATCCATGCAATGAAGAACGGCGAGGTGAGCCTCAACGATCCAGCCGTGACTCTGGCGCTATTGAAGCTGAACTCGGTGGTCGGCGTTACGGGGTTCTTCCAGTCCGATGGCAGCTTGAGATCCATCGGCATCCAGTGCGCACTCTGTCACTCGACGGTCGACAACTCTCTGGCTCCGGGGATTGGACACAGGCTTGATGGCTGGGCAAATCGTGATCTGAATGTCGGACAGATCGTCGCCCTTGCGCCCAACCTACAGCCGTTCACCGATCTGCTCGGTGTCGACCAGGCCACGGTTCGCAGTGTTCTCCAAAGTTAGGGACCAGGGCACTTTGATGCCGAACTCTCATTGGATGGAAAGGCGTTCCGTCCCGACGGCAAAACGTCGGCGGTACTCATTCCTCCTGCTTTCGGACTCGCTGGCGTGAATTTGCATACCTGGACCGGCTGGGGCTCGGTCACTTACTGGAATGCATTTGTCGCCAATCTGGAGATGCACGGGAAGGGCAACTTCTACGATCCTCGGCTCGAAAATGCCGATCAGTTCCCTGTCGCCGCCAAGGCAGGACTTGGCCATGTGATCAACTCGGTCGATTTAATCACTCCGAAACTGGCGGCCTTGCATTTCTACCAGCTATCGCTTTCTGCACCAAGCGCTCCTCAGGGCAGTTTCGACCCGGAGGCGGCAAAGCGCGGAAGGAAAATCTTCAATGGAACAGCCAAGTGCGCGACCTGTCATGTGCCTCCTCTCTACACCGAGCCGGGGTGGAACCTTCATGCACCAGACGAAGTGTGCGTCGACAGCTTCCAGGCGGACCGATCGCCCGATCGGCGATATCGCACCTCGCCGCTAGGCGGACTCTGGACCCACGCCGAGGGTGGTTTCTACCACGATGGCCGCTTCGCGACCCTGCTCGACGTTGTCAACCATTACGACGGGTGCTTCAGCCTGGGGCTGACCGACCGAAACAAAAGCGATTTGGTCGAATTCCTTAAGTCCTTGGCACGAGAACGGAGTGACCTCTATTTGCGTCAGGCGCGGTCGGCTGTAGCTGCGCCCGACGCTTATAAATGACATAAATTTAACCACTTAGAGACAACCTGGCGTCGACCAAAGCGTAGCACTTTAGTAACACCATGATTAGCCGGATGTAATCTTCTATTAACAGCCCTCGGTTATCATTGAGAAGTGTCAGTTGGGGAGCATTTGGTGGACATCGAAACGCGCAGAAAAAAGCAGCAGGCCCTCATGGTGCGGATGGTGGAGCGCAAGGTTCGTTCCCGCGCCCAGCAGCTGTACGAGAGCCGAGGTCAAGCCGAAGGCCAAGACCTGCAGGATTGGTTTCAGGCTGAATCAGAAGTGCTTGAAAACAGCGTTCTTGGTCCGCTGTACCGTCGGGTGAAGTCAGGTGAACCCGCTGGACAGCCCGAGCCTGCCACTGAAGCCGTCAATTAGCTCCAGTTCTCTGTACCCCCGGGTAAGCAGCTGCCTATTTCTTCGCCGCGACCCTTGCACCCTTACGAGACCCCTTCTTGGCTTTATCGAGTCTTTCCAGCACTGCCGCCACAATGATCGGCAGCCCCACGGTCGCGTCCACGAAGACCTCACCGAACCTTCCGCCTTCCGACGGTGGCACGAACTTGCCCCAGGAAATCGCCTCGCTGTAGGGACTCCCGGACAAGCCACCCCAGTAGACTGGCTCGGGGCAGATGCGAACCCCGTAATGGTAGCGCTTCAGCGGCACATTCTCCCCGAGCCGACGATGGCGCAACTCGCAGAACGGCCCAAACTGCTGCGACCAGTTCCGTGGCACACCGCCTCCGATGGTGAAGATCCCCAGCTTCTTCTGTCGCAGCAAGGTCGCCGCGAAGTGTTCCAGATCCTCGAAGGGATCGAAGCGGATCCGGTGCCGCCCCGTTGACTCACGTAGCCGGTTATTCAACGCCGTATCGAGTCCCAGCTCTGAATCAGTGAAAGCCGGCACAAACACCGGGACTCCCTTTTCGTGAGCGGATTTCAAAATACCGCGCTGCCCCTGAGCATGTTTCGAAAGATACGCTCCGATCGCGTGGTTCAACTTGTACGAGCACATGACTTCGTTGTGGTCCCAAGCCTCGAGCACGGCGGACATCACTTCTTCCACGTCATCGAGATTCTGCTCAGGCTCCAACGTGTCGTAGACGCGGTTGTAGCCTTGCTCGTACAGTTCTTCATCTGAGACCTCGGGATTCACGCGGAAATGGGCCCGTCCGGTAGCCTCGACCAATCCGTGGGCCATAAGCGCCCCGGTCGAGACAATGGCGTTCACGATGCCTCGATCGATGAGCTCGGCAATAATCAGCCCTTGCTTAGCGACTGTCATCGCCCCCGCCAGAGTCATCACCACAAAGGCATCTTCATCCAGAGCCATCGCCTCTAGTACGTCAGCCGCTTCTCCGAGTTGACGGCCCGTGAATGCCGTCTTGGCCATGGCCCGAACCAGGCCATCGATCGACGTAATCTTTCCCAAGTCCAACGGTTCCAGCGGGATCAACCGGTCGTCGATGGGGTTGTGCAATTCCCGGTCGACGCCCTCTCCACCGCTCTGTCGGTGCGAGCTATCATGATTGCCCTGTTTCAAGCAGACCTCCCGAACCCAAGCTGTTTTTCTTTGACTAAATACTCTACAGGAAGCCAGTGAAAGCACGCCACGACACCGGCCCATGTAGGGACAACCGCCTCGGATGTCCAGCGAAGCAAGCGCGCTCGATCACGAACCTCCATGACCATGGGAAGCCACTTCCTGTCCTGCTTCAGCGGTACACTTCCACACATGCCCGGCAAACGAGCCTTCGAAGCCCAAATCGCCGCCCTCGACACACTCCGTGATGCGTCAGAAAGCTCGCGATCCGACCCACTCAGAAAGGCACTCGCCCACAAGAACAACTACCTCGCCGCGAAAGCCGCCGACTTGATTCGCGAATTCAATCTGCGAGACCTGACTCCTGATCTCCTGACGGCCTTCGATCACTTCTTTGAGAATCCAGAAAAATCCGATCCGCAATGCTGGGGCAAGAATGCCATCAGCCGTGCCCTGGCTGCTTTCGAACTTCAGGAGCCGGAAGTCTTCCTTCGCGGGATGCGTCACATCCAGTTGGAGCCCGTCTGGGGAGGCCGGTCCGACACGGCTGGCACACTGCGCGCAACCTGCGCGTTAGCCTTGGTGCAGTGTCGAAGCCTCAGCAACGAGGACTTGCTGAAACATTTGGTGGATCTCTTCGCAGACAGGGACAAAGCCGTTCGCGCCGAGGTCGCCCGCGCCATCGAGCAGCTAGGCTCAACATCGGCATCATTGCTGCTGCGGCTTCGTGCCATTCTGGGTAAAGACGAACCTGAGGTTCTAGCCGCCTGCTACAGTGGAATTCTCCGCCTGGAAGGTACTTCAGCCATTCCGTGGATTACCCGCTTTCTTACCTCACACGACGACGCCGCAGCGGAGGCGGCGCTGGCGATCGCCGGAACGCACTCCTCTCAGGCCGTCGACGCGCTTCAGCAGAGCCTCGAGACTGCTCATGACCCGTGGTTCCGCTCGGTTCTGCTCTCGGCAATAGCTCTGAGTCGTCAGGACGGCGCCATCGAGTTTCTGCTGAATCTGGTGAAGACGGAATCCATGGATGCGGAGCGCGCTATAGAGGCCGTGGTTGGGTCTATGCCTTCACGCGAAATCGTGCTGCGCCTTGAGAAGCTGGTCGCACCGAATCCGCGCTTGTCTCGCGCACTCGCAGCCCTCAGCCAATAGCGGCGTTTCTCGGCGGTCTCACGGCAAATCTACGCGCCGCCAGCGCGCAACAAGACGCTGTCGGATCACCAGCAACCGGCAACCAGAAGGCGCCTTGCGAATGCTATATTGATCGCGGAGGTCGAGGGCGTGCCGCCTGAAAAATTCCGTGTCAGTCTGATCCAGATGTCGTGCGGGCCAGAGCCCGATGAGAATCTCGACAAGGCTCTCCGCCGCATCGCTGACGCTGCCCAGCGTGGCGCAAACGTCGTTTGCCTGCCGGAACTCTTTCAGACGCAGTACTTCTGTCAGCGCGAAGACCACTCTTTATTCGATCTGGCCGAGCCCATTCCGGGGCCGAGTAGCGAAAAGCTGGCGGCGGCCGCGCGCGACAACGGCGTAGTCCTGATCGCATCTCTGTTCGAGAAGCGGGCCCCTGGCGTGTATCACAATACGGCGGCGATCTTTGATAAGGATGGGTCCCTGCGCGGCCTCTACCGCAAGATGCACATCCCAGACGACCCGCTGTACTACGAGAAGTTCTATTTCACGCCGGGCGATCTGGGATTTCGCGCGCTCGATACCAGCTCCGGTCGCATCGGAACTTTGGTTTGCTGGGATCAGTGGTATCCCGAAGGCGCGCGCCTCACCGCACTACAAGGCGCCCAAGTACTCTTCTATCCGACAGCGATCGGATGGCACCCCGCTGAGAAGGCCGAATTCGGTGTCGCCCAGCACGACGCCTGGCGCACAATTCAACGCGCTCACGCAATTGCCAACGGAGTCTATGTAGCGGTCGTGAACCGGGTAGGTTTTGAGACCGGCAACATCCGCGGGAAGTCCGCCCCCGGACAGGGCCTGGAATTCTGGGGCGGATCGTTTTTCTGCGATCCCTTCGGCCGTGTCTTGGCCGAGGGATCGTACGATCGCGAAGAGATCCTGACCGGCGAGGTTGATCTGAAAGCGCTGGAAGACATTCGCCGCAACTGGCCTTTCCTGCGCGACCGCCGCATCGACAGTTATGGTCCAATCACCAGCCGCATGCTGGACTAGGAAGCCTCATTTGCTGCGACACAAACAATCACTGCTGACCGTTGTGACTCTAGCGTCGTTCACGCTCGTGGCCGTTGCCAAAAACACGAAGCTCACCGGCAAGATCGTTGGCTATGACGTGATGCATCACACCTCTAAGTCTGCGTCCGCCGTTCAGAACCAGGAAGTAGTGATTCTGGAAACGAGCAATCCCAAGCAAAAGTATTTAAAGGTCATGTTCTCAAGCTTCGGCACGACGCAGATTGAAGAGAAATATTTCGACGGATCACAGCCACTCACGACGGATGCATTTCGCGATCACTCCTGCGACGAGAAGACACCCACATTCGTTTCTCAAGTCACTCTCCAGGAGATCGCGCAAACCTACCTTCTCACCGACGCCTTCAAGACTCAGCGTCCCGGCCGCATCAAGAACCTGAAATGCTATGTCGCGATCTACAAAAAGAAAAAGTGAGGCTTTGCCCAGCTTGTTAGAGTCTCCCCCTTCGAAACTCGGCTACCGCATGCCTGCCGAATGGGAACCGCACGCGGCTACCTGGCTAGCCTGGCCGCACTTCGAAGGCGATTGGCCCGGCAAGTTCGCTCCCATCCCATGGGTCTACGCCGAAATCATCCGCACCCTGGCGAAGCACGAAGGCGTCGAACTGATCGTCAACAACGCGACCGCTGCGAGACAGGCGCGCAAGATCCTGGAGCGCGCCGACGCGCTTTCGTCCAACCTGCGTTTTCATCGCTGGCCCACGAACAGAGTCTGGCTGCGCGATTCCGGCTGCATCTTCCTGAAAGAGGTTCCTGTGGGTAAAGAGCCTTATATGGCGACGGCCGGCCCCAGCCGTCCATCTTCGGAGGCGCGAAGCCTTTCCACTGCGGCCGCTGATTTCGAGCGCCACCATCGCGAAGGGCACGAGTTCACTCGTGCCGCAAAAGCCGCCAAAAACCACAGGGCTTCAGCCCCTGAGGGCCCGATCGCCCTCAAATTCCGCTTCAACGCCTGGGCCAAATACTCCAACTGGCGCCTGGACGACAAAATCGGTACCCTCATGGCCAAGGCTGCCCACGCGCCAGAGATCCATCCGGAATCCATCGGCTCCCGCATCGTCCTCGAAGGTGGATCGATCGACGTTAACGGCGTCGGCACGATCCTGACAACAGAGGAATGCCTGCTCAGCAAAGAGCAGGAACGAAATCCGCACATGGCGCGCGTCCATTACGAAAAAGCATTCGCCGACTACCTCGGCGCGCCGCATACCATCTGGCTAGGACGCGGCATCTTCGGGGACGACACACACGGCCACGTCGACGACCTCACCCGCTTTGTCTCACGAAGCACCGTCGTCACAATGGTTGAGCGAAACTCAAAAGACGTGAATCACGAGCCCCTGCGCGCCAACCTGCGCCGTCTGCAATCGGCGCGTGATCAGGACGGCAAACAACTCACTGTGGTAGAACTTCCGATGCCGCAGCCGGTGGTCTTCGAAGGCCGCCGACTCCCGGCAAGCTATGCGAATTTCTACATCGCCAACGAGGTCGTTTTGGCGCCGGTCTTCAATCGCCCCAACGATCGCATCGCGCTCAACACTCTGGCGGATCTCTTCCCTACCCGAGTAATCATCCCGATCTATTCCGGAGATTTCATCTGGGGCTTCGGCGCCATGCATTGCATGACCCAACAACAGCCCGCTTAGACTTACCAGGAAAAATCCACAAGAGCGAAAAAGCGTGGGTCCTTTCACCGAACCCACGCTCGACTAAACCGTGAATATCGCGTCTGCTACTGCGGTGAGGATGAATTCCCGCTTGTTGCCGCTCCCGCCGGACAAGGCGCGGTTGGATTCTGCGGCGCAGTCTGCGGCGGCGTGCTGCTAGGAGCAGGAGCGGTTGGGTTCGGAGGAGTCGGCGCCGAGCCTAACGGCCCTGGATTTGTGCCGGGATTCGGCGCAGCGGGATTTGCTGCTGAATTGGCCGGTGGCATGGTTCCGGGGGCGGGCACACACGGTCCGTTGCTGGGGCTCGGTGCGGGCGCGGGAGTAGCCGGAGGCGCATTGCCCGGAGTTTCGGGTGCCGGCGCAGTCGATTGTGGCGTGGGAGTCGTTTGGGCTGGGGATGAACTCTGTGTCCCCCCTCCCGCCGCTTTAGTGGTAATCGGTGTCGGCGGTCCGATCGGATTCGTCGGCGCCGTCGTTGTCGGAGCCGCATTTGGGGTCGGAGCCGGCGCGGCAGGTACGGAAGTGTTAGGTGCCTGGGCCGGCGCTGTAGTAGTGGTTGGCGATGCAGGATGTGGCGGAGGCGTCGCAGGCGCCGTGCCTTGGGCCGCCACCCAACCCGCGCAACTGACGATGGCAATGAGCAAAGTAAGCCGTTTTCCCATAGTGGTTCCCTTTCTCGAGACCCACATCACAGCTGGCGCAAAAGCTGGGATGCGTCTCTCTAAAGTGTCAAACTCGGTGGAATAGCGCGCTATCCGTAGAATCCCGTAGTGCAAGGTAGGGACGGACGCCTTCGTCTGTCCCGCGAGGGAAGCGAGCGTGCCCGCCGAGCGGAGAAAGCGTTGGTGTTCTCACATCTCAGTCGCGAAGCGGCGGTATCAGAAATCCCGACACGGCAGTGCCCAGAAGGCGACAATCTCGCGACAGTCGCGCAGGGATGCCACATCTCTCTTGCGGGAAATTATGAATTCTGGATTCCCTACTTCTGGTACTGCGTAGGCTCCGGCCCTTTTTCCAAAGTCGGACGGTCCCAGATCCACCCGTGGCGTGAGTAGCTGGCGAGTTCGAAATCCTGTGTCAACTCAAGTGCGTCCGTCGGACACGCATCCTCGCACAGTCCGCAAAACATGCAGCGGCTCAGATCGTAGGTGAAATTGGTGAGTTCTTTGCGGCGGGTTTTCTCGTTGCGCTCGCTCGAGACAACGATGAGATGCTCGGGGCAAGCCAGCGCGCACAGATCGCATGCAATGCACATGGTTTCGTTCGTGTCGGGGTTTACGTTCAACCGCGGCGCGCCACGATACCGTTCCGCCACCTGCGGCCTCTCCAGCGGATACTGCTCGGTGTAGATCTCTTTAGGATCCTGGTAGCGGAAGGTAACCTTCAGTCCCTGCAGTAAATCCACAAGGAAGACTTTGCGGAGCAAGCTCGGCATGCCCATAACGCGGTTAGAATACCACGCCCGGCGACCTTGCTGAATCAGGTGAATCTTTTCCAGCCGAGCTCCCCCCTTATCGGCAAGGCCCTCGAATAAAGGCGGTTCCCTGTATTTCTCTGTGACCCCATGGTGAGACTTCAGCGTTGATTCAGGGAACTTAACAGCGCCTGTCGTCGTATCTCTCAACTAGAGGACGACATGAAAGCCTACATCAACAACCTGTCGATGAAGATGTGGCTCCTGCTGGTCGTCCCCACTCTCGTGATCGCGTATCCCATCGCCCGCGTCGTTGTCCCCGCCGTAATCCACGCTGTCGTGCCTGAAGTCGTCAGAGAAGTACTCCGCGTAATCTGACCCCAACAGCTGATGCAGTCGCATGCGAAATTGCAGAACGGCTCCGCCCAGCCCTTTACAATGGGGTCGACCAAACCAGCATGGCGAGCGACCAACGACCAACGACTACCGACGGTTCCGGCTCAGACGAACTCCGCATGGAAGAAGCCCTCCGCTGCGCCCAGCGGGCACTTGAAATGGAGGAAGTCCCCGTTGGAGCAGTCGTAGTGTGTGACGGCAGGATTGTCGGCCGCGGATGGAACCGCAATATCGCCGACTCCGATCCCACGGCCCACGCGGAGGTCGTCGCATTGCGCGAGGCTGGAGCAACCATTGGTAACCACCGCCTGGGAGACTGCGCCCTGTTTGTTACAATTGAACCATGTCCCATGTGTGCCGGTGCCATGGTGCATGCCCGCATCAAACGCTTGGTCTATGGCTCGGATGATCCAAAGACCGGCGCCGTACACTCGGTGATGCAGGTCATAAATCATCCAGATCTGAATCACAAGATCGAGGTCAGAGGCGGAGTACTGGCCGGCCGCAGCGCAGAATTGCTGCAACTGTTCTTTAGAAATCGTCGTTAGTTGCGGCGAGCAGCGGGTGTGTGCAACCTAGCCCGCTGCCGAAATCCTGATCGTGCCGTTTGCGCGAAGGATCCCAACCGTGATGACCTGTGTCCGACGCGGAGAGGTGCGTGAGTGGTTGAAACGATCCGCCTCGAAAGCGG